>Ga0209291_1002862_pt1 | contig 13451 bp, 9 predicted proteins | sample GOMGulsemesocosm_FD_184633 | JGI IMG/M metagenome (GOLD analysis project Ga0209291, IMG submission 184633) | Methane-oxidizing microbial communities from mesocosms in the Gulf of Mexico - GOM9B Gulf of Mexico (SPAdes) (version 2) | ecosystem: Environmental > Aquatic > Marine > Cold seeps | place...
ATTTTACGATTGATCCTAAATGGTTTCCTGTTTTTTATGTTTTAGCTGCTAATGAATCAGATTCCGTAGTAAATATTGCCAAAGAAATAAAACACTCCCATGTGTCTGTTAGTAAAATTATTAAAGAAATGAAAGCTGCGGATTTAATTTATAGTTATAAATCTCCTACCGATTCACGTGTTACCTTGATTAAGCTCAATGAAAAAGCCAAAGCGATGATCCCAGCTATGGAGGCGCAGTGCCACGGTGTTGATTTAGCGTTGCAACGATTAACAAAAGAAACAGGTATTGACCTATGGAAAAGCCTAACGACAACTCAGCAACATTTGCAGTATCACCCATTAAGTAATCGAATATGTGAAAAGTACGACGCTAATGATATTCAGATAGTTGATTATGCCCCTATTTATCAACAAGCTTTTAAAGAATTAAATATTGAATGGATCAGCCAACACTGGAACTTAGAAGAACCGGATCTACTCGCCATTAATAATCCTGAAAGTTATATTATTAATCAATCTGGCACTATTTTAATGGCGTTAGACAATTATGTACCTGTGGGTTGTTGTGCATTAATTCAAATAGATAAAGATACTTACGAGCTCGCTAAAATGGCTGTATCACCAAAAATGAAAGGCAAAGGTATTGGGTTTCTATTGGGTGAAAAGATTATTGAAAGAGCCAAGTTACTTAAAATTAGACGTTTATATCTTGAAAGCAATAGCATCTTAGAGCCTGCTATCAATTTATACACCAAGTTAGGTTTTAAACATATTGAAGGAGCACACTCACCTTATGAAAGGTGCAATGTACAAATGGAACTGTTCTTAAGTTAATACTTTTAATCAGAACTAAAAAAGGGGGTCGGTGGCAGCATAATCTTTTAATCTTACGTTTTTTAGTAACGGATGAGTTTACCTTCTTGTATTTGTTGTTCAATAACAAAGGCAAGAGCAAGCCAGAAGGCTGTGCCTGATAAAACCTTCATTAACAACACATCGCCGTCGTTTTCTCACATTCTTCATTGTGTCTTTAATCAAAAAGCATAACCGCTTAACATTTAAATAATACAGAAATTTTCTCAGAGCTGTGCTAGTTTTAATACCATTGATTGGCATTAAGTTTATAAAGACTCACTACTTGAATTTGATAATTTAAAGGAATGTTATGGATAATGAAAACACTGATGAATTACCTACATTAACTTTATTATTACTTGATGATGAAGAGAATATTCTTTATTCACTCAAACGTTTATTACGTAAAGATTACAACATTGTTAGTTTTAAAGAGGGTCATGAAGCAATCGCTTACCTCGAAGAAAACTCAGTTGATCTGATCATGTCAGATATGCGTATGCCGAAAATGGATGGTGTTGAGTTTTTAATAAAATCTAGAGAATTACAACCCAACCCTATTCGATTGCTCTTAACCGGTTACAGCGATATAGACTCTACAATAAAAGCGATAAACGACGGTGCCGTTTACACTTATATTAGTAAGCCCTGGGAAAATGAAGATCTTAAACTCACATTAGCGAAAGCAGCTGAACATTACTTGTTACGAAAAGAAAGACTTCAACTGCACGAACAACTAACCAATACCAACCAAGAGTTAGCACAACTTAATCAATCACTTGAACAAAAGGTGCATCAACGCACTGCTGCACTGAATTCCAGCAATAAGAAAAGACAAGAAGCGCTAAATGTTCAAAAAGAATTGTTACACGATATTTTAGATATGATGGCGGCAACCATTGAATATCGAACAGGTTTTAGTACTGGCCACATAAATAGAATCGCGGTACAAAGTAGAGCTGTTGCTAAGCAACTTGGTTTAGACTCTATCGCCTGTCGACGTGTCTATTTATGTGCGCTACTTCACGAAATTGGCACCGTTGGCCTAACTGATGAGGTGTTATCATCAGTAAAACTTGGCAATGAAAAGCTTGATGAAACCTTTTCTACGCATCCATTAATTGGAGCAGAAATTATTGGTAAAGTTAAACGTTTTTCATCCTTAACTGGAAATATTAAACATCAGAACGAAAATGTTGATGGTACTGGTTTACCCGATCATCTGTCTGGAGAACACATTCCTGTTGGAGCACGAATAATCCGTGTGGTTAAAGACTTCGATTTTTTAATTGCAGGTAAACAAAATGACAAAAAGATGCCCATTGCCAATGCACAAGCATGGATAAAAGATCGTATTGGCACTTGGTATGACAGAGCGATCGTCAACGCGTTTTTAGAGATTTTAGCTAAACGAGATGATGAAGACTCTGAAATTGAATACAGTGTAGGCATTGAAACCATTAAGTCTGGCGACATAGTACTTGAAGACCTTATATTACATAACGGCAACTTAATGTTAAAAGCTGGGCAAGAAATAAACACCGCGATGATCAATAAATTAAAAGAATACGAAGAAAACTACAATACCAAAGTGACCCTTTTTATTGCGTGATATTACGCAGAAAGGCTATCTAAGCACCCGTGATGGTTCTTCATCTCAGTAAGCACCATCATCCCTTCAATTTTCACAAAAAAAAATTAAAAAATAAACATTAAAATTACCCATATTTTTTAATCTCTCCTATGCTTAAAAACGGTTGAAACAATATTCGAAACTGTTGATTTTGAGTTTGTAACAGTTTACGCCAATATCAAATCAACTCCCCTTAGTTAAACCCCTTTAATCGTTAACATATGGAAGTATTATCATGCTAAGAAAAAGTTTAATAACAATAACTCTGGTTGCCTTGCTTGGTGCATGTAGCGACTCTGATTACCCTGGTCCCACACCTCCAACAACACCTGTTCCAACTCCCGTAGAGCGAACGATTGACGGTAGAGCAATCAAGGGGGTTATATCCAATGCTGTTGTTACCGTATTTAAATATGTAGATGGCGTGGCCGTTGAATTAACAGCAGATGAGCTTACTGATGCCAATATTATTACTGGAGATGATGGTAGCTACACAGTAACAATTTTAGATTATGCAGGCCCAGTTAAGGTCGTACTTACTCCAAGTACAGATCCTGCCAACCCCACAACTATGGTTTGTGATGCTCCAAGCGGATGTGGAGAAATAGCCTTTGGTGAAACCATTGACCTAACCGATAAAGATCCTAGTTTTTCTTTATCTTCCATTGCCGTTTTAGAAGAAGATAGCACCACTAGCTTAAGAGTAAACGTATCGGCATTAACCCATTTAGCGGCAGCATTAACAGAAGCTGATCCTGATGGCGTTACATCAGAGTCGATTCAAAGTAATGCATCAATTATCGCCAATAACTTTGGTATTGAAGGTGATATTTTAACCTTAGAACCGAGTATTATGACAGCTGAAGGTGTTGCTGGTGAGGATAATGCGGCTGAACTGCGCTATGGCCTTATTAACGCCGGTATTATGGCTGCCATTTTCTCTGGGGAAGGCGCTAGCGATGGTATTTTATCGACAAAATTAGCTGAAGCAATAGCAGATCTTGTTGCCAATGACGGAGCAATGCTTGTTAACCAAGATGATAGCAACTCAGGTTTTGAATTATCACTTGCTGATGTATTAGCAGGAGCAGCAGAAGCAGCAGAAGAAATTGTAGAACTGATTTTAGCTGATAGCTCACTGACAGGGACTGAAGCTATTTTAGCGGATTTAAGTCTACTAGAAACAACCTTTGAAAACGACATTGTTTACGCGGAAGCAACACAAGGCGAAGATGGTAGAGGCTCAACAGAAGTTGAAGTGGTTGTTGAAGGAGATGCCATTGCTAAAGCGAAAGCGATGGTGAGTGATGTTCGTTTATTTACCCGTTTATTTGAAGAAAGTAGCACTGGTGAAGTCGTCGACGGTAGTGCTGTCTCTGATGGTGAACAATACACTGATTTAATCAATGCTGCTGGCGATATGATTGACGCTGAAGCTGAAAGCTTTTTACTGATAGCGGAGCTAAGTGAGGTACTTTCTGAGATAGGTATGGAAGTTGAAGATGGTAGTACACAAACCACCTTTAACGTAGCTGATTACCTCAGTATTGCAGGTGCTGCAGGAACCATAGTGCTTGATGAAGAAAACTTAATATTTACCATTAACGCACAAATAGGTAGCACAGAAACAGTGCTGTTGGATGCCGCTTTAGTACTGGCTGAAGACGGACTCAGTGCGCAACTCGACTTTTCTGGTACTATTGATTCTGCTGGTGCAACCTTTACCTTAGCTGACGGAAGTTTTGCCAAGCTTATGCTTGATACCGCTGCTACTCGAGAAGCTCTCGAAGATGATACATACGAAGGTGATATCACTTCAGGTGAGTTAGAATTAATGCTTACCTTGATGCAGAAAACAACGGATACCATTACCAACCCCGTTTCATTTGAAGGTGCTATTACCGCTAAGCTTTTACCTGTCACCCGAAACACGATAGAGCATCGTAACAAGTGGACAAATTCCGGTGGAGATTGGGAGCGAGTTCAATATTTTGAAAAAGAAACTGAAATTGATATTTTACCTGAAATGTTAACGCTCAGTGGTGAATTTTCATCTTTGGCAGGTAACGTAATCGATGCGACATTAACCCTAAACATTCAAGATATTGACAGCTATCAAGCACCAAGAGTTCCATTTTTTGGTGACGAAGTAACAGGCATAATGGATGTGGTTGTATCTGAAAATATGAATACCGCGACAGCGACAACAACCGATAAAGTCTCTGACGGATTTGTGCGCACTATAACCTTCACTGCTGGTACTTCAGCGGGTAATTGGTCTTATGTTACGGCTACTGTACAAAACGATGACGAGGAAGAATTCCCTAATAATGCTTCAAACCATTCGGTATCACGCTCTACAGACACAGTGGGTGAACAAGACGTTATTATTTACAAATGGTGGGGCACTGGATGGGCAAATCTAACTATCATCACCTTCTGGGATACTGATGAAGATAGTGTAAACGATAAATTTGATTTTAAGAGATTAGCAGGAGCAGAATTTAACAACGAAGGTAATCTAGTTACATACAATGGCGTAGTTATTACACTAGAAAGCATCGTTGACGGCACGGTTGAGTTTTGGAATGAACACAATATGTTCTTTGATACGACTTTAGCGGAAGTTGAAGAGCATTATGCTCTACAACCAGCTGCTCTAGCCAATGCTGCTCAAGCTGCTGCCTTTGAACTAGAACATTTTTATGACCCTGCTTTTATACTCGCTGATGGTTCTGGCAATATAGTTTCTATTTTTGCAGACAAATACCCCGCAACACTTGCTTCGTTAGCCGCTGGTGACGATGTTAGTTTCAATGCTCATGTATCTGCTGACGCGTTAATTGAAGATGTATTTACCGTTGAGGTCGGTACTGATTCAAATTCAGTAGAAACAACTTTTGGTGATACCGTTAGAACTTATACTTTTGCTGGTGCAGGCGATGGTAACTTCGTTGCTGATATTGTGGTTTTAAAAGATGAGTATGAAATTACCAAAACGATCACCTCTTCTACAGAAGCGATTACTGGTATCGACTTACCTCAACTTAATGTAAATATGGGGGTATTCTACCCTGATGATGAATATTATGAGCTGCGTAAGTTTGTTCCTATGGACTCCAATCAAGATGGCGTAACCGATCATTTTGTTATCACGACCTTCTGGGCTGATGATATAGATGAAAATGGTAACTATATTGATTACCAAGGAAATATCGCCGTACCTTTTGTCGATAACTCTGAAGAAATGAGCGTTGATGGCAGCAGTTATGATGCTATAGATTGGGCTAATACGTATAAATATTCAACTCCATATAATCCAATGGAAGTGACAAATGCGCTTGATATATTCTCTGGCCGTATTTTAAATCGCTTTAACGGTGAACTATTTAGTCACCTAGAAGAAATTGGCGAAGTACGAGTAGACTTATCTTCAGCTGATTTAATGGCCTTAGCCCCTGGTACGGTTATGTTTGATGGGCAAGTGACTTACCCTGAAAATACTGACGTACTGGAAAACATGGACACTTTCCTTGGCGCTAATGCCGCATTGTCATTAGGCGTAGTATTGGGTGATTATGAAGTAGATTTAACACTTTCAGGCTTACGTACTGAATTCGAAGACGGTAGATTCTCACTTATTATGAGTTATAACTTGCCTGACGAAGAAGCACATCGTTCATTCACTGTTCATGCTTCATCAGCAGATCAAGAAACTACATTTAGAGCAACAAACTCTGATGGCGTACTGATCGTTATGAATGAAGAAGATGATACAGCTAGCTCAACGACAAGTGATGTGATTGGCAGTATATTTTATGGCGCTGATGCACTGAAAGTTGCCGACATTGAAGATAGAGACGGCATTATTTTCGTTGTTTACACTGACGGTACAACAGAAACGTTCTAGAGGTTTAATGAAATAAACCTTGCAATAAAAAAACAAAATATCAGCCAGGAAACTGGCTGGTATTTTTATTAGAATAATAAGTGAAATAACCAGGGAGTCGTTCATTTGCATAATAAAACTAAATTTAAACCTCGTACTATATTAACTTTACTCTCAACTTTATTCATTCTCAGTATTAATCAGCAATCCTTGGCATTTGATCATACTCAAAACGGTCATTTCGGTACTTTCGCGATAACTGAAACGTTCAGTAATATTGTGCCTATTCAACAAATTGTAGATGACGAATGGGTTGAAGCGCCCAATAAGGATGCGGAAGATGCCTTTAGCCAAAATGAGCTAGGGATAAAAGCTCGCTGGGGTGATATTTCTTTAACTGTTTCAAAGCGCTTAGACTACTTTGTTCATTCAAATTTCGATACAGCTGAAGGCTATTACTTAGATCAAAGCGATCAACCACTCACGCCAAATAAACAATATGATGCTAAGTTACATTTATATCATCAAGAAGCTTCAGGCATACGTTTAGGTTACCATTTTGCAATAGACAACTTACAGGCTGAAGTTAAAGTAGGTTATTGGCAAGTACCTGAAATCCGATCATCAAAATTAACAGGAACTTTAAACAGTGACGATGAAGGTAATATTTCAGGAGTAGCCAATTTAGAAGAATACTACAGCCACAAAAACTTCTTAAAACGTAAAAATAATGAACGTTGGGAGACCGAAGGATATGGGATCACACTCGACGTGAACTTTACTTGGTATTTTAACGAAAAGATCACGTTAAGAGGTGAATTAAAAGATTTATACAATGAGTTTATTTTGAAAAATTCAGGGTATTCTATTGGCGACTTTAATACTGATGGTACTTTTATTAACAGCCTTGGTGGTAAAGGCTATTTGCCTATTTATCAAGGTAAAGAAATTGAACAGAATCATCATTTAACTTTGCCTGCACGGATTCACTTAACCAGTGCCTATGCTTATAAAAGCATGAATTTACTTGTAAAATATAAACGACAAGCTGATATTAATTTTTATTATGCTGGTATCGAAAACGAAAGTGGTTCTTTGAAGTTTTTGCTAGACATTGAAAACCTAACACCTGAATTTCACTATCAAAGTAATTGGGTATCTTTAATCTTAGGTTTAGACAGTATAAAGTCCGAAGAAGCTAAGCAATTAACCTTTGGATTAACAATTAACTACCCTTTTTAGCAGTATAAAATGATATCGGCAACGTAGTTAATACTCTAACGAAAAAAAAGAGAGCAAATGCTCCCTTTTTAATCGCTATAAAAATGAATACTCATTTATTGAGTAAATTACTCTGCTGTTTCAGGTAGAGTAATATTTAATTCTAAAACACTTAAATCATCACTTTTATTATCTAAATTTACGTTTACGCTGTCTGAATCAATAGGAATATACTTACGGATAACATCTATGATGTCTTGCTTCATTGCAGGTAAGTATTCTGGTCCATTGCGTTGACCACGCTCATGCGCAACAATAATTTGTAAACGCTCTTTAGCGGTTTGTGCCGTTTGCGCTGGTTTTTTAGCACGAAAATAATCTAATAATGACATGATTAACCTCCGAACATTCTACGTAATAAACTTTTCTTTTCTTCTTGTAAGAAACGAAATTCTACTGTTTCACCAATTAAACGTGATACCGCATCATCGTAAGCCTTACCAGCATCACTCTCAATATCCAAAATAACGGGTTCACCTGAGTTAGACGCTTTTAAAACCGCTGGGGATTCAGGAATTACGCCTAGCAATGGAATAGCCAGAATATCCATAACATCGTCAACACTTAACATGTCACCACGAGTTACACGCTCAGGGTTATAACGAGTCAGTAATAAATGTTCTTTTACTGGGTCTTTACCTTGTTCTGCACGTTTAGACTTGCTCGACAACATACCCAAAATACGATCGGAATCTCGTACTGAAGAAACCTCTGGGTTGGTCGTTACAATAGCTTCATCTGCAAAATAAAGTGCCATAATAGCACCGGTTTCAATACCTGCTGGTGAATCACATACGATATAATCGAAGCCTAATTCAGCCAAATCATCTAATACTTTTTGTACGCCTTCTTTATTCAAAGCGTCTTTATCACGCGTTTGTGAAGCCGGCAGTATTGACAAGTTTGGTGTACGCTTATCTTTAATAAGTGCTTGGTTTAGTGTTGCTTCGCCTTTAATCACGTTAACAAAGTCATATACAACACGACGTTCACAACCCATGATTAAATCAAGGTTACGTAACCCGATATCAAAATCGATGATGACAGTTTTTTTGCCTTTGATTGCAAGCCCTGTACCAATTGCGGCACTCGAAGTGGTTTTACCAACCCCTCCCTTACCTGAGGTTACTACGATAACCTTAGCCATTATTATTCCTTTCTTTTTAATTAACTTAAATTATTAAATACGATTTTTTGATCTTCTATTTCAACACGCTGAGGTAAGTTTGCATGATCACCAAGTTGTTCGTGTAACATGTAAACGCCTGCGATTGAAATAAGCTCTGCCTGTAAGTTTTGACAGAATATTTTTGAGTCTTTACGTCCCGCGGCACCCGCGATAGCTCGACCACGTATGGTTCCATATACATGAATATTTCCATCAGCAATAACTTCAGCGCCATTACCTACCGAGCCTATAACGATAAGATCAGTGTCTTTTGCATAAATTTGTTGTCCAGAACGTATTTGCCCACGCACCACTTTAGTTTGTTGACTTACCGCTGGAGTTGGTGCTACTTGAGGAGCAGGTTGTTCTTTAGATTGCTCTACAGGTGTAATTTTTTGTTGTGCTACACCTTTTTTTACAACCGCCAAACCTGCATTTTGTATTGCACTTTTCTGCTCTGGGGATTGGCAACCGCTAATACCTACAAGAACAAAACTATGATTTTCAATAAGTGTTTTTAAATGAGAAAAATCAATCGTCCCTTCAACGTCACTCACATCAATCACGATAGGTGCGCAATCAAAAAACTGAGGTGCTTGTTCAACTTTGTTGCTTAGTTTGTTGTTTAGCTCTGCTAAATTGTTGTTTTCTAAATGAACAACTGAAAGGGTAAAATTTGTTCCCTTAAACTCTATATCCTGTTCTGGCATGAACAGCGGTTTCCTTCTATTTAAATCGACTACGCAATCGAACAATCTTACAATATTTATACTGCAAGGATATTAGGATCACTCTTTATGCACAAGCACAATCATACTTAGTGTGTAAATTTTATGTAAATAAAGCGTGATTAACCTAAATACAATGAATACAGAATAAAATATTCAATTTTATGATGGGTAATTTTAATATTATGAACAGTAACAAAGCTCAGGAGCAAAAAATAAAACTTTACTCCTGATCATTCAAAGTATCACTTGATGCTATTCGTCAGAAAACATAAATTCTTTAGGGGCTTTTGCTCCCATTAAATGCTCTACAAAATAATCCCAACGCTTACGAACCATATAAGGTTCACGTGCAAAACCGTGACCACGATTAGGTAACATTAACATATCAAAATCTTTATTAGCTTCAATTAATGCGTCAACCACCATTAAAGTATTAAAAGGCGTTACATTAGTATCTAGTGTGCCATGAACTAATAATAATTTTCCTTTAAGTTTATCTGCAAATAAGTGATTCGATTGGCTATCGTAATTAGTCGTACCATCTTCATTATTTATCAACAAACCTTGGTATTTCTCACCCCATTCGTCAGCATAATTCCTATTATCGTGATTACCCGCTTCCGAAACGGCAACTTTATAGAACTCAGGATAGGTAAACATTGCTTTAGTTGACGCAAAACCACCGCCAGAATGTCCCCAAATACCAACACGATCAATATCTACCCATGAATATTTTTTAGCTAATTGCTTAATAGCTGCAACTTGATCAGGTATACCGCTGTCACCCATGTTTGCATAATAAAATTCATGAAAACTCTTTGAACGGCCCGGTGTACCTAAAGCATCTATTTCAACAACAATAAAACCTAACTCAGCTAACGCTTGATTATCGCCACGAGCACTGCGGAAATGACGACCGCGAATACTCCCTACTTGAGGGCCAGGATATAAATAATTAACAACTGGATAGCTTTTATTCTCATCGAAATTGCTCGGTTTATATAACAAACCATAAATATCGTGTTCGTTGTTACGATCTTTAACAATAAAAGGTGTTGGTGGTTTCCAACCTGAAGCAGTAAGCTGACTTATATCCATAGTTTCTATAGTAAAATGCTCACCTGAATCTGTATCTCGAATAAGGCTGATTTCTGCTTGATCAGGAGTCGAAAAGCGATCTAAGAAATAACGCGCATCTTCACTCAACGTTACTCTGTGATGTTTTTTCTCTGGCGTAAGCAAAGCTAATTTTTTTCCGCTTTTATTTACGCTATATAAATATTTAAAATACGGATCACCACCTTCTCGCCCTGCTCCAGTAAAATATAATGTGTCGGTTGCTTCATTCACACTAAGCAGCTCTAAAACAGTCCAGTCGCCACTGGTAATTTGATGCTTAATTTTTCCGGTAGCACCATCAATTAAATAGAAGTGTCCCCAGTCGCTTTTTTGTGAAAACCAAATAAATTCATTGGTTTTTTCTAAGTAATACCAACTAATCGCATCAACGCCTGACTCAAAAAAGCTTTCTTCTTGCTCTTCAAAAATAGTAGTAACATCACCCGTTACCGCATTAGCCATTTTTAATGTTGCTGTTTTATGATCGCGACTAGACGATACAAAAGCGAATTTTTTACCATTTTTCGCCCAATGAATATCAAATAATTCACCATTTCTATCTGCAACGTGATCAGTAATGGTTGAACGATGATTATCGGCCGGCATATTTAATGGAATAACTTTCTGTTTTTTTACGTCGATAACTACACGTTTAATTTTAAATACGTGCTCATCACCTGGAAGTGGATATTTCCATTGATCAATTTCAGGATGACCTACTGTGGTAGATACTAGTGCCATGTCGCCCACTTTTCTCGAGTCATGTTTGAAAGTGGTTAACTTAGTCGAGTCTGGAGACCATTTTACTACAGGGGTATCTTCGCGGATCCAACCGGCGTTATTGGTGCCATAACCAAAATTTTCAATGCCATCTTTAGTTAATTGAGTTTCTTTGTGGCTTTTTAACTGGCGTAACCACAAGTTATGATCTTTAATAAAAACAGCAAGTTTACCGTTAGGCGATACCATTTCATTTTCTTTATTAAATGTCGTATTTAACTTACAAATATACGAGGTTACATCACATAAATAGGTTTGTTCTTCCACGGTAAATGAAAGTTTATTATGTGAATTTAAGATAATTTCCTTAAAAGGTAAGTCATCTGATTTCACATCGCTATCAGTGATAACAGCAATAGCTTGAGCCAGCTTTTCATGATCAAAAGCTAATTTTTTCTGTTTCGTTTTTGCATCTACAACAAAAAACCTGTCACCTTGGGGAGTATGTGAACGATAATAAAGTAGATCACCGTGCCATTGCGGATAATCAACCGTGCCCGTTACTAATTTACTGGTGTATTTTGACAGCTGTTTTTCTGCCTGTTGGTAGTTTTCATTTGTTAACGTATTTGCCGCTGTAACTAACGAAAACAAACTCAGAATGAGTAAAATGGTGGTGCGTTTAAACATGTATTAAACCTTATATACAACAAAATGTAGCCTTGATTAAAATACCATAAATACAAACGAGTTTGAGTTACATTCTACAAAACGCCCATTCCATGCGACGATTATCGATAAATTCATCACAACCCTTAACAATTTACTGTTAAAAATTACACATTACGAAAAAACCATCTACACTTTTTATTACAACAAGGAGGAAAGATAAATATGATTTATATTTGTCAGAAAAACCACAGCAACATATTAATGGCTGAAGTACATGGTGTTTTTACTCAAGAAGATTTTGATGACGTTTTTTTACCTAGACTACGCGAGATATTAAAAGAGTTTCCATCAGCCAGTATAGTTATTGAATTTAATAATGACTTTAGGGGTTGGGAACTGATTACCTTATGGAGAGAAGTTCAACTGAGTATCGAATACTTCAACGTAATTGATAAAATGGCCATTATTGGCCAAAGTAAAATATTAAAATGGATTTTCCATCTACTGCATCCATTATCTTTGGTTTCTATCGAACGGTTTACCCACGGTGAAATAGAAAAAGCAAAAGCATGGGCTGCAATTACCTAGCTCTCTGTTTATTTACTTTTTACAAACTCTAATAAACGATTATTAGCTGGCATTTCGTGATCTGACTTTAACGTTAACCCTGCTATGTCAGCTAATATCAAAATATCTTCTATATTTCGTATACCACTTTGTTCATCTCGATTTTTTAACCAAATATCAAAATTAGCATTACTTTCACTAGTATATTGCCCATCGTAATTAAATGGTCCGTAAATACACAGTTTACCGGCGCTAGCTAAATGCTTTTGCACGCCCTCAAAAAAGCGCTTAACTAAAGACCAACTAACAATATGTAATGTATTTGCCGTATATATCGCGTCAACATTATCAACCGGCCAAGTATGCTCTAAATTTAACTCAACGGGTGTTAACAGATTCGTTGATGGATACTCAGTTATCCATTGATTAATACCTTCATGATTTACCAATAAGTCACTAGTTTGCCATTGTAAATGGTCAAGTTGCTGGGCAAAAAATACTGCATGCTGCCCTGATCCTGAGCCAACTTCTAATACTTTAACGCTAGCTGAAAATGCTTGTTTTAAAACAGGAAGAATATAATTTTTATTGTTTTCACAAGCTTGGGAATAAGGTTTGTTAGTCATTACGGTTGTCCTTGTTTAAAAGGTAAAGCATCTCGACAGTGTTTCATGTAATGGCGCATATGCTCTTGCTCTCGTTTACAAAAATCTTTAATTGAAGGTTTAAATTCCGCTTGTTTTACCCAATGATAAGAATGAGTGAGTACGGGCTCAAATCCTCTTTGAATTTTATGTTCGCCTTGTGTTCCTGG
>Ga0209291_1002863_pt1 | contig 13446 bp, 11 predicted proteins | sample GOMGulsemesocosm_FD_184633 | JGI IMG/M metagenome (GOLD analysis project Ga0209291, IMG submission 184633) | Methane-oxidizing microbial communities from mesocosms in the Gulf of Mexico - GOM9B Gulf of Mexico (SPAdes) (version 2) | ecosystem: Environmental > Aquatic > Marine > Cold seeps...
GATTACTGATAACGGTTGCGTAATTCTCGATGTGCATAACTTAGAGATAATTGATCCGAAGAAACTTGAAAATGATATCAATGCCATCGTAGGTGTTGTTACAAATGGTTTGTTTGCTCAACGTGGCGCCGATGTTTTAATTCTGGGCACTCAAGATGGCGCAGAACTGGTAAAATAACTCTTTAGAGTTTATACACTATATGCTAGTTTAGATATCTAGCCATCTAAATGCTTTTATTTAGCTAAGACCATGACCTATTCAGTCCTACAATGAGATATGAGAAAATGATCAATAATTCATTAGCAAAAGAAAAAATTAAAATTTTATTACTTGAAGGTGTTCACCCGAGCGCTATTGAAGAGTTAAAAATGAAAGGCTACAGCAATATTGAATGTATTAGTACATCGCTTGCTGAAGATGATTTGATCAAAAAAATTGCTAATGTTCACTTTATTGGTATTCGTTCCCGCACTCAATTAACTGATCATGTATTAAGCCATGCAAAAAAACTCGCGGCTATTGGTTGTTTCTGTATTGGCACCAACCAAGTTGATATTAAAGCCGCACAAAAACGTGGGATTCCAGTATTTAACGCACCCTTTTCAAATACTCGTTCAGTAGCTGAATTAGTAATAGGTGAAGCACTCTTATTATTACGTGGTATTCCTGAAAAAAGCGCTAAAGCGCATCGTGGTGAATGGCATAAATCTGCTGCTGGCTCAGTAGAAGCTCGTGGTAAAACATTAGGCATTGTGGGTTACGGCCACATTGGCATGCAATTGGGTATTTTAGCTGAAACCTTAGGTATGCGTGTACGCTTTTACGATATTGAAACTAAGCTTCCATTAGGTAATGCGAGCCAAGCATTTAGTTTACCCACTTTATTGAAAGAAGCTGATGTTGTTAGTTTACATGTACCTGAAACCGTGCAAACCCAAAACATGATGGCAGCAGAAGAATTTTCAAACATGAAAGATGGCGTTATTTTCATAAATGCCTCTCGAGGAACTGTTGTTGATATTGATGCTTTAGCTACAGCGTTAGCAAGTAAGAAAGTAGCTGGTGCGGCCATTGACGTTTTTCCTGTTGAACCAAAAGGAAATGACGAAGAGTTTATTTCACCATTACGTGAATTTGACAATGTCATTTTAACACCACACATTGGTGGTAGTACGAAAGAAGCTCAATCAAATATTGGTCTAGAAGTTGCCAGTAAAATGGCGAAATATTCTGATAATGGTTCAACACTTTCAGCGGTTAACTTCCCTGAAGTTTCTTTACCAGGCCATATAGGTACGAGTCGATTATTACATATTCACCATAACCAACCGGGTGTTTTAACGCAAATCAACCAAACATTTGCTCAACACAACATCAATATTGCCGCACAGTATTTACAAACTGATGATAAAATTGGTTACGTGGTTATTGATATTGAAGCACAAGATAGTGAAGTAGCTTTAAGAGAGTTAAAACAGATTGATGGAACAATACGTGCTCGTATACTTCATTAATGTAAGTCACATTACGAACATCATTTAGCAAAAAAAACGAGACTGATTAGTCTCGTTTTTTATTGAAAATTCATAAACATAGCGTTTTATCACGCTAAAGATATTTCGAAAATTAGTGATGTGTGATTTGATGTCTAATTTAAAGAAATCACAATGCCTTGTGGCTGTTCAAGTAATTCACTGACTTGTTCAAGCATTTCATTATTACTTCCAACAAAACTTTTCACTGCACTCGTCATGGTTAATTTGGCCTCTGACATTCCATCAGGTGTTAACGGGCTATGCAGTTCTATCATCTTGCCTTCATGCTCATAAGACATTTTTATTGGTTGTTCTAAAATACGAATAGGTGTGCCAACGGTAATATTGTTATATAACCATTCAATATCATGTTCATACATACGAATACAGCCAGAGCTAGCTCGCATCCCAATACCAAAACGTTTATTCGTGCCATGAAGTAAATACTCGCTGGTGCCAATACGCAGTGCATATTTTCCAAATGGATTATTTGGCCCTGCAGGAACCTCCTTCGCCATCTCTCTACCATGTTCGGTAAAATACCGTTCTCGCATCGATTTTGTAGGACGCCAAATAGGATCTTTACGTTTATCACCAATGATACTCGTTAAATTAGGCGTTTTTAGCCCTTGTCGGCCGATGCCGACAGGAAAAACATAAACTAACTTTTCTCCTTTGGGGTAATAATACAGACGTAGTTCAGCAAGATTAATAACAATACCTTCACGCTTACCATAAGGTAAAAGCATTTGCTTTGGGATAATAATATTACTGCCCGGTTCAAGTAAAAATGGATCTACATTAGGGTTCGCTGCTAACAAAGCAAAAAAACCGACATTATAGTTTTCAGCTATGGCTTGAAAGTAGTCTCCTTTGATCGCTTCATGTGTGGTTTGTTTACCGATAAGTCTTGAATCAGGCGCTGGTAGATTATAAACACTTGCAAAACTAAAATACGAAACACAGCTGCTTAGTAATAAACCTACTAATAAGAGTATTTTCACGTAACTAAAAGCTTCATAATATCTTGTCCTTATGATTATCATCAACTATATCACTGCGTTATTGTTCCAATCTAACAGACCGATTATAACGATTCTTCTAGCCAATATGACTTCATCACGAGCGCTATTTTTCTTGAGCTATCTAAAGCAATTAATAGCCCTTCAACTTTACTCCCTTGCCATGAAACGAGCTTTGTCGGTTTTTCGTCCAATGTTTGTAACTGTTGCTGAATAACCCACAACGTTTGCAACTCGCTGATCCCTTGTTGAATATCTAACCAAGGTGCTCGATATTGCTTACGTTCTTCTTGGTCGAACAATAAACCAAACCACGTTCCGGTTAATAAACTTCGGTTCAATAATTTGGCTTGCGACAAATATTGCTCGCTAGAAAGTGGCTGCGTTTTTGTACTACCAGCAAACAATATCGACATATTATTCGTTAGACTTTGCTGTGCGAAAGGTAATAACAAATCACTAGAGTCTGTTTGCTCAGTTAATAGCATTGCCAACAAATCAGCTTGAAGTGTATTAAAGCGCTTACCGTGCAATAACTCGAATACATCATTGCTAGTAGGTAAACGGCGCTTTTCAATTCTTAATTGCTCGACTAATTGCTCACTGTAATTAAGTTTATGTCGATAATTACCGGTTTTATTAGTGAGTTCTTGTAAATTGACTGCGTTATCAACCCACGAGAGTAAATGGATAAAATGGCTTAATTCATTTCGAATTTTCACCGATTTTTCTGGAAGGTAATCAGTAAAAAGCCAAAAACCATGACGCATTAAGGCTAAGGTTTCGGTGACTTTTTCTAACTCTACTAAACTGGGTGCTGCTATATAATGTTCAATATGATCATGTAAATGAACTAAACAATGATTAATACCCGTAGAGAAAGCAGCAGCAATTGACAAACTACGATCAATGGGCAGCATATCTGTGATAGGTTTTTCATAATTAACGGGAGTATTCTTCCATAAACGATACCCCCGAGCAGCTTTACTCTGGCTACTCGGTCTTACCGAGACAACTGAAAAAATCATCTTGGCAAGGAAGAGTAAATCTGCCGTTGTGCCGCTCACAAGCTCTAACTCAACCTCGCAAATACTAACACTTCTGCCATCACTGCTTATATTTCCTAGATCAAAAGCAACCTCTACTACTGAACCTGAAGACAAAGTCACTAACCAAATAATACGGGTGAAATCAGTTGAGAAAAGGGGAATTAAAGACTCTTGTAGTTGTGCTACATTCTGACCTGACTGCCATATTTCTTCAGGAAACAAAGCCAGTTCAGGGAAATTATTTTCAATATCAACGTTATACTCTGGTCGCTGATGTAAACCAGCAATAACTACACCAGCGGTTTTTATGGTTTGCTCTAGTTGACCATCGCAACCTCGAATTCTGAGCCCCATATCATGATGGCGAAAATTTAAATCAGTGGTGTCATAATAACAGTTAGATAGTTTCTTTTTTTCACAACTAAATGATAACTGTTGTTCGGTAAATAACTGTGTAATATTTTCTTGAGTATTCTTACTTGTAACAAAATATTTAAGCTCGATTTCGGTAACCATATTCTTCCAATAATATTTTCGGCCTGTCAACATCTTGAGTTTACAACAGCAACATATGAAAACAAGTAACTAACAATGCTTTGGTTACAAAATTTAGATAATAAATGACTTTTTTGTCAAAAACACCTTATTGTCCGTAAACTTAACTTGCTATCAATCCAGCAAAGCCCTAATATTTTGCTATTAATTATTTTACAGACGTTACTGGTAGTTTCATGAAAATCTTAAATGGTTTATTGGTTGGTTTAGTTCTAAGTTTATCATTTCCTCTTCTAGCTGAAGACGCCCCATCCAACCTTGTACCTGGATATATCTCAGACGATTTATTTATTTATATGCACTCAGGTGCTGGTAACAATTATCGTATTTTAGGCAGTATAAATTCAGGCACGGAAGTGAAGGTAACAGGCAATAACCAAAATAATTACACTGAAATTATCGATGAAAAAAATCGAAATGTCTGGGTTGAAAGTAAATACGTTTCACCAAAACCAGGTTTACGATTTGTTATTGCCGAACTTAATGAAAGGCTAGCGAACACAACAAGTAATACTGACAGTATGTCAGAAGAGTTAACCGAGGCTAGAAATACTATTGAAAAGCTAAGTGAAGAAAAGTCTTTGCTTAACAATGAAATTAGCGAATTAAATAAAACATTGATTTCTACTCGTTCACAACTAAAAGATCAAGATACTAATATCAAAAAAGAGTGGTTTTTTAATGGTGCCATTGTACTAATTATTGGTCTGGTTTTAGGGTTAATTATTCCAAGGCTTACCGCTCGTCGAAAAGGTTCAATGGATAATTGGAAGTAACATCTATTATGTTAGGAAAACTCGCGTATAATCGGCCCGATTTTTCGATTTAATGATGGCTTTTTTTGTGCGCGTAACTAAATACATACTTTTTATAACTTTATTTCTATTATTTAACATAAAACTGGCTAATGCAGATGGTGTTAGCCCTTATCTTCCATTAAAAACAGATCCCCTTATTGAGCTAGAAATTGAACGTTTAGCAAGTATTTCTCGTATGCCAATATTGAGTAAGCCTTTTCATATTGTTACTGTTGTTAGTTACCTAAATAAAATTAAAGATTCTCACCCTCAACTTTACAACCGAATTTTTGCTTATATTAAACGATATAAAAAGCAAAGTGCTATCACTCACTTATCAACTAAGCTTTCGACTTCAAATAATGAAGATTTCACGGTGGTTAATAATCGTGGTATTGCTATGGATGATATGGCCCAAGCAAGTGCTTCAGGATTTTATCAGTTCAATCAATATGTCATTGCAAATATAGGTGGAACTATCGTTAATGGAGAGAGAATTATTCCACATAATAGCTACCTTTCATTCGGTTATGAATATGCTCAATTTGATATTGGCTATCGTGAACATTGGTTATCGCCTTTTCAAGAAAGTGCATCTTTACTTTCAACAAATGCCAAGCCTGCTTTATCGATAACCATGAGTAACGTAAAACCTATCAGTTCTTGGAATGCTAAATATGAATTCTCTGTAGGACAATTAGAAGAAATGGATGGTATCCATTTTGATGAAGAAACGTCTTCTGGCAGTCCTGGTTTTTTAACTATGCAATTAAGTATCCAACCTTTTGATTGGTGGACGATAGGTGGTGTAAGAACTTTTATGTTTGCAGGGGGCGATAGAGATGTTGACTTAGGTACTGTTTGGAAAGCAATAATTGATCCTATCAGTGGTGATAATTGTGGTGGTGAATCTGAACTACAAGACTGTAATAAAGAATCAGGTAATCAAATCGCTGCGATAAATTCTAAAATGGACTTTTCTCTCCAAAATTTTCCTTTTTCTTTGATCCTAGAGTATGCAGGAGAAGACGCTAAAGATTATAAATACTCTCTAGGAAACCTAGGAAGGAGCTTTGGTTTATTCTTCCCTTATATCAATGAAAATCTATCTTTGTATGCCGAACACACAAAATTTCATAATGCATGGTATGTTCATCACTTATATGACGAAGGTTATCGAAATAATGGCACCGTAATGGGTCACTGGTGGGGAAACAACAAAGAGCTTAAAGATGGTTCACCAGGAAATGCTTCACTCATTAGAGTTAATTGGGATTTCTCGCAGAAATATCATTTACAAACATTACTTCGTACCGCAACGATAGACTCTTATGATGAAGAACTATATAAATACTCAACTTCAAAAGAAATTGAGTTACGTTTGACACAAGTATATAAGGATGGTTTTATAAATTATTCTTTAATGGTGGGCAATGATATTTATGGTGAGTCTTTCTATCGAGCAACTTTCGGTTATAGTTGGTAAAATATGAATGCTTTTTTTGATATTCAACATCTTTATTATTTGCCGCAATATATACCGGTAAAAGATGCACTTGCAAAAAGTGGCGTGAATTGTCATTTTATTTTATATAACCAAAAAGAACTGCAGCATATTTTAATCAATTGCGTTGAGAAAGAAAGTTTGAGTTATACACTGGTTAATAATTCTGATGAAGCCAGAACAATTTACCTCGATAAAAAACCGAATTGGATTATATTCGGCAATGCTTTTAATGATTTAGATGCAATAAACGCCTTTTCTAAAACAGCATTAATGCAACATGGTATCGGTCCAAAATCTTGCTATTATGACGTATCAAAATCAGCAATAACTTATCGATTTGTAGAAGGACAACACAGATTAAAACGTTTGCAGAGCTTATTTCCTGATAAATTGTTTGTCGATACCGGTTATGCAAAATTAGACCCGATCATTAATCAAACATCTACTTGTGTGAACCTAACTGAATTAGGCTTAGATCCTAAAAAGAAAACCCTTCTTTATGCACCAACGTTTTATCCTAGCAGTATAGAATGCTTACCTAGTGACTTTCCCCTATTAGTGGAGCAATACAATTTAATTGTAAAACCTCACTTTTTTTCTTTGATAAAAAAGAAATACAAAAAACATAAAAAGATATTTGACCAATGGAATAGCTATAATAATGTTTATGTTTCCCCTGTTGAAGAAACATCTATCATTCCTTTTATGGGTGTTGCAGATCTTCTGTTCAGTGATGCCTCATCAACCCTATTTGAATTTACCGCATTAAATAAGCCGGCCATCTGGTGTGATTTTTATAAAGTTCGCTGGACCTACCGTGGAATTTTCAAATGGCGATTAAATAACCGACTAGATGAAGACTTGAAGTATTTTGGTAAAGTAGCCAGCCAAACTAAAAATGTGCAACAATTAGTGAGTGAGATCAACAAACAAATTCAGCAACCAAACTTAAAAGAAGCAGATCGTCTAGAAATGTCGGAACTTCTCACTGGCACGGTTGATGGAAAATGCAGTGATAGAATTGCGAACTTTATAATTTCAGAGGCGTAAATATGCGAGTTATTACATTTGGTACATTTGATGTTTTTCATGTTGGACATGTCAATATTTTGGAACGTGCACGTCTTCATGGCTCACATCTAATTGTGGGCGTTTCATCTGATGATTTGAACATTTCAAAAAAGGGCCGAGCGCCTATCTATTGTGATGAAGATAGAAAACATATCATCCGTTCTCTTAGATGTGTAGATGAAGTGTTTTTGGAAGAATCGTTAGAGTTAAAAGCCGAATATATTAAATATTATAATGCTGACATATTAATTATGGGCGATGATTGGGCAGGTAAATTTGATCACTTAAAAGATATTTGTGAAGTAATATACTTACCTCGTACCCCTTCTGTTTCTACAACTGAAATTATCGAAATAGTTAAAACTAAGCGTAGTTAATGAAAGATAACCAAAAATACCTGTTTTATATTTCACAAAATTATTCCTTTGAAATTTTACGACCTTTACAACAAGAGATTATAAAACAAGGGAGTATGGTAGCTTGGTTTGTCGCTGGTGACGAAGTCGAAATGAAAAATTTTCTTGACGAAGAACTTGTACTTAATACCGTTGAGGATGTTATAAAATTTAACCCTATAGCAAGCTTTGTTCCTGGTAATATCATTCCAAGATTTATTCCTGGTATTAAAGTACAAGTATTCCATGGCTTAGAGTGGAAGAAAAAAGGCCATTTTGTCATTCGAGACTGTTTTGATCTCTACTGTACTCACGGTAAAGCGACAACTACACGGTTTAATGAATTAACAAAAAAACATCAGTTTTTTGATGTGAAAGAAACTGGCTGGCCGAAATTAGATAATTTGTTTAATACACCACAAGCACAATATTTCAGCGACAATAAGCCAACCATCCTCTTCGCACCTACTTTTTCACCTTCTTTAACTTCTGCCCCCTATTTATATGAAGAAATAACTAGGTTAGTGAATGAGAAAAAATATAATTGGCTGGTAAAGTTTCATCCTAAAATGGATAAAAAATGGGTGACACTCTATTCGGAGCTTTCATCCGACAATCTAAAGATAATAGAATCGTCCAATATAAATAGTTTACTGCAGTCTGCCGATATCATGCTCTCAGATACTTCATCGGTTATTGGTGAGTTTGCTCTATTAGGTAAACCGGTAATATCGTTGAATAATAGTCAACCTGGTAATTACTTAATTAACATATCTGAAGCAAATGAATTAGCGCACGCATTAGAAGTTGCATTATCCCCCTCAGAAACACTTATATCGGCTATAAATCATTATGCCCAGGACTTACACCCTTATAACGATGGTAAGTCATCATTACGTATATTAGAGGCTGTAGAAAATATACAGTCGAACGGTAAACAATCTCTCAAGCCATTACCAAGAAATATCATTCGAAATTTAAAACAGCGAAAAAGACTTAATTACTGGAAATTTTAGGCGCCTTATATTATTTATGACAGGTATTATTCTTTTTAAATATTAATAATTAATTGACAATATTTGAGTAAATACGCTATTAATAGATGACTGTTTGCTCTTACGAGCTTAAATAACCAAATAAGATTAATTTAATGACAACAATTTTTAACATAATAAATGTTACTAACATTAACCTCCTCCTCGCATTAACGGTGCGCGGATAGGTTTTTTATTGTTGTAAATTAGAGATAAACATTAAAACCCGCGCACATTACCGCGGGTTTTTTTATGCCTGTGTTTGAGGTAAGAAGCGATACTCAGTACAAATATATATTAAGGAATGAAACATGGACAGCAAGGTAATTATTTTCGATACCACTTTACGTGATGGCGAACAGGCATTGAATGCAAGTCTTTCAGTACATGAAAAACTACAAATTGCGCTTGCGATTGAACGGTTAGGTGTTGATGTGATGGAAGTTGGCTTTCCAGTATCTTCACCTGGCGATTTTAAATCAGTGCAACAAATAGCCCGAACCGTTAAAAATTCACGTGTCTGTGCGCTTGCCCGTGCTGTTGAAGGTGATATTCAAGCTTGTGCCGATGCTTTAAAAGTAGCAGACCAATTTCGTATTCATACTTTTATTTCAACATCTGATGTTCATGTTCAACAAAAATTAAAAAAAGATTTTGCTGATGTTGAAGCAATGGCAATTCATGCAGTAAAGTTCGCGAGAAAATTTACCGATGATGTAGAGTTTTCATGTGAAGACGCTGGTCGCACGCCTATTGATAACTTATGTAGAATGGTTGAGAACGCGATAAAAGCGGGTGCTACAACGATAAATATTCCTGATACCGTTGGTTACACCTTGCCTAACGAGTTCGGCGGCATCATTACGCAATTATTTAATCGGGTGCCTAATATTGACCAAGCGGTCATCTCTGTTCATTGCCATAACGATTTAGGTTTAGCGGTAGCAAATTCAATGTCTGCGGTCCAAGCAGGCGCACGACAAATTGAATGTACGATTAACGGCATTGGTGAACGTGCAGGAAATTGTTCATTAGAAGAAGTCGCGATGATCATGAAAACTCGGCAAGACTTCTTAAATGTAAGCACCAATATTAATCATCAAGAAATAGCGCGTACCTCTAAATTAGTCAGCCAGTTATGTAACATGCCGGTGCAATTAAACAAAGCAATTGTTGGCGGTAACGCTTTTAGTCACTCTTCAGGCATCCATCAAGACGGCATGTTAAAAGCCAGTAATACTTATGAAATCATGACACCTGAAAGTGTCGGCATCAGTAAAACAAAATTAAACTTAACTTCGCGCAGTGGTCGTCATGTTATTAAGCATCGTATGGCAAGCTTAGGCTATACAGAAACTGAGTTTGATTTAGAAGAGTTATATAGCGACTTTTTAGCGTTAGCCGATAAAAAAGGCCAAGTGTTTGATGACGACTTAGAAGCTTTGCATTTTAACATTCAGCAACAAGGTGAAGATCAAGAATTCTATCATTTAGAAACACTAAACGTGCAATGTGGTGGCGGAGAGTTTTCTACTTCAAGTATTAAATTAATAGCAGGAGAAGAGAGCCATATTGTTTCTGAAACAGGTAATGGCCCGGTAGATTCATTATACCGTGCGATTAAAAAGGCGGTTGATGTCGACTTCGAGGTTGCTGATTACAAAATATCAAACAAGGGTGAAGGTGAAGACGGCCTCGGTAAAGCTGATTTAGTTGTCGCGTGGCAAGGCAGAAAATTCCACGGCTATGGTTTAGCAACCGATGTTATTGAAGCGTCAGCAAAAGCGTTGATACACGCGCTCAATAATATTCACCGTGCTATAACAATTAATGAAATAAAAAGCGAACTGAAAAACGAAGTACAAGCTTCAGTATAAATAGAATTCACAATTATAAGATTTACTTAAAGGTATAAAAACATGTCTAACATAGCAATATTAGCCGGAGATGGCATCGGACCAGAAGTTATGGTTGAAGCTAAAAAAGTATTAGCCACTATCGCCAATAAATTTGATATTGAAATATCTACACAAGATTACGATATTGGTGGCGCCGCAATCGATATCCACGGTAATGCCCTTCCAGATGAAACCATGAAAGGTTGTGAACAAGCAAATGCTATTTTATTCGGCTCTGTTGGTGGTCCAAAATGGGCGAATTTACCTCCTACAGAACAACCTGAGCGTTGCGCACTATTGGGCTTACGTAGCCGTTTCGATTTATTCTGCAATATGCGTCCTGCTACTTTACAACCAGCTTTATCCTCATTATCCACATTGCGAAGTGATATTTCAGAGCAAGGATTTGACGTACTCGTTATTCGCGAATTAACCGGTGATATATACTTTGGAGAGCCTAAAGGCCGACGTGGTGAAGGTGAAGATGAAACTGGTTTTGATTCGATGTTTTACTCTCGTCGAGAAGTTAAGCGCATCGCTCATTTGGCGTTTCAATCAGCACAAAAACGCAACAACAAGGTAACTTCAGTTGATAAAGCTAACGTTTTAGCTACCAGCCAATTATGGCGTCAGGTCGTTGAAGAAGTCGCCGTTGAATATCCTGAAGTTGAGCTAGAGCATTTATACGTTGATAACGCAGCAATGCAACTTGTACGCGATCCTAACCAATTTGACGTGATGTTATGTCCAAATTTATTTGGTGATATTCTTTCTGATATCTGTGCGATGATCACGGGTTCTATGGGGTTATTACCTTCTGCCAGTCTGAACAGTGAAGGTTTTGGTATGTATGAACCTGCTGGTGGTAGTGCTCCAGATATTGCAGGACAAGGTATTGCTAACCCCATCGCGCAAATATTATCTGCAGCATTAATGTTACGTTATAGTTTAAATGAAGGTGCCGCAGCACAAGCCATTGAAGATGCAGTATCAAGCGCATTAGATAATGGTATTCTTACCGCTGATTTATTACCTGCTAACCAAAGACAAAACGCAAAAAACACCAGTGACGTTGGTGATTATATTTGCCAGCATATATCCGAACAACAAATTAAAGAGGCTTAAAGATGTCGACCACTTTGTATGAAAAATTATGGCAACAACATGTTGTTGAAGAAATAGACGGCGAAACCCCTTTGTTATATGTTGACCGTCATTTGATCCATGAGGTTACCTCACCTCAAGCATTTGCAAATTTGAAGTTTCATAACCGCCCTGTTCGTCATCCTGAGCGTACGATTGCTACAATGGATCACAATATTTCAACCCGCTCGATAGAAATTGATGCCGCTGGTGAAGGAGCAGCCAACCAATTAAGAACGTTGGAAAAAAACTGTAAAGAGTTTGGTATTGAGCTATTTGGTATGGGCCATAAAAACCAAGGTATTGTACATGTAATAGGGCCAGAACTTGGCTTAACTTTACCCGGAACCACCATAGTTTGTGGTGACTCTCATACCGCGACTCATGGTGCATTTGGCGCATTAGCGTTTGGCATTGGCACATCGGAAGTTGAACACGTTTTTGCTACGCAAACGTTACGTCAAACTAAAGCTAAAACCATGAAAATTGAAGTCAATGGACATGTAGGCTCTGGCATTAGCGCAAAAGATATCATTTTAGCGATTATAGGTAAAACAGGCAGTGCTGGCGCTACCGGTTATGTGGTTGAATATTGCGGCAGTGCTATTGAAGCATTGAGCATGGAAGAACGCATGACCGTTTGCAACATGAGTATCGAATTTGGCGCTAAAGCAGGTTTGATTGCCCCTGATCAAAAAACCTTCGACTATTTAGAAGGTAAAGAATACGCACCTAAAGGTGACGTATGGGCTCAAGCCATTAGTGATTGGAAAAACTTCAAAACAGATAAAGACGCTATATTCGACACAACATTAATCCTAAAAGCTGAAGACATTAAAGCGCAAATCACTTGGGGCACCACTCCTGGGCAAGTGACATCTGTAGACAGCGTAGTGCCGTCACCTGATGACTTTACCGAACAAGTAGAAAAAGATTCATGTGCTGCTGCATTGACCTATATGGGGCTAACAGCAGGTACAAAAATCACTGATATCACCATTAACAAAGTATTTATTGGTTCATGCACGAATTCTCGTATTGAAGACTTACGTGCCGCAGCTTGCGTTGTTGAAAAATATCAAGCACAAGGTAAGTCGGTTTCAGCGACTGTAGACGCAATCGTTGTTCCAGGTTCATATCGCGTAAAGCAACAAGCCGAAGTTGAAGGTTTAGACAAAATTTTTAGTGATGCTGGTTTTGAATGGCGTTTACCCGGTTGTTCTATGTGTTTAGGAATGAATGATGATGTTCTTGAAGAAGGTGACCGCTGTGCTTCAACCAGTAACCGTAACTTTGAAGGTCGACAAGGCCGTGGCAGCCGTACTCATTTAGTAAGTCCGGAGCTTGCCGCTGCATCTGCAATTACTGGTCACTTTGTTGACTTGAATTCACAAGGAATATAGAAATGGAAAAGTTTTCAACACATACCGGTTTAGTTG
>Ga0209291_1002864_pt1 | contig 13443 bp, 9 predicted proteins | sample GOMGulsemesocosm_FD_184633 | JGI IMG/M metagenome (GOLD analysis project Ga0209291, IMG submission 184633) | Methane-oxidizing microbial communities from mesocosms in the Gulf of Mexico - GOM9B Gulf of Mexico (SPAdes) (version 2) | ecosystem: Environmental > Aquatic > Marine > Cold seeps | place...
CTCTATGGATTTATTAGTAAATGTCTGTACTAAAACCCCTAACGAGTTAAGAGTCAACGTTCAAGGAGAGTGGGTGAAATCGTACCGTCATGTCTCTCGACGGGGAATTTCGAATCCGAGGTAGATTCAAAAGAAGACTAGTTTTAAATTAAGTCCGGTAAAGCACTTTAATGACATGCCAACCAAATTTAGTTTTAACGAGATGAGGCTCTAATATTGCGCCGTTAAAGGCTATTTTATCAAACTGAGGTACCATTTGGCCTCGTTTAAACTCACCTAAGTCACCGCCCTTCTTACCTGACGGACATGACGAATACTTTTTAGCTAACGTTTGAAACTTAGCTCCTTTACCTAACTGCTTAATAATGTCTTCTGCAATTTCTTTGTGCTTAACCAAGATATGAAGTGCATGCGCTGTTGCGGCCATGTTGAAACCTTTTTAATACAATTTGATAAACACACATATTATAGCGGTTCATGAACAACTGTTTTAATTTTATTTTTAGAAATAAAAAAGCCCCGACTCTTTCGAATCAGGGCTTTCGTATAATGGTACCGCAAGACGGACTTGAACCGTCACTTCTTTCGAAACCGGATTTTGAATCCGGCGTGTCTACCAATTCCACCACTGCGGCAAAGGAATTCAGCTATTTAAGCTTTATAAAAAATTCTGAAATAGCAAAATACTTTATAAAACTTATGAAATGTTAGTTAAAATTAAAAGACTAATTTCCATTTCTTTATCCAATAAACAATAAAAATAAGACTACGCTCGTTGAATTGGTTGGCATTATACAAAGAGTAGCTAGATAGGCAACCGTTTTTTTAGCTTATCCTTTTATTTGCTCGATATTTAAACAGAATCGATTTTTTATTGGTAAATACTGAACAATAACGTCGCTAGTCTCTAAATTTTTGAGAACATAATTACTGCTCTGCCACTAAAAAGTCATTTTGCCCTGTCATTCTTGTCCGCATATTCGCAAGCTTAGCCTCAACGCCGCCTATCATTTTACTAAAGCGGTCATTGCCACGTATCGCATCGAATATAGGTTCATAATTCGCTCGCCATGCCTGTACCCATCCTGCATCAATTGCCCCCTGTAAATAATTGAATGCTTCATTATTATTTTTTTGTAATACTTTTATCTGGGCCATTTGATAATAAAAGGAAGGATTACTGCCTTTTTTGTTGGAACCTTGTTGTAAATAGTTTTCAAAATTACTAATCAGTTCATTGGCTTTGGTGTTTTGTTCAACTTCTAGATAACTAAAAGCTAAATGTAAAGCGGCTCGCCCTTCTGACTTCTGAAAAAATGATTTAGACATGGCACTGTTTTCAGCAAATAAACTTTCATAGCCATTAATAGCTTCAGTGTAGTTACTTTTATAAAACGCGACTTCACTCTGAATCATCAAATTCATGCCCATGTCATGTTCTTCAATGTTCACTTTTTCTAAGTAACTAATCGCCTTTTGCTTTTCACCTTGAGCGGCAAAAAAACGTGCTTTAAAAAGAACCATTTTACTTCGACTAAATAGCGTTGGATTTTTGTCTAAATAATCAAACCATTGCTCTGCATGCGCCACATTTCCCATGTCTATATTAGCAAGCAACAACCCTCTAACAGCCAATTGATTGACTGAATCAAGCTCTAATGCCCGGTAATACATGGGAATAGCTTCATCAAGCCGCCCTCGATTATAAAGAACGTCTCCCGCTAAGATATAGGCTCCAGGATAATAGGGATCGTTATTAATGATCGTTGAAAATAACTCCATTGCCTTACTTTCATTGCCTACCATGTAATAGCACCGTGCAACGTTAAAAGCGGCAATTGGTGATTTTGGATCTAATTCAAAAGCCTTTTCAAACAATTGATGCGCCCCGCCAACATCGCCTAATGATTGAACGAATGAGCCATACCACATATAAGTCATGGCATAATTAGGGGTTAATTCAATGGCTTTTTTAAATGATTTTTCAGCATTTTCTTTGTCGACATACGATAACAGTAATCCTTGAGAGGCATGTGCTTCACCCAGCAAAGGGTTAATTTCTAAGGCTTTATCTAAAGCTTGTTGTGCAGCTAGTTTAGCTTTTTTCTTAGGTGCGTTGCTGTAAAGTGTTTGTAAGATATAGGCATTAGCAATTCCTACGTAAGCTCGGGCATAGTTATTGTCGGCTGCAATGGCATTTTGAAAATGAACGAGACCTTTTTTTATTGCTGGAATTGTACGATGGGCTAACTCATTTTGTCCTTTCCCGTACTCTACCATAGCATCAACACTATGGGTTCCAACAACAAAGCTTGATGCTTGCTGACTTCCTAACAGCGTTATTTTCATTTTATCAACAACAGCACGAGCAATATCATCTTGTATTTGGAAGATATCTCGATACTCACGGTCATAAGTTTCAGACCATAAGTTCTCTCCCGTACTGACTTTAATTAACTGCGCCGTTATTCTAATTTGATTAGTAACGTCATTCTTTCGAATACTACCTTGCAGTATGGTATCAACGCTTAATTCCTGACCTATTTCTACGATTGTTTTATTAGTTCCCCCTTTGTAAGCAAAAGAAGAAGTACGAGCAGCAACGTGTAAATCAGGAATTCTTGCCATAAGATTAAGGAGCTCTTCTACCATACCGTCGGCAAAAAATTGATCTTCAGGATCAGAGCTAAATGAAATAAAAGGTAAAATGGCAATGGACTCTTTTTTCCCGGTAGAGAGTGTGTCGGTATTTATTTCTTGTCCAGAAAAAGTAGGGGTGATGTTTTTTTCAATCGCAGTTAATTGTGGGAAAATATTACTGGTAGGTTCATCTACAAAAAGTTGGCTCATTAAGGTAATAAATACAGCTAAAACCAAAGTACTCACTACAGCAAGGGTCGTTCTAACATTAACATTACCTGTATCTTGTTCGCCATTATGATTTAAGGGTATTTTATCTTCTGCGCTAGCCCCATTACTTTCAGAAGCGAGAGCGATCCCATCGGTAGTAAAATTAAACAACCAAGCAAAAACTAAACTAAGGGGAAAACCAATAACAAATACCTTTAGTAATAGCGTCATAACACTATCCGGTAACCCTAATGCAGGTACGGCTAAGTCGGCAATCTGAATTAATGGCCATGTTGAAACAGCATATATAGTTGCCACTTTAAAAATTTGTCGCTGTTTCAATTGCGCTACAAAACGTTCCAAGAGTTATCCTTTACAACAAAGACATTAATGAACTGAATTTAAAGTATACGAAATTTGTTCGTTATTAGTAACAATAAAGCTTAAGAGAGTGTTTCAAACGGCATATATATTCAACAACAAGGCTTTAAACACAATAAAGATATTTGTTACCTACTGATATTACTATATATTTAATGATTGTATTTATGTATTAATTTTAACAATTTAATTAGCTCTATATACTTTACAATTTACTTTGTTAGACTAGCAATAATTTTTTAAATGACCCCTGAGCCCCCATTATGCATTCTGCTTTAAAGTTTCCTCGTGCAGGCTTTCGCCGCCGTATAGCCTCTTGGGTTTATGATTTGTTAATTTCAATTGCTGTATATATGACGGCAGGCGCATTATCCTTTTTATTAATGTATTTAGGTGTTTATTTTGGCGTCTTTGGTATGCAGGGTTACGAACACTTCTCTGACACCGTCGCAAATACAGTTTGGTTAAAGTGGCCAAATGAGTTTTGGAAACTGGCATGGGTATCATTTTTCTTTATTTGGTTTTGGTCTAAAACGGGTCAAACCTTGGGTATGAAAGCTTGGCGTTTACGAGTGCAAAATCAAGATGGTTCTTTGATCAGTAAAACAACAGGATTAAAAAGATTATTGCCTACCCTACTTGGCTTAGGTAACTTTATGGTGATATTTGATCGTAAAAACAAGTTAAGTTTACAAGACAGATTAACGTCGACAGAAGTTGTTGTATTAACACTGGAAGCAAATCGCGGCCGTTTATAAGGGCGTATTAAAGCACAAGCAATGTTGTCAATTTCAATACTGCTTGTGTAATTTAACAGAATCATATCATTACGATAAAACTAACTTGGCCGCTTGTTCATTAAATATAAGGCGAGTGAGATAAAAATAATGCTTGGCATCAGTGCACCAAAAGCAGGTGGCAGTCGATATACTAAACTAAGCGAACCAAAAACTTCATTGGTAATAAAGAACAAGATGCCAGTAGCTACGCCCATAATAATGCGCGCGCCCATGGAAACAGACCGTAAAGGCCCAAAAACAAAAGATAATGCCAGCAATAACATAACCGCTACGGTAACGGGCTGAACAATCTTTCGCCAAAAAGCTAAAACATAACGACTGGGATCTTGTTTATTTTCTTCCAAGTAGCTTAAATACTCAGATAACCCCCGTAGAGATAAGAACTCTGGTTTTACCATAACTACACCCAGCTTTTCTGGCGTCAAACTCGATGTCCACATTTTAATCGGTAATGACTCTTTAATCATTTTATTTCCATCTAAATGGGTATCGGTAACATCACGTAATTGCCAGGCATCTTTTTGATAAATAGCACTCTCTGCAGAGAGCCAACTAGCTAATTTTAACGATGTGTCGAATCGATATATTTGCACATCATTTAATTTACCTTTGTTTTCTACTTCACCGATATGAACAAAGTAGTCGCCATCTTTTGCCCAAGTGCCGTCCACTGATGAAATTAAGCTGCCGCCAGAAATGGCTTGAGCTTTGCCCTGTCTTGCCGCTAGCTCACCGGCAGGCGCTAACCATTCACCTACCGCCATACTAATTAAAACAAGAATAGTCGCCGACTTCATCACTGATTTAATAATGTCTACACGAGACAAGCCTGCCGCTTGCATAACCACAAGTTCACTGTTGGTCGCCAACATGCCCATGCCAATTAAACCGCCAATTAATGCTGACATTGGAAAGAACATTTCGATATCAGGTGGAATTTTATAAAGCACAAATAAAGCAGCATGAGCAATATCATAATTGCCTTTGCCCACTGACTTCATTTCTTCAACAAACTTAATTATGCCACTTAAGCTCACAAATACGGATAAGGTTAAAAGTGTCGTTGATGCAATAATTCGACCAATGTAAACGTCTAATATACGCATTATGTTGATGTCCCTTTACGAGTAATACTACGAATTAACGGAGGGAATTTGGCTTTGAATTTTAGGCCACTACTGCGGTCTTTAATCAATAAACTTACCCCTAAGATAAGCACAAATAAGTGCACTGGCCATAATCCGACACTTTTAGGTATCGTTGCAGATTCAACACCTGACTTCACCGCGGTGAGCATTAAAAAGTAACCTAAAAATAATAAAAGCGCAGGTAACATTTTTGCAAACTTACCTTGTCTTGGATTTACGACACTCAAAGGAACTGCTATTAATGTCATAATCAAACACGCAATAGGAAAAGCTATACGCCAATGGGTTTCAGCGCTAAAGGCTGCGGTATCTTCTTTAAATAAATCCTGAGTAGGAATCGCTCTTAATTTACGGTTTTTATGAGCGACTTTTTGATCTTGTATTTGTATGTAATATTTATCAAAAGATACTTCTTTGAACTCTTTACTCTTGATATCATTTTGATAACGCGTACCGTCACTTAATACTAAGCGCTGAGAGCCGCTTTCCTCTTCAACAACTTGTCCGGTTTGGGCATAAACTAAACTGGCATTAATGATACTTTTATCCGTAGCTTTTTTATCCGGCAATTGCGCAACAAAAACTTTTTCAAAAGTATTGTCATCACGATTTTTATCATGAATGAAAATGACCGCTTTTTGGTTGCCCGTAGCTTGAAAGCGACCGGCAATGAGAGAGCTTAAACCTGAGTCTGCTGCTAACTCTTCTTTTACTTGATACTCATACTCAGAGGCAATGGGGGATAAATACAAAGTAAAAATCCCCGTAAATATAGCAGTGATTAGGCTTAAAATAAGCGTTACTCGCACCACATACCATTCACTGACACCACAGGCATGTAATACGGTCATTTCGCTATCCGCATAAATTCGCCCATAAGCCAATAGAACCCCTAAAAATAGGCTAAGGGGCAAAATCATTCCCGCTAAGTCAGGTATCTTCAAGCCAATGAAGACCATAACTAAATGTCCAGGAATCCCCCCTTCTGCGGCATCATCTAAAATTCGAACAAATTTATTACTGATGAAAATAGTCATTAGGACTAAAAATACAGCTAATTGAGTCTTAGCGACTTCTTTGAGCAAATAGCGAAAAATAATCATAGAAACTTCCTATAAAAACATAGTTTTTTTCTGACATCTGCTCTATTTTTAAGTAAACTTGTCGTTTTCATAAGTAATTTTAATTGTTGCTTCAAAGGTGATTCGCCTGTATCAGGTTATAATTATAGCCTTTAGCCGAATAGATTTGATAGTAAGCATGTCGATTTATTTATACATTTACACAAGTTTACTCGCAAATTTCATTTAAAAACAGCTTGTTTTTGTACGAATTAGGAGAGCTCATGGAGTTCAACGTAAAAAGTGGTAGTCCCGAAAAACAACGTAGCGCCTGTATAGTCGTTGGCGTTTTTGAACCTCGTCGCTTATCAGCAATTGCTGAACAGTTAGACGAAATAAGTGAAGGTTTCATCAGTAACTTATTGCGTCGCGGAGACTTAGAGGGAAAATCGGGGCAAATGTTATTGCTTCATCACGTACCTAATATTTTAAGTGAACGCGTATTATTAGTAGGCTGTGGTAAAGAACGAGAACTTGACGAACGTCAATACCGCCAGATTATCAGTAAAACGATTAGCACCTTAAATGAAACAGGTTCTATGGAAGCTGTGTGTTTTTTATCGGAATTACACGTAAAAGGTCGCGATACTTATTGGAAAGTTCGCCAAGCCATTGAAGCTACTCAAGACTGTTTGTATCGTTTCGACGGTTTAAAAACACGAAAAGTGGAAGCTCGCCGTCCGCTACGAAAAATTGTTTTTAATGTGCCTACACGTAGAGAGCTCCCTATGGGTGAGCGCGCAATTTCGCATGCTCTTGCGGTTTCAGAAGGCGTGTCGACCTGTAAAAATGTTGCGAATATGCCGCCAAATATTTGTAACCCGGCCTATTTAGCTGAACAAGCAAAAATTCTAGAAACAGAATATGACAATATCGAGACTGAAATTGTTGGCGAGAAAGAGATGGAAACATTGGGTATGAGTTCTTACCTTGCTGTTGGCCGTGGTTCTAGAAATGAGTCAATGATGAGCGTTATCAAATATAATGGCGCTGGTAATGATTCAAATCCAATCGTTTTAGTGGGTAAAGGTGTAACCTTTGATGCTGGTGGTATCTCTTTAAAACCAGGCGAAGCCATGGACGAAATGAAGTACGACATGGGTGGCGCAGCTGGTGTTTTAGGTGCCATGCATGCCTTGGCTGAATTACAGCTACCGATTAACGTTATTGGTATTTTAGCCGGTTGTGAAAATATGCCGGGGGGCGATGCTTATCGTCCTGGTGATATTTTAACAACTATGTCTGGTCAAACGGTTGAAGTATTAAACACTGATGCTGAAGGCCGTTTAGTATTATGTGATGCTCTTACGTACGTTGAGCGTTTCGACCCAGAATTAGTTATCGACGTGGCAACCCTTACCGGTGCTTGTGTAGTTGCTTTAGGAAAACATGCTTCAGGTTTATTAAGTACTCACAATCCTCTAGCACACGAATTATTAAATGCTTCTGAACAAAGTGGTGATCGCGCATGGCGTTTACCGTTATGGGAAGAGTATCAAGATCAACTAGAAAGCCCATTTGCCGACTTTACTAATTTAGGTGGCAAAGGCGCAGGAACTATTACCGCTGCTTGTTTCTTATCCCGCTTTACTAAAAAGTACCATTGGGCACATCTTGATGTTGCTGGTACGGCATGGCGTAGTGGCGGTAAAGACAAAGGTTCAACAGGGCGTCCGGTTAGCTTATTAACGCAGTTTTTATTAAACCGTTCAGGTGCTGAGCAAAGCGACTAGCTTTAAGCTAAAACAAAGAACAAAAGGAACAACGCAAACATGCAAACACAAGTGATGTTTTATTTACTTGAAGAAAACACAAAGCTAGAAAATGGGGCTGACCAGTCACATTTTCATGCTTGTTTGCAATCGGCTAATTTTTACCGTCAAAATCAGCGAGTATTTATTTACTGCACCGATCAGCAAACGGCTCATCAATTAGATGAATTATTGTGGGCATTTGATGCCGACAGCTTTGTTCCTCATAATTTACCGGGCGAAGGTCCTAGAAATGGCGCAGCCGTTGAGATTAGTTGGCAACCACCAACCAGTCGTCGCGCAATTTTAATAAATTTAACCAGCACAGTGCCAAACTTTGCTAATCAGTTTTCACATATTATTGATTTTGTACCCAGTGATGAAACCTTAAAACAAGCAGCACGAGAGCGTTATAAAGGCTATCGTCAATGTGGGTTTCAAGTGGATAACCAAGCCGCACCATCACAAACAAAGTCAATTAATGCTAATCAATCAAGTTAAGTAGTCAAGTCATGGAAAAAACATTCAATCCGTCAGAAATCGAACAGTCTCTTTATCAAAGTTGGGAAGAGCAAGGTTATTTTAGCCCAACAGGTGAAGGAGATGGTTATAGCATAGCGATTCCACCACCAAACGTTACCGGTAGTTTGCATATGGGACACGCGTTCCAACAAACAATTATGGATACCTTAATTCGTTATCAACGTATGCAAGGTAAAAATACGTTGTGGCAAACAGGCATGGATCACGCAGGTATTGCGACCCAAATGGTTGTTGAACGAAAAATTGCGGCTGAAGAAGAAAAAACACGTCATGATTACGGCCGCGAAGCGTTCATTGATAAAGTGTGGGAATGGAAAGACGAGTCTGGTGGTACTATCAGCAAGCAGATGCGCCGCTTAGGTAATTCAATTGACTGGTCTCGCGAACGCTTCACTATGGACGATGGTATGTCTGAAGCCGTACAAGAAGTTTTTGTTCGCTTGTTTGAAGACGACTTAATTTATCGTGGTAAACGCTTAGTTAACTGGGATCCAAAATTCCATACCGCTATTTCTGATTTAGAAGTAGAAAACAAAGATAAAAAAGGCCACATGTGGCACTTACGTTATCCATTAGCCGATGGCGCAAAAACCGCTGAAGGTAATGACTACTTAGTGGTCGCTACAACTCGACCAGAAACCATGTTAGGTGATACTGGCATAGCGGTGAACCCTAAAGATCCTCGTTACAAAGATCTTATTGGTAAGCAGGTTTTATTACCCTTAGTTAATCGTTTAATTCCTATTGTTGGCGATGACCATGCCGATATGGACAAAGGCACGGGTTGTGTAAAAATAACACCTGCCCATGACTTTAACGATAACGAAGTCGGTAAACGACATGACTTACCTTTAATTAATATTTTAGATAAAAACGCCGCGATTTTAGCATGCGCAGAAATCTATCAAAACAACGGCGAACCATCTACCGCATACAGCACTTTCCTTCCTGCAGAATTTGCCGGTATGGACAGATTTGTTGCGCGTAAAGCTATTGTTGCCGCGTTTGATGAACTAGGCTTTTTAGTTGAAGTAAAAGAACATGATTTAGTTGCCCCTTACGGCGATCGTTCTGGCGTTATTATTGAGCCATTACTAACCGACCAATGGTATGTTCGTGCAGCACCTTTAGCCGGACCTGCCGTAGCAGCAGTAGAGAATGGTGAAATTGAATTTGTACCTAAACAGTACGAAAATATGTATAACGCCTGGATGCGTGACATTCAAGACTGGTGTATTTCGCGTCAGCTTTGGTGGGGACATAGAATTCCAGCATGGTACGACGATAACGGCGGTGTTTATGTTGGTAGAACCGAAGAAGAAGTGCGTGCTAAGCATTCATTAAGCGGTGATGTTAAATTACGACAAGACGATGACGTACTTGATACTTGGTTCTCATCAGCCTTATGGACATTCTCAACTTTAGGCTGGCCAAACAGCATGGAAGATTTGAAGAAATTCCATTCTACCGACGTATTAGTTACCGGCTTTGATATTATTTTCTTCTGGGTTGCTCGCATGATCATGATGACCATGCATTTCATCAAAGATGAAAATGGTAAACCACAAGTACCGTTCAAAAAAGTATATGTTACTGGGCTTATTCGCGATGAAAATGGCGATAAAATGAGTAAATCAAAAGGAAACGTTGTTGATCCATTAGATATGATTGACGGCATTGCCCTTGACGATTTACTCGAAAAGCGCACCGGCAACATGATGCAACCAAAACTTGCGGCGAAAATTACTAAGCTTACCAAGAAAGAATACCCAGAAGGTATTGAAGCTCATGGTACTGATGCATTACGTTTTACACTAACGTCAGTTGCTTCAACAGGCCGTGATATTACTTGGGACATGAAACGCTTAGACGGTTACCGTAATTTCTGTAATAAATTGTGGAATGCGAGTCGCTACGTATTAATGAATACCGAAGAGCAAGACTGCGGTAAATTCGTTGACGGTAAGCAAGGTGAAATGGAGTTTTCATTAGCTGATCGTTGGATCTTAGGGCAATTTCAGCAAACCGTAAAAACGGTACATGAATCTTTTGACGCTTTTCGTTTCGATTTAGCTTCACAAGCGCTTTACGAGTTCACTTGGAATCAGTTTTGTGATTGGTACTTAGAGCTGACAAAACCAGTATTGTTCAAAGGTAGCGAAGCACAGCAACGTGGCACTCGCCATACGTTAGTTACTGTACTTGAAAGCTTGTTACGATTAATGCATCCAATCATGCCATTTATTACTGAAACGATTTGGCAACGTGTTGTACCACTAAGTAATTTTGTTGCACAAAGCAAAGACAATGAAACAGCAAGTATCATGGTACAAAGTTTCCCACAATTTGACGAAAGCCAATGTGATCAGACCGCTATTGACGATTTAGAATGGGTAAAACAGTTTATCGTCGCTATTCGTAATATTCGCGGCGAAATGGATATTTCACCAGCTAAACCACTGCCAGTACTGTTGAAAAATGTTAATGCTAATGACCAACGTCGCTTAGATGAAAATCAACAGTTTTTAAGTGCCTTAGCAAAACTTGAAACAATAACGGTATTGGCTGATGACGACAATGCACCGCTTTCTGCGACCGCTGTGGTTGGCGATTTATCGGTATTAATTCCAATGGCTGGGTTAATTGATAAAGAAGCTGAGCTTGCTCGTTTAAGTAAAGCGATTGATAAACTTGAAAAAGACGCTGATAGAACACGCGGTAAACTCAGCAATGAAAAATTTGTTGGTAAAGCGCCTGAAGCCGTTATTAACAAAGAAAAAGCGAAGTTAGCTGACGCAGAATCTGCACTGGCTAAATTGGCAGAGCAAAAAGCGGAAATCTCAGCTCTTTAATTTCAGTTGAGTTAACAAAAAAGCCCCTTGAATTTAGGTTCATGGGGCTTTTTTGTTTGTTCGCTTTACGGCTTTATAAATTAAGTGCGAGCAATTTCACTTCATTAGCTTTTCGCCAATGAGACGAAGCATTGTCATCTATATATAAAGCATAGAAATCGTAATTAACATCAATATTAGGTGTACTACGTAAAAGCAAGGCAACATCTAAACTCAAGGTATGCCTACCCGCTAATTGTGCTTGTTCGAATGTACGCTTGGCATGGCGAATGAAGCTCTCGCTTTCACCTTTAGCCTTTGCCAGTAACGTTTTAAGGTAAGAATTCTTTGCATTATCCGCTTTAACGTTTTCAACAAGCGTCTGTGCTTCTGTTACCCTTTCTTGTTCAATATATTGCAATACTAGTTGTTCACGGCTCGACTGCGCCACCCAATGGTCGGGTGTTAGCTGGGTAAATTCTAATACTTGCTTTAAATGGGGCTCTTTTCCTAAAGGTGTTTTCGCAAAAATAGCATAATGAAAAGGCACTTTAGCGAAGTGATAAATAGGCAATTCATAGCTTTTCATTTTATTTTCAGCTTGGCGAAGATAGCCGTATTTATCATTTTCTTGTTTATGTTTATGTGCCATAACTGAAAGATAAGTGAGCGCATGAAGTTCACGCAGTTTGTCCCCACCATCAAAAGCCAATTGAGCAGACTTTAGCAAACTCGCTTTAACCGCAGGGTAATCATCATACTGATGATCGAGCCACGATTGTGCATTCCAAGCATCTGCTTGTTTAGGTAAGTCATTAATGTGTTCAAAAGATTTAATCGCTAATGCTAATTTGTTTTCACTAAGCTCATAGAGCTCTTTTCTCGTTAATATTGTACTTTGATAAAGTAGCGCATTACCCAATTGTTGCCAATCTTTTTGAGTTTCGGCATTTGTCGCAAGCTTTTCAGCCAACACCATTGCTTTGTCCAGCTCAGCAGTTTCAATGTATGCTTTTATAAGCTGACAAAGAATATTACTGTCTTGCGGGTATTGCTGATGGGCAATCGACAAAGTCGATTTTTTAAATTCAGGTGACTGAAGACTGGTTAAAAACTGATAAATAAACGGCTGACGTAAATGCACCTGCAACTGTTGAACAAGTGCTTTGTTAGAGTCAGCATGAAGCTTTCCGGTCCAATCAGCATAAGGGCCCTTTAAAACAAAGTCTAGATATACCTTTTTCTGATGGCTTCGTAATATTCCCGTTAAAACAAAAGGATGCTGCTCAGATATTTTAGGGTATTCTAACTCAGCGGAAGTTAAGAATGTTGCGGCGTTTAGGTCTTTTAACTCCGAAAAATCAAAGTGTTCATTATCAAATAATGAAAGGCTTGTGTTTGTCTGCGGATCAACAAAGGGAATATATGCCAGCTTAATAACGCGAGCTTCTGAATCTTCATTAGCGTTGTCTGGCCAATTAAAAAAGGTAAAAATTAAGACGCACAAGCTCATCAGTAATACATAAGGCCAGTTGCCTGATTTTGCTACCTTAGCCGAAATTCCTGATACTTCAGCTGGCTCATCAATAAGTAAGCTTTCAGCTAAGGGCTGTGTATCTGCGGGTGTCTCTATGCTGAGTTGCCATTGGTAACCCCGTTTTGAAAACGTTTTAATAGCATGATTACCAAACAGAGTTCGTAAGTGACTAATATTTTGAAAAACAGCTTGTTCAGAGACAACTTTACCTTGCCAAACTGCAGATAAAATATCTTCTTTACTCAACACGGTATCAACATTTTCAAGCAACAATGCTAAAACTTTTGCTTCGTTATGACGAATGGCAATTGGCTCACCATTTTTCATTAACACTAGACTTACATTGTCAAAGTTGAATTCTTTAAATTTATAATTCATTGTTTTTAATACTTAAAGTTAATTACCTTTTATCTTACTACCTATCTTATCGTATCACTGTTTAAAGGGTTACTGATTTGTTACATATAAAGATGAATGGCTA
>Ga0209291_1002865_pt1 | contig 13440 bp, 12 predicted proteins | sample GOMGulsemesocosm_FD_184633 | JGI IMG/M metagenome (GOLD analysis project Ga0209291, IMG submission 184633) | Methane-oxidizing microbial communities from mesocosms in the Gulf of Mexico - GOM9B Gulf of Mexico (SPAdes) (version 2) | ecosystem: Environmental > Aquatic > Marine > Cold seeps...
ATACTTACTGTTTTAAGTATATAAATAATATAACCAATGATGAATACTGAAACAAGCCATACTAAATAGTGTTCAAGGTGATTAAATTTGATGATTAAAGCGAATAAAGGAATGGAAAGGATTGCTCCTAGGATTATTTTATATTCTGGAGTAATTCCTTTCTTTGTTTTTTTAAGAGTTTCCGGAGCTTCTCCTTTTCCGTTAAAAGCATTTTTTTTAATTCCTTTTTTAAAAACCAATAATCCAACAAGCATGCCGATTCCTGCTAAAACAAATCCATAATGCCAACCGTATAATTCTGCTACCCATGCACATAATAGTGGGGCAATGGCAGCCCCTACGTTAATACCTAAGTAGAATATGGTGAATCCCGCATCTCTTTTTTCATTGTGATCTTGATATAATTCGCCAACTAAAGATGAAATATTAGGTTTAAAGAAACCATTACCCACAATTATCAACCCTAATGAACCATAAAAGAAAACGGGTTGCTCAAAAGTTAGAAAAAAGTGCCCCAAAGCCATGAGAATACCACCTAGGGTTATTGCTTTTGAAAAACCTAAGATTTTATCGGCTAAAATTCCTCCAATAAGTGGAGTTACATATACTAATGAGGAATAGGCTGCATATACTCCAAAAGCCATAGTGTCTTCAAATAATAGCTGTTTGGTCATGTATAAAACCAAAAGAGCACGCATTCCGTAGAAAGAAAAGCGTTCCCATAATTCAGCAAAAAACAAATAGAATAATCCCTTTGGATGGCCAAATATAGCATCCGGTTTTGATGAGGCAACTGTGTTCATTATTTTTAGATTTTAAGTTTAAAGCAAAACTCTAACTTAAGGTCTCTAAAAATAAATGATGTGTTTTTTTATTCTAAAAAATAATGGTTTGTGAGCCTTTGTAACCCTAGAAACAATTAATTACAAATAACACTATAAGTTTGATTTTCAGTGTTTTTGTTGAATTCCTCTAGTAGGGTAGTATCTATAGTAATATTGTTAGGGAGCATTCGCAAACGGTAGTTTCCTTCGCCAATGAAGGTTAGTAAATCACGTCTTTCTAAACGATTATGATCATCTAATTCTAAAATTACATTGATATTGTCTATGATTCTTGTGAGGTAGGTTTGACTTTTTATTTCACCTCCAGAGCTGACTAAAATACTTTGTGAATTTCCTTCACCATACTTTCTCCTAATTGCAAATTTTAATAAGTTCTTGTACTGTGTAGTTTTGGATTTAAAATCTATGGTTTGATTTATAACACCTTTGGTTGGAATGCTTATAGTAACTAAACCCCAATCAAGAAATTTAAGATTCATTTCATTAGGTTTGGGCATACTCGCTAAGCGAATTACCCAAGTAGTAGCCAGTACTAGACAAATGCAAATAAAGGAAGTTTTTGCAATTATTTTAACAAAATTATTGCTGAACTCATTTCCCAAATGTATAAATACATCTGATAATTGTGAAACGAATACTAAAAGTATTACCACTATTGAAATAAAAGCGATGGTTCTTAATCCTCTGTAGATAAATGTTTTGTAAAAGGATACAGCCAGTAGCCAGCATAAAAAGATAGATAATATCACATCTGGAATACCACTGATTTTTATTCCGTTACTAATATTATTTGTTCCTAAGTAGTTGGATAAGCCGAATGTTAATAGCGAAGTGACAATAATAATAGCTATAATTATTTTAATGTTCTTGATGTTGTTGTAAATAAATTTAGGAGCGTAATAGAAGTAGAATAGTGCTAATAATAAAAAGAGGTTGTTTATAATAGAAAGTAAATTTATACCTAGTTGAAACCCAATTCCTTTTTGTAAACTTAATGAGTTTCCAAAATAGGTCCAACAACCAGAAGCTACCCAAACAAGCATGGCAAAACTTAGATACAATAATCCTTTGTCAACTCTTTTCTTAGACTGATTTTCCTCCAATAAATTACTAAACCTTTGTTTGATATTGTACCAAATAGCAATTAGAAGAGCTGCTCCAATACCAGAAATAAATATATGTGATAAGTTGTAAAAAGAAGTAACGTCAGTCATAATGTGTTTAAATAATTAGACCTCATAAATATATGAAATTTATGAGGTCTAGTATACTTTATTGTTTTATTATCAAGATGGATTTAATTTCCAGATAAGATTTTTTTTACTAAATCTTCCTTTGCTTTTTCATCATCACCAAATAACCAATTTAGGACATTATGTTCCCAAATATCATCGTATTCTTTTTCGTTTAACAAGTTACGCTCTTTGGCTAAGTCTAATATTTTTCCAGGGTATGATGATTGTGCATCACTTTCCATTTCTCCTAATGGGTATGGGTCATCTAATCCCATAATTACCTGTTTTGTTCCTTGACGTTCAAAAGTAAGTTTTAATGAATCTGTATCGTGAACTAAAGTATCAAAATAAATGTTTTTATGTCCAACTGCTTTTCTTGGATGGGTCTTTCCTTCAAACAAATCAGGTCTTCCGTCAAATCCTTGAATACGACGTCCTAAATTCATTTGGGCTAATTGTCCTCCATGCGCAAAACAAGTTCTTATGTTTGGGAAACGTTCTTGCATTCCGTTTAAGGTATAGAAATGATACGCATCTCCGCATTGTGCTAGCATCCAAACCAAATGAAAACGCCAAGCAGTATTTGCTAGCTTGATCATTTTATCTCCATCATATGGATGTACTTCAATCGCTAATTTGTATTTATTTGCTAGTTCAAAAATAGGATCGTTTTCTTCATCAAATATGCAACGCCATTGTCCAATTGAATCCATGTAATGTGTAGGCAGACAAAGTACTCTCATACCTAACTCTTCCACACAGCGTTCTATTTCCCACAATGCTCCATTTATGAAACCAGGGTGCACTACGAATCCACAAGTGAATTTACTAGGGTTATCACGTTGTACTTTTGCATTAAAATCATTTTGAAAACGGAGTGCATGTTTCATTTCTTCTAAACGCAATCCATTTCCATATAGTTGAGAAAGGTTTAATACAACTGCATGATCGATATTATTACGTTCCATCCATTCTAGCTTTTCATTTAGGAAAAAACTAGAATCAGTTACAGGACGTTTCCATCCTTTTTGCAGCATGTATTTTCGTTCGTCATCTACCCAAAAAATTTCTTTCTCCTTCATAAAAGCAGGGATTTCTTCAGGGTAAGGAAGTAAATGAGAATGGCCGTTTATGCGAAGTTTTCTTTTCATAGCGTGTTATTGGGTAGTTTTTATATGTATAATATACTCAATTTTTTAACGAGTATCAAATTAGCATAATTGTGTTACAAACTTTTTGTTCGTCCTCCATCAACAGGAACATTAATTCCATTGATGTAAGAAGCTGCTTCTGAAGCTAAAAAAGCTACTGCGTTTGCAATTTCCTCTGGTTTGGCAAAACGATTTGCAGGTACTTGAGCTTTCATCATATTAGCAACCTCATCAAAAGATTTTCCTGTTTTCGCAGCTTTGTTATTGATGATTTCATTCAAACGTTCGGTCCCTGTTGCACCGGGTAATACATTGTTTACTGTAATACCAAACTCACCTAATTCCCCAGCCAATGTTTTTGACCAATTAGCGACAGCTCCTCTAATAGTATTAGAAACCCCTAAGCCTGCTAAAGGTTGTTTTACAGAAGTAGAAATGATATTTATGATTCTTCCGAATCCGGCTTTTTTCATTCCTGGGACAACTGCTTGAGCTAATACATGATTACATTTTAAGTGTTGTGTAAAAGCAGATTCAAACTGATCTAAAGTTGCACTAAAAACTGGTCCTCCAGCTGGTCCTCCAGTATTATTAATTAAAATATGAAATTCCTGATTAGCACCAGAAATCTTAGTTCCTAAATCTGTTGGGTTTTGAAAATCAGCTATAATATAAGCATGCGATTGTCCTTTTGAATTGTCTAATTCAGCTAAAACAGCCTTCAGTTTATCTTCGTTTCTTGCTACTAAAGTTACATTAGCACCCATCTCTGCTAATTGCTTAGCTGATGCTTTTCCAATTCCTTGTGTACTTCCGCAAACTAATGCGTTTCTGTTTGTTAAGTCTAAATTCATTACAACGTTTTATTTTGTCATTCTCTTGAAAAAGAAAATCTATTTTTTTAATTATATTTTATACATATATTCTTTGGTTCAGTAAAGAAGCGTAAGGCCTCTAAACCACCTTCTCTTCCTACACCAGAATCTTTTGTTCCGCCAAAGGGGGTTCTTAAATCACGCATTAACCAGGTGTTGACCCAAACTATTCCTGCTTCCAGATTTTTTGCTAGTTGCATTGTTCTGTTTAGGTTGTTAGTCCAAATGGTACTTGATAATCCATAACGTACTCCGTTTGCCAATGCTAATGCTTCTTCATCAGTGTCAAAAGGCATCAGAGTAACTACAGGTCCGAATATTTCTTCTTGTGTTAATCTACATTTAGGTTCTGTTATTTCTATAACCGTTGGCTCTAAATAGTATCCGTTTTCATAGCCTTTTACCGTTACGTAATTTCCTCCTGCTATTACAGTTCCACCTTCTTGTTCAGCAATATCAATATAAGATTTCACTTTCTCTAAATGAGGTTTAGAAACCAAAGCGCCAATATTAGTATCCACTTTTGATGGATGTCCAACTTTTAAGGCTTTAACTCTAGCTGTAAAATCTGTTTTAAATTTTTCGTAAATACTACGTTCTATATAAATACGAGATCCACATAAACAAATTTGACCTTGATTGGCAAATGATGATTTTAAAGTGACATTTAGCATTTTTTCATAATCACAATCAGCAAATATTAAATTAGGATTTTTCCCTCCTAATTCTAATGATAACTTTTTGAACATAGGTGCAGCTGTACGTGCGATATGTGCTCCGGTTGCTGTACCTCCAGTAAATGAAATTGCTTTTATTTTTTCATGCGCTACGATTGCTTGACCAGTTGTATGCCCTAATCCATGAACAATATTTAATACTCCTTTTGGTAAGCCAGCTTCATTACAAATTCTTCCTAGTAAGTAAGCAGTCATAGGTGTAACTTCGCTAGGTTTGGCAACAACTGTGTTTCCTGTAGCTAGGGCAGGAGCTATTTTCCAAGAAAATAAATATAAAGGTAAATTCCAAGGTGATATACATCCGACTACTCCTATTGGGCTACGCAATGTAAAGTTGAAAGCGTTTAAACCTACACTTTCATGAGATTCGCTTGAAAATTGTGTAATAGCATTGGCGAAAAATTGAAAGTTACTAGATGCTCTAGGGATATCTACAGTTCTAGCTAAACTTAGCGGTTTTCCATTATCCTGAGATTCTGCTGCTACAAACTCTTCAAGGTTATCCTCTATAAGCAAGGCTATTTTAGATAGTATTTTACTTCGTTCTTCTAAAGTAGTATTTGACCAAGAAGGGAAAGCATCTGCTGCTGCTTGATATGCGTTTTCTACATCTGCTTCTGATGAATTAGGAGTCAAACTATACACCTCACCGTTAGATGGATCATAATTATCTATCCATTCATCTTGAACAGGTGCTTTAAATTCTCCGTTGATGTAATTTAATAGTTTCTTCATAATGATGTCAATTAATTGAAAATTACTTTCAATTGGTTTGCAGTTTCTTTTAGTACATCTGTGTAATTCTGAATTTTTGCTTCATTGAATCTAGCGGTAGGACCAGAGTTACTTATGGCAGCAATAAACTGTCCGTTACTGTTAAACACAGGAACAGCAACACAGATTAATCCAACTTCATTCTCTTCCATGTCTAATGCAAAACCTTCTTTTTTTATTTTTTCAATTTCTAAAACTAGCTTTGCTTTGTTTGTGATGGTATTATCAGTAATTGATTTTAAAGATAAGTTTTGAATTACAGCATTGTAATTTGGTTCGCCAAAAGCAAGCATTATTTTTCCTAATCCGGTACAATAGAGCTGTTTTTTAGAACCAATTTGAGTGTTTATTTGTAAGTCATGCGGACCTTCAACTTTATCTAAAAAATAGACTTCTTGGTTTTTATAAATGGCTAAATGAGCCGTTTCGTCAGCGCGTTTTACTAATTCCTCCATATAAGGTCTTGCCTTATTGATAAAGTTTTTATTGATAGAAACCCGTTGGCCTAACTCAAATAGTTTTAATCCTAAACGATATTTATCATTTTCAGGATTTTGTTGAATCACATCCAATGCTACCATAGTAGCCAACATTCTGTATACAGCACTTTTGTTAGTATCCATTTTATGAGCAATTTCAGTAACCCCTAACTCTTCAATGGTAGGCGTAAAGCAATCCAATATTTTGAATGCTTTTTCAACAGAAGTGTTTAGTATTTTTTTGCTAGCGTTCATGTACAATTATGCTTTCTTGTATGCTGTAACTTTAATCTCAATTAATAAATGAGGGTGCGGTAATTGGTGTACAGCAACAGTTGTACGTGTAGGGCCATCATAATCAAAATATGAGGCATATACTTCATTGTAACCACCAAAATCATTCATATTCACTAAAAATGAAGAAACATCAACAATGTCTTTTAAACTAGCTCCCTCTTCTTTTAAGATGTCATTAATGTTTTCTAGGACAGCTTTTGTTTGCGCTTTAATATCTAATTTGGTTGTTCCAAATTCATCCACTTCAACTCCTTCAAAACTATTGTCTGTTCTTCTTGAACTTGTTCCCGAAACAAATATAAAATCACCTACACGTTTTACATGCGGAAATTTACCTCTTGGTGTTGCTTTATGTTTTATTAGTTTTCCTTTGTTCATGTTGTTCTGTATTTAAACTAATTCTTTTAATTTTTCAACCATTTTGTACACATCTTCAAATGAATTGTATAATGGAATTGGTGCACAACGGATAACATCTGGTTCTCTCCAGTCTGTTATGATATGATTTTCTGTTAATTTTTGATGTAAGGATTTATCGGCACTTTTTACTTGTACAGATAATTGACAGCCTCTTTCTTCTGGATTTGTAGGTGTAATTATTTTAATGCTATCAGATTCAATTGTATTCAATAAATACTCAAAATAACCGGTAAGTTTTTCTGATTTTTCTCTTAATGCATCCATTCCAACTTCATTAAACATATCTAAAGAAGCTTTTATAGCAGCCATAGATAAAATAGGAGGATTGCTTAATTGATATCCTTCAGCTCCAGGCATTACATCAAGTTCTTGACGCATGTTAAAACGTGTTGTTTTATTATGACTCCACCATCCAGAGAATTTTTTTAATGTTTTGTCATGTGCATGTTTTTCATGTACAAACAAACCACCTAAGCTTCCAGGGCCAGAATTTAAATATTTATACGTACACCAAGCTGCAAAATCAACTCCTGAGTCATGTAACTCTGGTTTTATATTACCAACTCCGTGGGCTAAATCAATACCGACCATGCATTTTTTAGCATGACCCAATTCAGCTATTCGTTTTATGTTTAATGATTGACCAGTATAGTAATTTACCCCGCCAATTAATAATAATGCTATTTCGTCCCCTTGCTCCTCAAGAATGGTTTCTAAATCTTCCATTCGTAACAACTCTTCTCCTTTTCGAGGTTTCCATTCTACTAGCCCTTCCTTAGGATTAATTCCATGAAAATGTAATTGAGATTCTACCGCATAACGATCAGAAGGGAAAGCATCACTTTCTATGACTATTTTAAATTTTGTTTTTGTAGGTTGATAAAATGAAACCATCAATAAATGTAAGTTGGTTGTTAAGGTATTCATAGTAACCACTTCAATAGGTTTTGCGCCAACTACCTTAGCCATAGATTCTGTTAAGAATTCATGATAAGGCATCCAAGGGTTTTTTGCTTCAAAATGTCCTTCAACACCAAAGTTTGCCCAATCTTCTAATTCTTGACTAATATATTCTTTTGTTGACTTAGGTTGTAGACCTAAAGAATTCCCACACATATAAATCCAGTTATTACCATCTTTATCTTTTGGAATATGAAATTGTTCTCTATAATGTGCTATTTTATCTTGTTTATCAAGATTCTGAGCGAATTCTAAAGTTGCTTTGTATGCTGTTGACATGCTTAGTGTTTTAATAATTGAAACAGTGTTTTACAAATATATAAAAATAAAACCGAAACAAAAATTGCCTCAGTTTTACTTTTGATAAAAATCAATATTGTGTTTACTGTTTTAAAAACTTCCGAGTAAATACGGGAGTATTGTTGTTTAATATTTGAACAAAATACATTCCTGCTTGTAGTGAATTGATATTTATTTTTTGATTAACAGTAAATGTTGAATGCGTATTGATTATTTTCTGACCAACCACAGAATATACTTCAAGTGTGTATACTCCTGAAGTGAATTTTGAAGATTCAATTTCCAAGATGTTAGTTGCGGGATTCTTTACGATGGTAAAATTGGTAATAGGATTTTCATCGTTAATTCCAAGAGCATTTACCGTAATGTACTTTGTTGTTACATCAGTTTTTTCACAGTTGGTAATAGTAAGTGTAACTGTAAAATCACCAATAGAAGTATAGTTATGTACTGGGTTTTCGTCTGTTGAGGTATTTCCATCACCGAAATCCCATGCATAAGAAATTGCGTTTTGACTTGTATTGGTAAATGTAAATATTTCGTTTGTGTTGCTGTTGTTAAAAGTAGCAATAGGATCATACTTATCGATATTCCATTCAGCTAAATCATCGAAAACAATAAGTTTCACTGCGTTTTTAATAATGGTTGCATCGGCAGTGCTCAGTGAAGAGTTGAAAGTAACTAAAGTGGGGTCTTTTCTGAATAAAGTACAATAAAAGGTAATGGCTCCAGCGTAACTCCCTGTTAATGATGGGTGGCTACCGTCACCTGAATATAAGTCCAATGTGGGGTGGTTGGTTCTTAAATAACGCCAAACCGCTCCAACTGGAGAAGCTATTCCGTTATTGTCGTTAGCCATTATTTGATAACGTTGTCGCAATAAATCATCCATACCTTCATAAGTACAAACAGGTGGCCATCCTCCACAATTTCCTGCGTCGCCATTTTCACGACCCCAAGTCATGTAAAAGGCGGTTTTTGCACAAGGATTGTGTTGTTTGATTAGATTGCTTAGCTGAGTAGCGTATGGATATACTTCAGTTGCTACTTGAGCATCTGGAAAAGAAGGGAATTGACTTTGATCTTGTAATACAACATAGTCCCAATTTCCAGCCTGTATTTTATTAATGCTAGTAGTATTGGTAGCGTGGCCTTTGAGTCTATATCCTCCAGGAGTATTAGAGTCATAAGTGAACGTATTTCCGGTTGATGTAGCTGCTTGTTGTACAAGGCTTGGTAAATTGTTTACATAAGTGTAACTATTGCCGAGGAATAAAACGTTTTTAGTGTCCTGTGAATACAGTAATTCCATGCTGAAAAGAATCAGCATAAAGTAAAGTTTTTTCATTTTGCTTTATAATTAAGGGTGAAGCAAATATATGAAAATATTTAACTTCTTATAAGGCAAAAGGTTAATGGTCCTTTTTTAGAAGCTCCGGAAATTTATTTTTAAAACGATTTAGTCTTGGGATAGACACTCCTTTTATATAACTGTTGTTTGGGTGTAAGCGTTCATAATTTTGATGGTATTTTTCAGCCATCCAAAATTTTTCGAATTTCATGACTTCAGCTGCAATTGTTGACTTTAATTGCTTTGCTAATGCCTCTTTTTTTGTTTTTATTATATTTTTCTGTGCTTCATTTTTGAAAAAAATGATAGACCGATATTGTGATCCTTTGTCAGGGCCTTGGCCGTTTACTTGTATGGGGTTTTGTGATCCAAAGTAAACATCGAGTAAAGAAGAGAAGCTGATTTTTCCTGGATCATATATTACTTCAATGGCTTCAGCATGTCCTGTTCTTCCGGTATTACTACTTTCATAGGTTGGCTTTTGAGTATGCCCTCCAGAGTATCCGCTTATTACTTCTTCAACTCCATTTAAGCTTTCAAAAATAGCTTCTGTACACCAAAAACAACCACTTGCAAAATATGCTTTTTCTAGTTTTGTGTTGTTTAATTCTTGAGAAGTTGTCGTGTTACTGCAGGAAATTGTGATTAGGGCAAATAAAAAAGGAACCAAATAGTTTTTCATGATAGAAGTGTTTTTTTACTAGGTCGAAAAAATAATTGATTCCTTAACCACTCAGGTTGTATTAATTTATACTAAATCCAACTGGTTGATTAAAACCAATCAAGTCGCAAGCTTTTAATTTTAGCATTGTCCGGAATACTAGCAACATCAATAGTTCTAGAATAATCAAATTTATATGCGCTTGGTAATTGGTCAATAGCAATGGTGATGTAAAAATCTTGATTTTTAAATTCCACGTTTATATTGTTTAGGATTCTATCAATCTTTAAAACTTCGTAATGCGTTTTGAAATCTTTAAAAGTGCTATTTAAGCTTACATTTTTATCGGTTTTAAACCTGGAATCTCTTAAAGTAACAATGTTTATTGTTGCGTTCTTATCTAAAGACTCTGAAGGAGATAAAGAAAGTAAGTGTGCACCACCTTTTTCATAGACTTCTATGTCTGTAGAATTACCGGTGAATTCATCACCAGCCACATGTTTTACGATGGAGTCGTTAGCAAAAACGGAATCTATTTGCTTTATGGTGAATTCTTTTTGTAAAACTCCAATTTTGTCTTTTTGTATTAAATAAGGGTCTTCTTTTTTAGTACATTGAATAAAGGTGATTGATGCTAATGCTATGATAATTGTTTTTTTCATGATTAAGTTCGTTTTTCAATTATAAGAATTTCTTTAAAATACCTAGCGCACTTCTAATAAAAGTAGCGCTGGTTAATACTTTTATTACTGGGTTTTGTCTGGTACTTCTTCTTGTTGTAGACCTCCTACTAGATTTTTCCTTCTCTTTTATTTTTGCTGCTGCTGCTTTCTCTTTATCAGAAGCTTTAATTTTTTGTTCTAATATTTCATAAGCACTTTCTCTGTCAATCTCTTCTTTGTATTTTTTTACCAATTCAGAATCGTTGATAAGCTTTTTTAATTCTGTTTTGGTTAATACATCCATTCTACTCATTGGAGCTCTTAATAAAGTTGCAGCTAATGGGGTAGGTCTTCCTTTTTCATCTAATGCGGAAACTAATGCTTCACCAATCCCCAGTGAAGTTAATACTTCTGCAGTGTCATAAAAATCAGTTTCTGGATAATTTTGAGCGGTTAGTTTAATAGCCTTTCTGTCTTTTGCAGTAAATGCTCTTAAGGCGTGCTGTATTTTTAACCCTAATTGACTTAATATTCCTTCAGGTACATCAGTTGGGTTTTGAGTGACAAAATATAGTCCAATTCCTTTTGATCGAATTAGCTTTACAATGCTTTCCAGTTGTTCAAGTAATGCTTTAGATGCATTTTTGAAAATTAAATGCGCTTCATCAATAAACAATATTAATTCTGGCTGATCAGCATCTCCTTGTTCGGGAAAGGTTTCATAGATTTCAGCTAACAAACTCAGCATAAATGTTGAGAATAGTTTGGGTTTATCTTGAATATCCGTCAAACGTAAAATATTGATATACCCTTTTCCATTTTCATCAATTCGGGTTAAATCATTTACATCAAAGGATTTTTCTCCAAAAAATAAATCACCTCCCTGTTGTTCGATTACAATTATTTTTCTGAGTATTGCTCCTGTGGAAGAAGTTGAAATTCGTCCGTATTCCTCTTGAAATTCTTGTTTTCCAGCACCTGTTGCAAATTGCAATACTTTTTTTAAATCTTTTAAATCTAACAGACCTAATTGATTGTCATCACAATATTTAAAAATGACAGAAATAATTCCAGCTTGAGTTTCCGTAACGTCTAAAATTCTAGATAAAAGTACTGGTCCAAATTCAGATACTGTTGCACGCATGCGTACACCACCTTGCTCAGATAAAGTTAAAATTTCAACTGGGAAATTTGATGCGTTAAATGGAATTCCGATTTTTTCATGACGCTCATCAATTTTAGGATGTCCTGCACTGGCTTGGGAAATACCACTTAAATCCCCTTTCATGTCCATTAATAATACAGGGATTCCTTTTTCTGATAAGTTTTCTGCTAAAACTTGTAATGACTTTGTTTTACCAGTACCGGTAGCTCCAGCTATTAATCCATGGCGATTCAATGTCTTTAGTGGGATTTTTACAAAAGCATTGGTTAGTGTTTCTTCGCCTAACATTGCTGCGCCAATAGTAATAAAGTCACCTTTCGTGGTATATCCTTCATTGATATGATTAAAGAACTTTTCTGAGTCGGTCATTTTAATAAAATTTTGATAAAAATAGTCAATATCAAATTAAAAATAAGACTTAGATATGATGTTTAATTTAAAATATGGTGAACGTATTGTAAAAAAGTATTATTTCTTGTTTGTTTGATTTTAAGTTATCTTTGCCAAACTTATGCAGAAAGAAATTAAAGAATTAGTTGGTAAAGGAGAAATGCTTCCGTTAATGGAAGAGTTTTATACTATTCAAGGAGAAGGTTTTTATAAGGGAACAGCAGCTTATTTTATTAGAATAGGTGGTTGTGATGTTGGATGTCATTGGTGTGATGTGAAAGAAAGTTGGGATGCTAACTTACATCCTCCAACAAATACAATTCAAATTGCTGAAAATGCAGCTAAGTATTCTGATACAATTGTAGTTACAGGAGGAGAACCACTAATGTGGAATATGAAGCCATTGACTGATGCTTTAAAAGAAAATGGGTTAACAACACATATAGAAACTTCTGGAGCATATAAACTTTCTGGAGACTGGGATTGGATTTGTTTATCACCTAAAAAAACAAAGTTACCAACTCAAGAAGTTCACGATGCTGCACATGAGTTAAAAGTGATTATTTATAACAAGAGTGATTTTAAGTTTGCAGAAGAGCAAGCGAAAAAAGTAAATGATAATTGTATGTTGTTTATGCAACCAGAATGGAGCAAGAAAGACGAAATGATTCCGTTAATGGTTGATTATGTAATGAAAAATCCGAAATGGAAAATGTCGTTACAAACCCATAAGTATATGAACATACCGTAGGGTTACCTATTGGATATTGCTTATAACTGTAAGTCTTGCAAGAAAATCATAATGATCGCCTTCTTGAATTAACTCACATTCTAATCCATTAGCATGACACGCGTTTTGTAAAGTATTGAAATCAAGATAAAGCCAATCAAAAGTGGTAGATTTTTTTCCTTTGTAGGACATTGTAAATTCTACTTCGCCATAATACTCATCAGGATTTATCCAAAAGCCCCCCTCTTCATCTTGTTCAAACATGTATGAAATATCAGAAGAATCCAATAATATTTGACCATTATCATTTAGTAAACTTTTTAAGTGTTGTAAAAATAGATTGATGCGTTCTATCTTACCACAAATTCCAATACCATTCATTAACAGTAAAAGTGTATCGTAGGTTTC
>Ga0209291_1002866_pt1 | contig 13437 bp, 7 predicted proteins | sample GOMGulsemesocosm_FD_184633 | JGI IMG/M metagenome (GOLD analysis project Ga0209291, IMG submission 184633) | Methane-oxidizing microbial communities from mesocosms in the Gulf of Mexico - GOM9B Gulf of Mexico (SPAdes) (version 2) | ecosystem: Environmental > Aquatic > Marine > Cold seeps | place...
CATTGATGATTGCCGATTATGCTCGTACGGATACTTCAGCACACAAAGTAAAAACTGAAGCGTTAGACAAAATTTGGCAACAACCAGATGCATTTGAAAAACGTATTAAAGACTTAACGCTAGCTTCAGCTAATTTACAAAAAGCAGCGTTGACCGGCAACGAGACCAAGGTTAAAAAAGCCATCGGCGGCGTTGGAAGAACGTGTGGCGGTTGTCATGATAACTTCAAAGCAGAATAATTCTTAAGCTATGTTAAGCTAGTGAGACTTAATCTCACTAGCGATTAATAATACTCCTCTACTACAGGCACATTCAATACCACGAGCCAATAGACAAACACAGTCACAATGATAATAATAAAAGCGGCTAGCCATAATCTTGAATGTTCAATGACGTCAGAGTCATTGATATGCTTTGCTGGTTTTTTACCCGTGATCATCGGAACAATCATACTTTCTTTTTTGATACGAATATAATAAAAAACAGCCAGTAAATGTAAGGCTATAGCAGCAATCATGTAATCAAAAACATTGTGATGCAAAAAAGCCATTACTTGCTCAACATCCTTGGAAGCAATCGCGTTATAAGGTCCTGCAGAAAATACATCATCATTAATAAATAAGCCGCTAATGGCTTGTAAGCTAATGAGAATAATCATCAAAACAACCATCAAGCTGCCTAACGGGTTATGACCAACACTGGCTGGCGCTCGGTCATGCTTTAAGCTTTTTATATACGCTAATAATTGCTTAGGTTTAGGAACAAAAGAAATGAAACGAGCATGTTTGGTACCAACAACACCCCATATAATTCTGAAAATAAGTAAACCTAATGCAAAGTAGCCAAGTTGCATATGAAGTTCAATCAAGTCGTGTTCTTGATCAGAGGTGTACCAAGAAGCAATGACAGTACAGGCAAATAGCCAGTGAAATACACGTAACGGTAAGTCCCATACAAGGGCAGATTTAGACAAAAGAAAATCCTGAAAGTGAAATTAAACCGCAGTGTAATGCTTCAATGGAAATATGTAAAAAGTATAAAAGGATAATTAAGGTGTTCAATAGTGAAATGTTGTGAGTTCATTATCGAACTAGTACGAAATATACAAATGCATAAAGTTATTACTTATTGAAATATAAGGGTAATATTTTTGGCACGAAAATAGCTATACAAACGGAATAGAAAATAGTGATACCAATTAAATCAAGAGAATAATGTGGATATTGTAAAAAAGAAGCCTAATAAAACGCTGTTAAATAATAAAGCTGTAATGATAGTTATCGGAATTATTATTGTTACTGTATTAGTGACTTATGCCAAAGCATCTCTAAATAGTGTCAGTTTAGCAAGAAAAGATCTGTTATTAGCAACGGTTAAACAAGGTGATATTGACGTGACCGTGGAAGGATACGGCAAATTAACCTCAGACAAATTACAATTAATCACGACACTGACTCAAGCAACGGTAGAAGAAATCGTACTTAAACCAGGGGCGGCTGTAACCAAAGAAAGTGTAATAGTAAAATTAGCGAACCCAGAATTACAGCAACAAGTGCAAAGTGCGGAGTACTCTTTAGCTGAGTCAAACGCAAATTTACGTCAATTAAAGCTTAACCAGAAACGTGAAACACTTAACGAGAAATCAAATTACTTAGAGCTCGTTTCACAACATAAAGCGGTTAACCTAAATTTAGCAGCACAAAAAAAACTGGTAAAAAACGGTATCGTGAAACAAATTGAGTACCAAGAAAATATCTTACGAGAAGAGCAACTTAAAGAACGTATCGTTATATTTATCGAAAGGAATGATCAGCTTAGAGAAGTACATAAAGAAGCGATAAACATCCAACTAGAGCGTATTAAACAGGTTGAACAAAAGTTAATCATTGCTAAAAATCGTCATAGCAAATTAACTGTAAAGGCTGGCTTTGATGGTGTATTGCAACGTTTATCGGTAAAGCTCGGACAAAGCTTATCTCCAGGTCAAGAAGTCGCATTGATTGGTAGTGTTACCGAATTAATCGCGTTGATACGTGTTCCACAGAACCAAGTGCAATTAGTCAAAATTGGTCAGAAAGTCATGGTTGATACTCGACAAGAAATGATTGAAGGTAAAGTTATGCGCATCGATCCTATCGTAGATCAAAATACGGTTGAGGTGGAAATTTCATTACCAGCGACATTACCTCAAAGTGCTCGTCCAGAACAAAATATAGATGCTGTTATCACCGCTAGAACCCTTAAAAACACCTATTATATTGACCGTCCTGCAAATGTGAGGGCACAAAGCGAAGCTTCGCTTTATCAACTCAATCAAGAGTTGACCGAAGCTAAAAGAGTCGCGATAAATTTTGGCGCAAAAACCGGACGATTTATAGAGATCTCGTCGGGGGCAAAATTAGGCGACCAATTTATTATTTCAGATTTAAGTAACTACAAAGCTCCACAAATCTCGATTTTATAATTGAGCCATAAAAATAATTTTAAAAGGATATTTACATGAGTACAGCAATTTTATCACTGAATAATATCGGTAAAATTTTTGAAAGCGAAGAATTAGAAACACATGCTTTAAAGTCGATAAATTTAATCATAAATAAGGGGGACTATGTTTCAATCTCAGGCCCTTCAGGGTGTGGGAAATCCACCTTACTTTCAATTATGGGGTTGCTCGATGTGAGCAGTAGCGGTGAATACTTTATTGAAGGCGTTAATGTTACTGAATTATCACTCGATGGAGCGGCAGAGGTACGTAACGAAAAAATTGGATTTATTTTTCAATCGTTTAATTTGATTGATGAACTCTCTGTCTTCGATAACGTTGCGCTACCACTACGCTATCATGCTGATAAGCCAAATAATGCCACCATTAAAAAACGTGTGACAGAGTGTTTGGAAAAAGTTGGCTTGTCGCATCGTATTAGTCATAAACCGAATCAGCTTTCTGGTGGACAACAGCAACGCGTTGCGATTGCTCGGGCATTAGTTGCAAACCCAGCGGTGTTATTAGTTGACGAGCCGACTGGAAATCTAGACTCCAAAAGTGGTGACCAGGTCATGGACGTGCTTGAGCAATTAAACAAATCAGGTACAACAATTTGTATGGTGACTCATGATCCACGTTACGCGGATATGGCCCGTACAAAAGTACAGTTGCTTGACGGCACTATTTTGCAATCACCTGCAGTAAAAATAGCGAGTTAATCACTAGCACTGAACAAGAACAACAAACGGCACAATGAATTTATTTAACTATAACACTCGTGCATGGCTAAGAAAAAATCTTGAAACTTAAGTTTGTTCTCCGGACTGAACCTAAGTATCTACACATGTGTAGATAACATCAGGAAGATGACGATATACCTGAATGATAAAAATAATTCAGGTGTTAAAAATCAGGGTAATGAAAAATGATCAGTTATTTAATCAAACAAGCTTATTTAAGTTTGAAGCAAAAACCTATTTTCGTGTTCAGTGTAGTTTCTACCATGGGCATAACGTTGGGGGCTTTATTATGTGTGCTGACTTTAGCATATGTCATGTTGATTAAACCCTTGCCATACCCTGAACAAGAACGTCTTTACAATGTTGAACATCAACTTATTAGTAATGAAAATGCTATCGACGGCCGTGCATTTACTTATCCTAATTTAATGCATTTATATAACAAACAGGCACTATTTGAAGAAAGTGCCTTAATGTATTTTGATGGTGACGTGGTTACATCATTACCGAGCGAACCTATGGTGGCGCTTTCATTTGTTACCCCTCACTGGTTCTCATTATTCTCGGTACAAATGGCATTAGGCAGAGGGTTTGAAGAAAGTGAAACAGTGAACACATATAATCCCGTTGCCGTACTCACCTATGAAACATGGCAGAATAAGTTTGAGGGTAAAACTAATGTTCTTGATAAAAACCTGTCTTTAGGGGGGAATAATTACCGGATTATTGGTGTGCTCGCAGAAAGTAACATTGAAGCACCGCTTGCAGGAGCTGGTTTTAAAACAGAGTTATACCTGCCGTGGGATTATAATTCGATAAGCGAGAGTCAACGTAAACGTTGGGGAAATGACGATGGCGGTTTGATGTTTGTTGGCAAAATTGACAATAAATATGCAGATTATTCAAAGCAGCAAATAGACCAATTACTGACGACTTTAGTGAGTGACAATTGGCAAAGTGAGGTTTCTGATCAAGCTTTTTTCAAAGACTGGTCGATAGCAATTAAGACAAAAACATTAAAATCTTTTATCGTTAGCGATGGCGAACGCAGTGTTTACTTGTTATTGATTGGTTCATTGGGGTTATTACTTATCGCCTGTGCAAATATTGCCAATTTATTTGTTTCTAGAACTGTTGAACGCCAACAGCAGTTAGCTATTTCTGCAGCGGTGGGCGCTTCTAAAAGGCAACTATTTCACAACATATTAGCGGAAACAGGTTTGTTGATGTTGGTGGCTATTGTATTGGCGCAGTTCGTTATTTTTGTTGGTTTTAGTGCTTTACAATATTACCTTGGCGATTTCCTTCCTCGTATTGATGAGCTTGAGCTTAATAGTTTTTCATTTACGATCTCAATTTTTCTCTTAGTTTCGTTAACGGTTGTTTTCTCACTCTTGTGCCTAAAAATGATTAATTATCATGCGCTAAATACTACGTTGCAGTCGAGCGGGAAAGGCAGCGGTATTCAAGTATCAAAGCGGGTAAGAAACATCTTGATCAGTGGCCAAATAGCGACAGCAACCGCCTTGGTTTTTATTAATGTGGTTTTGTATAAAGATGCGAGTGGTTTAGTTAATCAATCTTTGGGCTATCAAACCGATAATATTACCTCTGTAGTGTTAGCACTACCCAGTGTTGAAAGAGGCCTGCAGGTACAAAAAATTACTGAGCTTAAAGGTGAATTGCTCGCACATCCAAAAATTAAAAATGTTAGTCAAGCTATGCGTCCAACAGGATTTGGCACCTTAGCTCTGACCGCGAGTATTACCGAACAACGTTACACAGTATTAGGTAAAGATGTTGATAATCAATATTTTAATATGCTTGGGCAAGATGTTGTTAAAGGTGAAAATTTCAGTGCTGCTGATATTAAAGACGACAGAGCAGTAATGATTGTTAACGAAGTATTTGCTAATAAATTAGCACCTAATGGCAATGCTATCGGCTTTAAATTTAAAAATGGTGTTGAGGTTATCGGCGTTGTTAGAAGCATCAATGTGCCAGGGAGAGAACGCATAGAATCTCGTTTTTATTACCCTGCAAGTTTATCAAGAAATATGTTATTGATTGAACAACATCAAGGGCAAGTATTTAACCGTGATGAAATGATTACTGCGCTTAAAAATGTCGATAAAAAACTGAGTCTATTTAGTTTTACAACCTTAAATGAATATAAAAACCGTCGTCTATTTTCTTCGCAAACCACCGCGGTAACGACTTTAGTTTTGGCCCTGTTAACGCTATTTTTATCAGGGTTAGGCTTGTATGGAATTCTTAATTATTCTAGCCAAATGCGTCGTTCGGAAATAGGAACTCGCATGGCTATTGGCGCAAAAGGTAAAGATATTGTCGGATTAGTGCTTAAGGACAATGCCGGTGCATTAGGTCTTGGCTTAGCGATAAGCGCAGTGGTGTTGCTAGTTTTGTATTTTGGTTTTAGTGATACTTTAAATACTTATATTAGTTTAGAGCTACTGCCACTATTTATTCTTACACTAGGATCGATATCATTGCTTTCATCGGTCGCTTGTTATGTACCTCTTCGTCAATTTATTAACAAACCTGTTATTCATGCGTTAAAGGGTAGCGAATAATGGGCTTATTTATCTATCACTTAAAGCAAGCATTTCTAAGTCTTAAACAAAAGCCCGGATTTGTATTTAGTATAGTGTCTACAATGGGAATTACCCTAGGTGCTTTATTATGCGTATTAACACTAAACTACTTGTTACTGATCGAGCCAATGCCTTATCCAGAACAAAACCGTATGTTTGTTGCGGAACATGCACTCCTTGGCGCTAATAAAGAAACCAAAGATGCTGCCGCTTATAGTTATCCCGGATTGGTGGAGTTATACAAGAGTAGAGCTGCATTTGAGCAAGCTGCTATGATGAGCTACGGTCAAAGTGTGATCATTTCTCACAAAAGCCAGCCGCTTGTTAATACCGCATATGTGACACCTGAATTGCATCAAATTTTAGCGTCTCCTTTGGTTAAGGGGCGTATGTTTGAAGCTAGCGAAGCCTTGGACACCAATAATCCAGTAGCGATGCTTAGCTATAACACTTGGCAGACAGAATTTAGTGCTAGTGCGGATATTCTTGAACAAAAAATCAACCTAAGTGGTGTTAGCTATAAAATTGTCGGCGTTTTGGCCGAACATTTTGTTGAACCTGAAATGTCTAGAATTGGCCGGAAAACTCAAGTATGGCTGCCATGGGACTATAATCAAGAAGGAGAATGGAGACGAAAAAGCTTTGGCGAAGTAACTGATAACCTAAAGTTGATCGGTTTGTTGGAAAAAGGTATCAGTCCTAATCAGGCGCAACAAATTTTAACTCCTTTAGTAAATACACGTTGGCAGGAAGGTGTTGCTTCTGACGATTTTTTCAAAGATTGGTCTATAGATATGCGCGTACGTCCAGTAAAGGAAGTTATGCTGGGACAGAGCGAGTCTATTGCGGTCATGTTGCTAACTGGCGTTCTTGGTTTAGTTTTTATCGCTTGCGCAAATATTTCTAATTTATTGATGGCGCGTACTGTAGAAAAGCAACGTCAAATGGCAATTCAAGCAGTGGTTGGTGCCACTAAAAAGGACTTGTTTATAGCAATGTTTGCTGAAACTGGTTTGCTGATGTTTATGTCTATCATACTGGCATTGCTTATTGCTACGACCGGATTTTATATCATGCAGCAGTATTTAGCTGCGCTATTACCTAGAGTTAACGAATTATCCCTTAACCTGATCACTTTTGGTAGTGCCATATTAATCACTATAGTGTTTGCGTTGTTTTTCGCTAAATTAAGTACCGGTATGATCAATTACCGAGCGCTAAACTCTAAGTTGCAAAGCAGTGGTAAGGGCAGTGGTTTACAGGTATCTAAAAAGACTCGCCAAGTATTAATTGCCAGCCAAGTAGCATTAGCGACGATATTAATATTTGCCAACTTTAGTTTACTTAAAGGCGCTGTAAAAACGATCAATGCCCCCATCGGCTTTTCCACTACTAATCTTTCGACTCTAATCTTAAATTTTTCATCCTCTGATTTTCCTAGCCATAAAGAGGCTGTGCAAATTATGGCTGAAGTAATGGAAAAATTGGAAGCATTACCACAGGTGGAATCTATTGATCAGGGAAGTTCACCACTTGACGGTTATTATGTCAGCGCGTTAAAAAACCTTGCTAATAATGAAAGGTATACGCCGTATTTCAAGAGGGTTGGTCATAGATATTTCAGTATGATAGAGCAGGAAATAGTGCAGGGTGATAACTTCACAATTACAGAACGTCGAGAAGAGGCTAATGTCATCATTGTTAATCAGGCATTTGCTAAGCAATTAAAAGCTGACGGCGATGTGTTGGGCTTACAAATATCAACTGGCTCGGCTGAGCCCTTAAAAATAATAGGAGTAGTGAAGAATATTGCTATTCCAGGGGATAGCTCTACCGAGGTTGATGGATACGCTTTAGGTTCAGGGGTACCAAGAGTCTATGGCCTAAATGGGCTTAGTGGAACATCTTTTTTGATAAAATTTAAACCTGAACAGTCTGTTAGTCGAGAACAACTGGGCAAGCTATTAGTTGAAATTGACACTAGATATTCAGTCTTTAGCTTCAGCTCAGCAGATGACGTACTTACCCAAAGTTTATTTACCGAAATTACCACTGCGATAACAACCACAACTTTAGCGTTAATCACTTTTTTTCTCGCGGGTATAGGTCTCTATGGCATTTTAAGTTACAGCACACAAATGCGACGCCTTGAATTAGGTACGCGTATGGCAGTTGGCGCAAAGCGTTATGACTTAATACTAATGATCATAAAAGATAATATTAAGCCCATTATTGCTGGCGTATTGTTTAGTTTAGTTATTTTATTAAGTTTGTCTTTATCCTTTAATGTTGAACTTTCATCTTATATGAGCATGGAATTAGCACCGATGTTTGTCGCGACTATTTTACTAATTTTCATCCTGTCGTTATTGGCTTGTTATTTACCGCTCAGGAATATTATTAATTTTCCTGCGATAAGTAGCTTACGAGGTAATGAATAATGAACCTATTTATATACCAACTTAAACAAGCGTTTTTAAGTCTTAAACAAAAGCCCGGTTTTGTTTTTAGTATTGTTTCAACGATGGGCATTACCTTAGGTGCATTACTTTGTGTATTAACGCTAGCCTATGTGATGTTAATAAAGCCACTGCCTTACCCAGAACAAGAAAAGCTCTATGTAGCCTCAAATGAACATATTGACCCTAAAGGGGCATTAATGTTTGAGGCTTTTTCATATCCGGCTTTAATGACCTTATACCAAGAAAAAAATGTTTTTACAGAATCGGCATTAGCCATGTATACCAAAGGTGTATTACTGAGCCAAAATGATTTACCTATGATGGAAGCGAGCTTTGTGTCACCGCAATGGTTTAGCCTCACTGATATGCCGATGGCAATGGGTCGAAGATTTCAGGAAACAGAGAGCCTTGATAAATACAGCCAAGTGGCCATTATCAGTCATGAAACTTGGCTAGATACTTTTTCTGCAGACAAAAATATCCTGGGAAAGAAAATTGACTTTGACAACGTTTCCTACCAGATCATCGGTGTTGCTGGAGTTGATTATATTGAGCCGCAAATATATTCATATCAACGAGGTGCTAGTAAGTATAGAAGAACACAATTATGGTTACCTTGGGATTTTAATACCACTAACCTTGAGGCACGTAAAATTTGGTGGCAAGTCAATAATGGACTTATCATAGGTAAGTTAGGTGAAGGGTATACAGCCCAGCAGGCGGAAAGTACCTTTACGCCGTTAATCAATGAAAAATGGTTGTCGGCAATCGTTGGAGATGCTCGTTTTAAAGGAAAAACACAAAAAATAGCCTTGCACGATTTCAAGAAAGTTATCATAGGAGATAATCGAAAGTCAGTTTATTTTCTTTTGGCTGGCATTGTCGGGTTAGTGATTATTGCTTTCACTAATATTGCTAATTTAATGACCTCTAGAGCCTTTATACAACAGCGTAATATGGCCATACAAGCGGCGATTGGTGCAAAACAGTCTACGTTATTTAATGTGTTCTTTAGTGAAGCGTTAATACTTGTTTTTCTGTCACTTATTGTCGCGATAACCATTACTTTCTTAGGTTTCACCTTAATTGAATATTATTTAGGCTCTTCATTGTCACGGGTCAATGAAATGTCAGTGAATGGTTTTACGTTCAGCATCTCGATAAGCATCTTATTTATTTTCGCTTGGTTGTTCGCCAAAATATCACTAAAAAGTGTGAACAATAAAGCATTAGCCGTAACGATTAATACCAGTGGTAAAGGCACAGGCAGTCAGCTACCGAAAGTCTTGCGGCAAGTACTTATTATTAGTCAGGTGACGGTTGCGAGTGTTTTGATATTTATTAGTATGAATTTGTTTAAAGAAGCGATAACAACCATCAATGAGCCGAGTTATCTGAATATTGAAAATGTGATGTCTTTAATATTAGCGCCGACAAAAACAGTAACCCTTAGTGAAGAGTCAGGCTTAGCTCAATTAAGTTTAATTAAACAAAAGTTAGCCACGTTACCGCAAGTAGAGGCTATTAGTCATAGTGCTTCTCCTTTTTCCTTTTACAGCCGTTGGTGGCCGGGTTTAACGGAACAAAACAATAATGCAAAACATAATATGGTTTATCGCATTATAGATGAAGGGTATTTTTCTTTGCTCGAACAATCATTATTAGCCGGTGAGAATTTCACCGTTACAGATGTCAGAGACCAGAATAATGTCATGATCGTAAATGACGTATTCGCGAAGAAACTGTCTGAGCAAGGTAATGTCATTGGCAAAAAAGTTTTCTTCAAAGAAGACCGAATATTTACCATTGTGGGGGTGGTCAAAGGCATGAAAGTGCCAGGTGAAAACAACATTGCAGAACGCGCCTATATACCTCGTTCTGCTGTTTTTGAACTGCTGGCGAGAGAGAAAAAGTCCATGCTTATAAAGTTGAAGGACGAACAAGAAATAACTCGGCAACAGGTCATTGAGTATATTAAAAGCGTAAGTTCTGCGTACAGCGTCGACCAACTTGAAACATTAGCAGATGTTCGTGAACAAAGATTATTTAACCAAATCGTTACTGCTGTTGTCACTGCCGTAGTGGCATTACTGAGCTTAATGCTTGCAGGTATTGGTATTTATGGGATTTTAAGTTATTCCATTCAAATACGTCGATTTGAAATTGGCGCGCGTTTAGCTCTTGGTGCTAAGCGAACTAATATAGTTACGCTGGTTTTTAAAGACAATGCTGGCGGAATTTTAATAGGTTTTGCGGTAAGTGCCTTGTTGTTACTTTGTTTGTTCACGAGTTTTAACGGCGACTTAAATCCATATGTTAGCGTGAAAATACTGCCGTTATATATGCTGACACTGTCCCTAATTTTAGTTATTTCATTTATAGCCTGCTACCTGCCTCTGCGTCAGTACATCAATAAACCTGTGATCCATTCTTTGAAGGGAAGTGAATAATGAACTTATTTAGCTATCAATTAAAACAAGCGTTCCTAAGCTTGAAGAAAAAACCTGGCTTTGTCTTTAGTGTTATTTCCACTATGGGTATTACGCTAGGCGCTTTGTTGTGTGTATTAACACTCGCTTATGTGATGCTAATAAAACCGTTGCCGTATCCAGATCAAGACAGGTTATACCGGGTTGACAGCCAACAATTTGATGCTGCTGGCGTGTTAAATGTTACCGCTTTTAGTTATCCGAGTTTAGTGCATTTATACAGGCACCAAAAAGAGAATAACCAGCAGGTTTTCGATAAAGTAGCGTTAACCATTTACGATGATGAAGTCTTAACTTCACTCGCCGCGCAACCCACATTATCAACAGCCTATGTTACGCCTGAATGGTTTGAACTCACCGCAGCAAATATGGCTATGGGCCGTCCATTTTCTGAGTCTGAACACATTAATAGTAATATTCCTGTTGCGGTATTAAGTTACCAAACATGGGTGAATGACTTTGCTAAATCACAGGATATTCTTGATAAAAAAGTCACTTTTCGTGGCATTAGCTTTCAGGTTATCGGCGTATTATCATCAAAATTTATTGAACCAAAAATTTCAAGTATTGGGCGAGAAACTAAAGTTTGGTTACCTTTTAACTTTAATGCAGGCGACAAAGAATATCGAACCCGTTGGTGGGACAGGGCGAATAACTTAACCTTTATTGGCAAACTTGCGAGCGATGAAAGTGTTGAACAAGCGCAAGCGAAAGTTACTCAGTTAGTGAATGAAACCTGGGTCGATAATATTGACCAAAACGGTTATAACAAAGGTTGGCATATTGAAGTGGCTTTATTGTCTTTTCAATCAGTAATTTTAGGTGAAAGTGGTCGTAGTGCTTACTTATTGTTGTTAGGTGTTATTGGCTTATTGGCCATCGCGTTTATTAATATCGCGAACTTGCAGCTTTCACGAACGGTTGAGAAGAAGAACCAATTAGCTTTACGTGCTGCTGTTGGCGCCAAACGCAAAGATCTCTTTAGTGTACTTTTTGCTGAGTCATTTCTGCTCATGTTTGGCGTATTATTGTTAGCTTTATTTATTGCCCAAACAGGTTTTGGTGTTTTACAAACAAACTTGCAGCAAGTATTACCACGCGTTAATGAACTCAGCCTTGGGTTATTTACCTTAACCAGCGCGGTGCTAACGTCTTTATTACTTGCCCTATTGTTTGCTTTATTAAGTTACCGAGCGATTGACTTACGTCGATTAAACAACAGTATTCAAACTAGCGGTAAAGGCACTGGTTTACAAGTTTCTAAAGGGATGCGCAACTTTTTAGTTATCAGCCAAGTAACCGTGGCGACGGTGTTAATTTTTATCAACATCAACTTGTTGAAAACCTCATTGCAAACAATCTACGACCCTTCAGTGATGAACGTTAATCAATTAAGCAGTGTTGTATTGACTCAATCTGATGCGAGTACCTTATCGCGCGCAGAACGATCTGCTATTACGGCGGAGATCCAGCAAAAAATAGGTCAGTTACCACAAGTCAGTGTTGCTAGCAGAAATAGCTCACCGTTAACCGATGGTGAAGGCACATGGTCGCTCACTGAAGTAACATCTAATCAGACCGTACTAACCATAGGTAAAAGTATTGATAGCCATTATTTTTCTTTATTGAAACAAAGTTTATTAATGGGCGATAACTTCATTGAAAGTCACTTTACTGACCGAGCGCCGGTGCTGATTATTAACGAACAACTCGCCAAACAATTAGTGGCAAATGAACAAGGTGATTTAAGCGCTGCTTTAGGTAAGCAACTTTCTTTTGGTGGCCCTAGCGCGTTTACGATTATTGGCATCGTTAATGATCATAAATTACCGGGGAAAACGACTATTCCAAGCCGAGTTTACATGCCTAATTTAAATACTTCCAATTTACTTATTAAATTAAAAGATAACCATAAATTAACGCGAGAACAATTAGTTGCGGTTATTAAGTCGACGAGTAAGTCGGTTAGTTTATTTGCTTTTTCAACTTTAGACGAACAAAAAGCACAGCGATTATTCAGCCAATATACTGCGGCGCTTACCACGACGGCACTTACCGTTATCACCTTTATTTTGTCAGCAATTGGTTTGTATGGAATTTTAAGCTACAGCACTCAAATGCGTCGTTTTGAAATAGGAACCCGAATGGCAATTGGTGCTAAACGTGGTGAGTTAATCAAACTGATTATTAAAGATAATGCTAGCGCAATATTATTGGGTGTACTGCTTAGTGTTGGTGTTTTATCAATATTAACTATCGGCTATAGCGAACAAGTAAAGCATTACGTAACTTTGCAATTACTCCCCGTATTTCTAGTGACATTAGCGATGATAAGCATGTTGTCGTTATTTGCCTGTTATTTTCCTTTGCGCCAGTACATTAACAAGCCTGCTATTCATGCGTTAAAAGGTAGTGAATAATGAATTTATTTATCTATCAATTAAAACAAGCGCTTCTAAGCCTTAAGCAAAATCCTGGTTTTACTTTTAGTGTTGTTTCAACTATGGGCATTACGTTAGGGGCATTGCTTTGCGTGTTAACCCTAGCGTATGTGATGTTGATTAAACCGCTACCGTATCCAGAGCAAGACCGATTATTTTTAGTTGAGTCAACAGTAGTCGATCAAGGTGATAAACAAATATTTAG
>Ga0209291_1002867_pt1 | contig 13436 bp, 8 predicted proteins | sample GOMGulsemesocosm_FD_184633 | JGI IMG/M metagenome (GOLD analysis project Ga0209291, IMG submission 184633) | Methane-oxidizing microbial communities from mesocosms in the Gulf of Mexico - GOM9B Gulf of Mexico (SPAdes) (version 2) | ecosystem: Environmental > Aquatic > Marine > Cold seeps | place...
AATGTTTCACTGATAATAATACGCTTAATAGCAATGGCAGGAAAAACACTACAAAAAACAGCAGCTAGGTTAACTAATACAAATACCGTAATATAATGGTGCTGTGTTAGAGATATTCCCGGTAAAAAATCGTTAAAGTGTTGCCCAATGACAGAAATTAACATACCCGCAGTCAAGCTCCCTATCCCGGCACCTAACCCCAGTAGTAATAGTGCCTCAAAATAAATGTTTTGAATTAAGGTAGTTGACGAAAAACCTAAAGCTTTCATCATCGCACTTTCATTATTTCTCTCTCTAATAGTTTGGATCATGGTATTGCAAACGATCAATAATAAGGTAAAGAACACAGCAATAACGACCAAGTTAATCACCATTGCCATATCAACAAATTGTTGTGCTTGCTCTTTAATGAATACCTGCTCTGTAGTCGTTCTTGTTGGACTATTCGAATGAGCGAATAAGTGATCAATTGACTGAATAACACTATCAACATTGGCCTGTACTTTTATTTCGGTCGATAACCAGCTTACTGAATTTTTTGCATAAGCTCTGCCTTGATCAAAATATGCATGTTGGAAAAAAACTTTATTATTTTCTGCTGACTGTTTCTTACTTTTATAAATAGCAGTAACAATAAATGACCAATTAAACGAACCACTTTTATTCATCCAAATAGAGGAGCTCAATGGCACCTTATCGCCAATTTTCCAGCCATATTTATCAGCAATAGCTTGTCCTATAACAATGCCAGTACGTGTTTTTTGCCATTGCACTAACTCCTGTTTAGGAATCAGGTATTCTGGAAATAAGTCAAAGTAGTTTTCGTGACCAACAGCTGTTACAGCTAATTGATTTTTTTCGTTTTGAAAATAACCGCCAAACCAAGAGGCATAACTTACCTGTTTCACGCCAGCAAGTGCCGCTACTTTTTGTTGAGTATTAATCGCTAAGGGTTGCGTTAATGATATTTTATGACTGGTGATCAAGCGATATTGATTACTATCACTTACGTTTACAGTTAATGCATGATTAACACCTGATAACGTTGAGAATAAGAAAAATGCTACTATGACAGAAATACAGGTTAGCCAGAAACGCATTTTTTTACGAAAGCTATTTCGCCATACTAAGATGAATAATTCCATTAGTTCGCACCAGCAATGCTATTATTTTGTTCAAGCATAAATGACTCTAGGTTTATCACTTTAGTCGCATATTCTGCAGCTTTATGATCATGAGTAACCATTACAATAGTTTTGCCAAAATTACGATTAAGCAGAGCCAATAACTCAAGTATTTCATTCGCTGTTTTTCGGTCTAAGTTTCCCGTTGGTTCATCACATAATAAGATATTTGGATCGCTAACAATCGCTCGGGCAATGGCAACTCTTTGCTCTTGCCCACCAGAGAGCTCTTTAGGGAAGTGTTTGCTTCGATCGCTCATGCCAACCAACTCTAATGCATAACTCGCATGTTCTTGCCGCTGTTTTTTATTTAAAGGCGTCAATGCTAAGGGCAGTTCGACATTGCCTTGGGCACTTAATACTGGCAATAAATGGTGTGATTGAAAGACAAAGCCGATGTTCTCAGCTCGCCACTTAGTTAAATGTGCTTCTTTTAAGTTATCTATGCGCTGTCCGCCTATTAGTACCTCGCCAGAAGTTGGCTGATCAAGTCCGCCCATTAAATGCAATAAGGTGCTTTTTCCTAAACCAGATGGGCCCATTAAAGCGACAAACTCACCTGAGTTTATCGTTAGGTTAAAATTGTCGTGTACTACCACATTATTATCACCTTTTTGGTAACTTTTATTGATGGCTTTTAAGATAATGTCATTCATGCTTTTCATAAAAATCCCTAGAATTTATATTGCCTAACGTAATCAAAGTGCTGTGATTAAATTACAATTTAAAGTGATGCTATTTCAGTTTTGTTATGCGAGCGAGTTGCATTATTCATAAAACTCACTTTCACCCCCATGTCTGGCAGAATTCGTGGATCTGTGATCAATAATTTCACACGAACTTTAATACTGGCTTTTTGTCGGTCTGCTGTTGGAATAACAGCAACGACCTCACTGTTTATCTTCCATTGTGGGTAGGCATCTAATTTAGCAATGACTTTTTGCCCTACATGCACTCGGTTGATATAGCTTTCACCAACTTCTACTTCAATTTCTAATGAGCTCATATCGACAATCGTACCTACTCCTGTTCGAATAAAACCTCCGCCAGAAGAACCTGCAGAAATCAACTCACCAACTTGTGCATTTTTACTGATGACCACACCATCGAACGGTGCTCGAATTTTATGTTGATTTAATTGGTATTTCGCAAGTTCAACCCTCTGTTCGGCAATATGTATTAGGGACTTTTTGTTGCGTATTTGAATGGTTAATTGTGCATTTTTAAATTCACTGTCTTCTAGTAATTGCTGGCTAATAAGCTGTTGACTAGCTAACGATTTATTTCGATTAAACCGCTGTGTTTGTTGTTTAAAAAGTAAAGTAAACTCGTCATAACTCGCTTGTTTTGACGATAATTCTGCGAGGGCAAGCTGATAAGTAATATTAGCTTTTTTATCGTCTAATTCAGCTAGAATATCTGCTCTTTTAACTTCTTGTCCTTCTTCAATATTCAAACGGTTCAGTTTACCCGTGATCTGAGAAGAAACCGTAGCAATTCGCCTTGCCACTATATGACCACTTGCATCAAGTGCCGTCTTCTCTGTAGAAGCGGATATTGTCGAAGCTAAGTTTTGAATTGGTAATTGGTTAGATTTAACAACTTGCTTATTTATTTTCGTATCATCAAATTTTTTAAGTTCATTTACTTGATTTTGACTACCTGAGGACAAAAAGTGCTGACCAACAAAAAATATGCTTGAGCCAAGCAAGGTTAAAACAAGCACTGCTGAAAGACTTAGCGGGTATACATTTGCATTAGTTTGCGTGTTTCTATCTATAGTCAATTTAGATAGTTCTAAAGGCGCGTGATTAACAGTGGTCATTTTATTCTCCTACAATTTTTGTAAAAGAATAAAAAAGTATCGAATTAGTTAACAGTGCCAAAAGTCATAGCTGAGAGGGGGCTATCAATGAGAAAAGGTAATGGGGTGTATGCGCAACGATTTAGTTGCCTCGAAAAATAGGTAACACTTACCTAGTTAAAAGTGTCTGTTAATGAGTAGTGAATCGAGCCCAAGATAATAATAAAGCTCTAAAGTCTTCCAAACCGCAGCTCGCCGACTCTTGTTCGTCAAATTCAATATCATCAGCACTAAGCGCATCGGGTAAACCTTCAATACCATTTAGGCTTGCATTAGCAGCAATAGAAACATCCTTTTCAATAATTCTAACCGTATATTCACTACCAATAATTTCTTGTTCTTGTGCAGAGTAATTGTCAGCTTTGTCGATAATAGATAATAGTGAAGTTAATTTTTGCGGGTTATTTCCCACTTCAACTTCTAACCATGGACCAAAAACTTCATGCTCTAAAGAGAATTTTGCTTTGGCATAACGGGTGATGGGATCGTTGATGAATTCATATTCCATAAGGCAACTCAGATATGTCTGTATTACCTCTATTATAGAATATTTATCAGTAAAAGGTTATCACTATTCCAATAAGTTTATTGCTATCATCTTTATTTAAAAGGCTTAGCAGCAAGGCATAGATTAAAGAAGCTTTAACGGTTGTTAAAAGAAAAATCAAAATAAGGAGAAAAGCCGACCATAGTTATTCGTAATAATTTTTCTTGCATTAAAATTCTGCCTAGTTCTTCATGCAGAACCTTCACAAAATCAATAACACAGGAAAATGATTTAAGTTAGCTCTTTATCAGCTAACTTAATTTCATTTACTTAATCTGGCTTAAAGCAATAAGGTTCACCATATTAATCATTTGATAGGCATTATTTTATCTGCAAATGCTTTAGCTTGCGAAAAGCGACGGTTGGATCGTTCGCCAAGTTTCACTAACATCAAATAACAAAAAGGAACGAGGAACAAACTCGTAAAGGTAGAAAAGAGCAATCCGCCGATAATTGCGACTGCCATTGGATAAGCTTCATTGTCGCTTGAAGCAAACGCTAATGGCACCATACCTATAACAGTGGTAGCTACTGTCATGAATATTGGTCTAATACGGCTCACACACGCTTCTACAATAGGAGTGATCAAGTTATCTGCATTAACCTTCAACTTATTGATTTGATCTATTAATACAATGCCATTGTTTACAACAATTCCCATCAGAATAAGCATACCTATCATACCTGTTTCACCTAAACCGATCCCTAATAAGGCAAAGGTCCAGTAAACGCCAATAAAAGCTAAACCAATAGACGATAAAATTGCAATTGGCATCAGCAACGATTCAAATAAGGCCGCCATAACAATGAAAATAAGTGCTAATGCTAACAACATATTCTTCAGCATATCCATAAGCGCTTCTTCGTCTTCCGCGAATTGACGCCCTAAATGCCAATCGTATCCTGATGGAAGCGCAATATTCTCCATGACTTCAGTGACTTTTTCAGCCGCTTGTCCACGATTAATATCAGCTAAATTAATTGAGATGGCTAATGTTGTTTTGCGACGAACTCGCGTTATTTGATGCATAATAGGCTGAGTATCAAAGGCTACTAATTGCTGCAAAGTAATAATTCGGCCTTTGCTTTCATAAATAGGAAGCTGTTTAATACGCTCAAGTGGTACAGCTTGCTCAGTATGATAAACAAGTCGAATACTGACTTCTCCTAACTTTGCATCTCTAAACGAGCGTAAGTTACTGCCACGTAATGCTGTAGAAATACGACTAGCAACATCTTGCGTATTAAGCCCTAAGCGAGATACTTTTTCTCGGTCAATACGTAAAATTAATTCCATATTTTTGCTATCGTTATCAAGCCCTACTTCGGCAAAACCTTCTACATTTTTCAGCTGGCTAATGACCATTTCGCTAATCTCTAATAAGCGTTTTGTCGAACGACCGTTTAGCGTAACTTTTACCAATTTTTGCTTGGAATCAGACCAGTCAAATGATGGTTTTGAAATAGCAGACTCAGGAAACCCTGCTTTAACTTTTTCCTTAATTTCATGAAGGGGCAATGAGTAGTCGTCGTTGAGCTTAATACGCGACATTGCAAAGTCAGACCATATCCTGCTATTTACATGCTTAAATTGAAATTCGTTTTTATTGTCATATAAATATTGCTCCATTTCATCAACAAGCTTGCTTACATCAGCTAATTTTTGCTTGCCTTGAATATGGTAAACAACAATAATTTCTTTTTCTCTTTTACCTTCTTTTTCATTGTCACTCACCATCTGTTTGGTAAACACTCCACTAATGCAAAGTAAAAGAATAGCGAAAGCTGTCGTCTTTGGGCGGGTCAGGATTGTCTTTAAGCGCGGGCGATACCATGTATCGAGCTTGCCTTGAGTAACAACCGAAGATAAAGCGTTTTTGTCAACTCGACTCAGCATTAAAGGAATTGCTGTTTTCGCAATAACTAACGATGCCAATAACGGTAAACAAATCGCAACAGCAATTTGTTCAACAAGTATGGTGATGAAGTTTCTTTCGCCCATCAGTAATGGCATAAAAACAATAGTCGTTGTTAATGTGCCGCTGATAATCGCGATACTAACGTTATCAACACCTTTAAGAATTTTTTCTACCGAGTTTAACGAGTTGTCTTTTTGTTGCAGAATACTTTCACAAATTACAACTGAATTATCAATCAATAAACCTACAGCAATAAAAAGTCCTGCAAGAGTTAACATATTTAAGGTGTAACCCATAAAATACATGCCAGCTAAAGCAAAACTAAGTGAAATAGGGACTGAAGCGACAACAACAAAGGTAATATGAGTATTTCGTAAAAAAATAAACAAAACGATAAAAGAAAAGACTATCCCCAAAGCACCTGCTTTCAATAAGTCTGCTAATGATTCTTGAATATCCTTGCCACTGTTATCTTTGATATCAATGGTTATATCTTTGAAGTTATCTTCTTGGCGAAGCTTCTCAATTAACACTTCAACATCGTTTGTAACATCGACAACATTAGCGTCAGACTCTTTGAATATCTCTAAGCCGACTGACTTTTTTCGATCGGTTCTAATTTCGCTGTTTCTTGGCGGAGAAACTAAGCCAATTGTCGCAACATCTTTTAATGTAACACCAACTTTGACTTGAAAGTTTCTGATGTCATTCAAGCTATGGTATTCACCGTCTGGAGACACTCTGTATTTGCGGTCACCATTAAGTATTGAGCCAGATTTCACTAAAAAATTACTTGCCCGTAAGTCACGTAAAAGCGCAGCTTGATCGACTCGATTCATCGCTAGTTTAGTACTATCTAGATGAATTTCAATATGAGGCTGAATAACACCTCGCATTTCAACATTACCCACTCCGTTTAAGCGTTTAAGCGGGTTCCTTAGTTTTTTATCCAAAAAGTCATAAGCTTGTGAAAGATTTTTATCTCCAGATAATACCAGGCTCATTACAGGTAAATCTTCAGTAGAAAACTTTTGAACTAAAACCCTCTCGACATCGTCAGGCAGTAAATGCCGGACCATATCGACTTTTTCTCTAACTTCAAGAATTTTACTATCGAGATCACTGCCAAGATCCATCATGATTTGAATAGAGGCACTGTCGGCACGACTTCTCGAGATCAACTCGGTAATACCACCTAACGTTGAAACAGCTTCTTCTATAGGCCTAGTGATTAAACGCTCAACTTCTTCAGGTGTCGCACCGTTATATGGCACACTAATGAATGCTATTGGTACGTTAAGTGAAGGCCAACTTTCTTGTGGCAATAACTTACTCGCGAATAGACCCGTAACAAAAAGTGACAACATAAACATTGCCGTTGTAACGGGCCGCTTTATCGCTAATGCAGTAAGCCACACTGTTATCGGTAAATCAGCAAGCCTTTGCTTAAATTTATTTTTTTTAGCCACGGGTTCTGTCATCTTATACCTCAGCTGCTTGGTCTAAATTAGCACGTTCAGCTTCAGGATTTTCGACCTCAACTTGATATTTTTTTCTATCAAATAAGCTATAAAGCACCGGTATTAATAACAACGTAAGCAAGGTAGCTAAAAACAAACCACTCATTACTGTAATCGCCAATGGAGCTCTTAATTCAGAGCCTTCTCCACTACTAAATGCCAATGGTGCTAATCCTAAAATAGTGGTTAACGAGGTCATGATAATTGGCCGAAAGCGTGAGCGGCTTGCCTCCATAATAGCTACCATTTTTTCTACACCTTTATGACGTAGTTGGTTAATTCTATCAACAAGTACAATCGCATTATTAACCACTATACCGGTTAGCATGATCACGCCAATAAGTACTATGACACTAATATTCGTACCAGTAACATACAATCCTAATACCGAACCTAAAACGGCAAGTGGGATAGAGAATAAGATGATAAACGGATTTAACAACGACTCAAATTGTGAAGCCATTACTAGGTAGACCAAAAATACAGCTAGACCTAATGCCATCATCAAAGATGAAAATGAACTATCCATTTCTTCATTTTGTCCTGCAACTTTAGCTTTTATATTAAGAGGCAAATAAAGTGACTTGACTAACTCTTCAGCTTTTTCAGCAGCTTCAGCTAAGTCTCCGTAAGCTAAAGATGCTGAAACAATCGCTACTCTATTTTGATTAATTCGATTGATTTCATTCGGACCGATACTTTCGGTGATATCTGCAACGGCAGACAAAGGTAATGACTTAGCTTGTTGAGAATTTACCGTCAATTGACGTACAGCTTGCGCAGAGTTGCGTGAACTTTCATCAGCTCTTACTAATATATCAACTTGTCTGTCTTGCAAATTATATTTACTTGCTACAGAGCCAGCTATCTTAGTCACTAGTTGATCAGCAATATCTGACGCTTTAAGATCTAAACTAGCTAAACGTTCATTATCGAAGCTTATTTTTAATTCGGGTTGTCCCGCTCGCAGGCTGTTATTTAAGTCAATAAATTGCTTATCCATTGACAGCTTTTTCATCAATTCGTCACTGTGCTTTTTCAGCGCTAAAAGGTCGTATCCCGATAAAATTATTTGCAATGGTTTTTCAGTGGTGAACATTTCTGTTTGGGCTATTTCAGCGTTAACATCGGCCATTTCTGCAACTTTAGCACGTACGACTGACTTTACAGCTTCAATATCACCGCTGTTGTTAACAGCCACTAATAATTGTCCCCAGTTTTCACCGCCCTTGCTAGCTGAACTCATCATCAAACTACCACTACCCGCTAATGAGTAGCTGTGTTTGACACGATCATCTTCTGCTATGGCGCTTGCTAATTCTTTCAAGCGTTTATCTGTGGTATAAATCGGAGTTCCTTGTGGCAAGGTTAGCTCTATCGTAAATTCAGATTTGGCAACTTCTGGCACGAGTTCAACAGCAATTTTAGGTAATAAGCTCATTACGCCAACGGCAAAAGCTAAACTTAAGCCAACAAGTACGCCACGGTTATTCAAGGCCGATTTTAATAAGCGACTATATGCCGATGCTACTTTTTCAAAGTAAAAACTAAATATCTTATGTGCAGGTTTAAAAACTAAACTTACTAATTTTGTGATTAAGTTGGTAACGAGTAAAATTAATTTTGTTATCAGTAAAGGTAAATAATTAAAAATAAGCAGGAATGGAAATGCCAAGATTTTAGTTATCACTTTAACGGTTTTTTTACCTCGTGTGATTGGCGCTTTGTCTGCTGCTTTTTCGACTTCAGTCTGTCCAGCTTCTGGGGACAATTTATCTTTACTATACTGACGCGACGCTAACATTGGAATTAAAGTTAAGGCAACGACTAAAGAAGCAAGTAAAGCAAAGGTGACGGTCATCGCTTGGTCACTAAATAATTGTCCAGCAAAACCAGTAACAAAAGCTAAAGGGAAGAATACCGCTAAGGTCGTTAAGGTCGATGCAACAACCGCCCCTGAAACTTCGTCTGTTCCCCGAACGGCAGCGTCAATTATTCGAAGCCCTTTTTCCCGGTAACGGGCGATATTTTCTAGCACCACAATAGCGTTATCAACCAATAAGCCTACTGCGAGGGCAATTCCTCCTAATGACATAATATTAAGGCTAATATTATTAGCAAACATCAGGTTAAATGTCGCAATAATTGAAACAGGAATAGCTAAGGAAATAATTACGGTATTGAAAAAATTACCTAAAAATAAATACAAAATCAACATGGCAAGCAATCCACCAACAATAGCGGCACTTTTCACTTCATCAACCGCATTGATAATAAATTCGGATTGATCGTAAATCACTGTAAAAGTGAGTTGTTCTGGCAGGCTCTCTTCAAGCTCTGCTAATTTAGCATTTACGGCTTTTGCTACCGTAACCGTATTCGCGTCACCTTCTTTATAAATAGCGAGCTCTATCGCTTCATTATTATTGATGCGAGTAATATCAGTACGCTCTTTTTCTCCATCAATAATCTGTGCAATATCTTTAAGATAAATTGTTTTTCCTTCTGTTTGCTTAACAATCATATTACCGAGTTGTTTTAGCGAAACAAACTGATTCAATGTTCGTACTAAATATTCTTGTTGTCCGTCATATACACGCCCTGCGGACATATTAATATTTTCACTTTGAATACGTGAAACAATACTTTGCGCGGTAATTCCACGTCGAGCAGCTTTCTCTTGATCGAATACAACTTGTATTTCTTGCTGCAAACCACCGCCTAATTGTACTGCAGCAACACCTGAAATAGTTTCGAGTTGCCGTTTTATTTCTTGCTCAGCAAAGGTTCGTATCTTTTTCAGCGCTCGAGGGTGTGTATTTTCAGTAGATAAACCTAGCCTTATAATAGGATCAAGTGCGGGATTAAAACGTAAAATAATCGGTTTGTTAACATCTTTGGGCAAAGCAATAATATCGAGTTTTTCTCGAACATTTTGCGTGGCAAAATTCATTGCTACGCCCCATTCAAACTCAATAACGACATCTGACTGTCCGGCTTTTGAAATGGAATGAACTTTGCGAATGCCTTTTACAACACCAACAGATTCTTCAATCGGTTTACTGATCAGTTGTTCTATTTCAGCGGGTGCCGCTCCTGGGTTCTCTGTTCTCACGGTTAATGTAGGATAAGAAAGGTCTGGTAATAAAGAGACCGACAAACGAGAAAAACCCACCATACCAAATAACATCACAGCGAGAGTAAACATCGCGACCGTTACTGGGCGTTTAACCACAGTACTAACAATACTCATAAATAAATTCCTTTATTAAAATAACGATTAAGTCAAAAAAATCAGTAACAATAACTACTGTACTGTTTCCGTTTCACTCGTTACTTGTGCGGTATTGTTAATATTTTCTTTTTTTTCATCAGTAGCGATTTCTTCACCTAAAATTTTCACGTCGCTATCAACTTTCAGCCCTTGTTGTCCAACAATGACAATAGGCTCATCCACATTTAATGGTGTTAATATTTCAACAAAACCGTCTTGCTCGAAACCGGTAAGCACGGTTATTTTTTTAGCCTTTTTATCAGAAACTACAAATAAGCTAGTTTCAGTATCAGTAACCAATAATGCTTTTTGTGGCACTATTTGCGCATTTTCATGAACATCTAGGGTAAGTGATACTTTTGCGAACATGCCCGGTTTCAAACCATGATCATCATTGTTTACTTTCAAAGTGACTTTAAATGTACCTGACTCAGTATCAATTATCGGAGAAATCAAACCAACAGTTGCAGGCACGGCTTGTGAATTTGCGGGAAAGTTCAAATAAGCTTGCTGGTTGAGGTGTACGTTATTCATTTCTGCTTCTGGTAAATAAACCACACCTTGCAGAGTATCTAAAGCTACGATGGTAAACATTTCACTACCTGCGCTGGCGGTCATATTACCTTCTTTCACCATTCGTGATGCGATAACACCAGAAATAGGTGCTCTAACTTTCGAGTCTCGCACTTGTATAGCGGCAACTTTCTGTTGATTGGTTCGAGATTTTACTAAAAAAGCTAATTTCTCTAAATCTTTAGCGGGAATAAGCTGTTTACCATCAATAGGTCTACTACGATTATACTCAGCAACGGCTGAATCAAGATCGATAGTTGTACGTTCAAGTTCTAATAAGTAACTTTCTGAATCAATTTCAGCTAATACTTGCCCTTTAGTAACCGACATACCTTCTTCGACTAATATTTTATCTATCATTCCGGTAACTTTATTGGTCACTTTACTTTCAGACTTTGCTTCAAGTACTGCAGTTGTGCGATAAGTATTAGTGATCGTTCTATTTTCAATCAGTGTCGTTTCAACAGGCACTTTATAAACTTTCTTCTCTTTCTCTTCTATCTTTTCTTCGTTACATGCGGTTAAAGCAGTAACCAATAAAAGTGATAATACTAGTGAAGTTGGTGATGTATTAAAGCGCATAAAAGTCCATTGAATTTATAATAATAATTAGTACCATTTTATCCGCATTAACAAATCAGATACAAATAGCTTTTACTGTTTTTAAGTACTTAATTGTAACTAGTTATGATTAATAATAGATGAGAAGTTAATCTCAAAAAAATATCTAAAATGCAAAACACGAGCTAATATTTATCGAAGAATAGTGAGAGTTGTGTAAGGTGTATATGTCTAAGTTAGCAGCATTTGAAAAAATGGGCGGCAGAAGTAGCCTTATTTTAATTAACAAAATTTTCTATGACAAAGTCTATAAACACCCTTGGCTTAAACTGTATTTTCAACAAATTCCACAGCAGCATATTGAAGATCAGCAAGTAGACTTTATGCAAAAGGTGCTTGGTGGAGAAAACCTATACGTAGGTAAAGCACCACCCCTTGCTCATATGCATATTATGATTAATGAAGATATTTTTCAGCTCAGAAAAAAATTACTCGAACAAGCTTTTGTTGAAGCAGATGCTAAGCCAGAACTAATCAGCAAATGGCTTTCTTTAGATAATTCATTCAAAAGAGTAATATTTAAGGACTCGTCGGCTCAATGTAAACGAAGGTTTAACTCTGATGACATTCTAGACTTTCCTAATCCAGAGAAGTAAATTTGTACTTTGTCTTGTAATTATAAAGCATAAATTAATATTCAAAAAAACTCATGCCTAAGTTATTCATCCTCATATTTGTTCAAGTAAACAATAAGCCTTCATGTTTAGTGTGGTTTATTTCACCTTCAGTAATAAAACCTTCCGATTACTGAGAGCATTTCAGGCCAATACCAATATCTATTAAGACTTAGTTACGAAATATTAATAATGTAAATTAGCATCATCAGACAATATTTGTTGTAGTACGGTGAACTTACATTTTTATTTATGGTCTATTCAGCCAATGCAAAACTATTTACAAGGAGTTTGAAAATAAAAGGTTTTAAATTTGCAATTTTTATTTCTATCGTCATACATTTTCTTATTGTTTTACTGTTAATCAAAACTACGGATAAACCGATCGAAAAATTTACCAAAACAACTAAGGTAAAACCGATTAGCAGCTTCATCTACTATAAACCGCAGGAAAAAAAACAGGAAAAGGTAAAGTCGCCTCCATTAAAAGATGACAATAAAGAAATAAAAGAAACTTCGATAACTCAGGTTGAGAAGGTTGAGAAGGTTGAGAAGGTTGAGAAGGTTGAGAAGGTTGAGCCCCAAAATATAGCAACTGAAGAAAAAATTCAAAGCAAATCATCAATTCAGCCAACAGAGATACTCGTCCCACCGACAAATAAGCAACAGGCTAAACCAGTAAAAAACTATACAAATGCGCAACGGTTGTCTCGTCTTAAAGATAAAATTAGCCAGCAAATATCAGAACAAGCAATTTACAATTACTCAAAACCTAACACCGGCTCAGTAATGCATGGCAAACCGAACTATGTACCACACTCTTTTGTTGAAGATGTACAAAAAAAAGCAATAGGTTCAACACCAAGTCAGGTAGGAAATGGCTTTAGTATTCAAAAGGATGACAATGGCTCTTGTACTTTAACTGAAGATTTATCGAATATTGGTTTGCAAGGAAAAATGACATCAGGTTTTAAATGTGGTTTATCTAAAGATGAAAAGGCCTTTAATAGTCATATGAAAAAAGTACTTAAGAAGTTAGGTAAATAGAAAATAATCACAACTAATAAAGATTTCGATTGTATTTGCTAAATGCAGTTATCGTTCCTTAATTTGTATAAGCGCGCTGTCTATTGTTCTTTAATCATCATCGGCCGCTTATGAATGAACATCAGCAATTAACAATAATTCTCATTAGCATTATAAATACAATTTCTACATCTTATAAGTTTCATGAATACTGCTTATTTAAGCAAATGATTAGCAGGGTAAGCAGAAAATCAGGTAAAATGTGCGCAAAATTTTTACCCTGCTAATATTATC
>Ga0209291_1002869_pt1 | contig 13429 bp, 13 predicted proteins | sample GOMGulsemesocosm_FD_184633 | JGI IMG/M metagenome (GOLD analysis project Ga0209291, IMG submission 184633) | Methane-oxidizing microbial communities from mesocosms in the Gulf of Mexico - GOM9B Gulf of Mexico (SPAdes) (version 2) | ecosystem: Environmental > Aquatic > Marine > Cold seeps...
TCGCGTTAAAAACATTATTTACCAATGCCAGCTTGAAAGCTAAATTAACTCTCCTTACAAGCTTTGTCGCGTTTATGTTCATCACCAGCGCGCTCGTTGAATGGCAAAATATTAACAAAGTAAATACAACGTGGGAAAGCTATCAAACGAGTGTCAGCGCTCGCTCCGATTTACTTCACAATATAACCGCAGCATTTGGTTATGGTGGGATGATCCATCAGTTTAAAAATTATGTGTTGCGTCAGGACGAAGGCAACCGCCAACAGTTTATTCAAAAATATAATAAATTAGTTGATCACGTAAACAGCTATCAAGCACTCGAAAATATTAGTCCACAAGAACAACAAGCCCTTAGTAGCATTACTCAGGTTGCCAAAAAATATCGCCAAAATCTCGATACAATCCAACCATTAATGGCAAATAATGTTTCAATACAAGAGATTGATGCGAGTGTCAAAATAAATGACAAACCTGCAATTAATGCATTATCCACGCTACAACAACAAAGCCAAATGCTAACTCAGCAGGTGGGCAACTCATTAAGTACGCAATTTTCTGATTCAACAATTAGCCTTGCTATAGAACGACTAATTAGCTTTCTCGTTTTAGCGCTATTAGCTGTCGTCGTACTCAATCGCAGCATACTCAAACCAATCAAACAGTTAATTGGTATTTTCAGCAATATTAATGAAGGGAAATACGAGAGCAAGTTTGATATTCGTAACAATAGTGAATTTGGTAAATTATTCCAAGCTATTTACGTAACCCAAACCAAGCTTAACTTTGATATTCAAGAGTCACGCTTAACTGCAGAAGAAGCATTGCGAATCAAAAATGCCTTAGATAATGTATCAGCCAATGTCATGGTAGCAGATGGACAACGTAATATTATTTACATGAATGAGTCTGTTAATAAACTACTTAAGAACGCTGAAAAGGACATCAAAAAAGACTTAGCTGATTTTAATGTTGATAAATTACTTGGTGCTAATATTGATATTTTCCACAAACGGCCACAACATCAACAGCAAATGTTACAAGGGTTATCATCAACCCACCAAGCGAATATTAAAATTGGTGGTAGAACCATGCAGTTAACCCTGAACCCAGTAACCAATGCAACCAATGAACGTCTCGGTACTGTGGTGGAATGGAATGATAAAACGGCAGAATTGGCGATTGAACAAGAGATTGATGAAATTGTTGCTGCAGCGGCTAATGGTGATTTATCCAAACGTATTAACCTAGAAGGTAAAAATGAATTCTTCACTAAGCTAAGTAGTGGCTTAAATGAATTACTGGAAAGCTCATCGTTATTTGTTAGTGATATTGGCCATTTGTTCTCTCGCATGTCCGAAGGTGATTTAACCCAATCAATTGAACAAGAATACAATGGTGAATTTCAACAAATCAAAAATGATGCAAACAACACTATTGATAAATTAACCACTATTATCAGCCAGATCCGCGAATCCGCAGATACGGTAAGTACCGCATCACACGAAATCGCGCTGGGTAATACCGACCTGAGTCAACGCACAGAAGAACAAGCATGCTCATTAGAAGAAACGGCCTCGAGCATGGAAGAGATCACCGCGACTGTGAAACAAAGTGCATCGAATACAGATGAAGCGAATAAGTTGGCGACGGACGCCAAAAATAAAGCCCAAAATGGCGGTAAAACCGTACAGGAAGCTGTTTCAGCAATGAAAGAGATCCTGACTGCGAGTAACCGTATTAATGATATTATCGGTGTTATTGATGAGATAGCCTTCCAAACCAACCTGCTGGCATTAAATGCGGCAGTAGAAGCGGCACGCGCAGGTGAACAAGGTCGTGGTTTTGCAGTGGTCGCAGGTGAAGTCCGCAATTTATCACAACGTTCTGCCGATGCAGCAAAAGAAATTAAAGATCTGATCCGCGACAGTGTAGAAAAAGTAAAAGTAGGTTCATCATTAGTTAATGAGTCAGGCGAGACCTTACAAGAAATAGTGCATTCGGTTGAACACGTGGCCAATATGATTGCTGAAGTCAGTAATGCGGCAACAGAGCAGTCTAGCGGTATTGAACAGGTTAACCAAGCCGTGAATCAAATGGATGAAGTGACTCAACAAAATGCGTCATTAGTCGAGCAAGCATCAGTAGCAAGCTCCGCTATGTCAGAACAGGTCAATCACATGACCCAGTTAATCCAATTCTTTAAGCTAATACAAGCAGAGCACGAAGAACGAGAAATGCAAAATGCACCGCAGCATCAAGCGACACAACGTCAGCAAGGTACACAGCGTCGCTCAGCGAATGCACGCAGCCAACGTAGTGGACAACAACCGATAGCTCAGGCAGTAACTGCGCAGAAAAAGCAATCCAATGATAAGGCAATCGCCGCCTTATCAAATAACGACAACTGGGATGAGTTTTAACTCAACATTAAACGCCACCAGATCCCAGGTAAACTGGTAAATCCAGTGGTAAACCATTTAACCTCACCATCTTTGATAATTAAGATGGTTGGGGTTACTTTAATTTTCCAGTCACTACCTAACTCATAATTTTCATCGTTTATCACATCAAAGTTATATTCATGATGTTGTAAATATTTCTTCACCCTCAAATCTTCGCCTGAACTTAATGCCACCGTCACTACCGGATAGTATTCCGATAACGTATCAACCGCAGGACTAACAAAGCTACACACAGGGCACCAGGTTGCCCAAAAATAGACCACCACAGCTTGATTTTTACTTAGCTCAGCAATATCGACCGTTTCACCCGACAATGTAGTCCCAACTAACGCAGGAACGTTATCTTTAGGAAAGTCTTTGCCCCGCCATACATCTACAACAGCCGTTATAATAAATGCTAAAAGTAAAAATATGGCGAGCTGTTTAGCCCAACCAAGCAGTCGTTGTTTCATCTAATTACTTCCTTTGATAATACGCATACCAATCACACTGAATAACGAGTTATTTATTCAATGCAATTGGTAAACACGATTGTTATTTGTTGCGTTTAGCCGCAAGTGCCGCTTTAACTTGTTTTTCTAGTTGCTCATATGGCACAAGACCACCAACAATTTGATCACCAAAGATTAACGCCGGAGTGCCCGATAAACCAAACTCACGCATTAGGCCCATGCTGGTAGCAACCGTTGTTTCTACGCTTCTGGCGGTATTATCTAGCCATTCATCCGTATCTGTTATCTTGCCTACTTTCGCTATTGCACTGCTATCTAAACGACTTGGACGTGACATTAATTTTTTGTGTAATTCTGCAAATTTAGCGGGCTCATGTTCCCATACTGTTAGTGCCAATTCAGTTGCTTCTTTAGAGCTTGGACCTAAGATAGGTACCAACTTATAAACCACACGAACTTCTGGGTACTCTTCAACTAAGCGGTCTAACAACGGTTCAATCTTTTTGCAATAAGGACAGTTAAAGTCAGTAAAGTAAGCAATTGTTAACTCAGGATTTTCAGCGCCCATCCACGGATCCATTTTGTTGTTAAACAACGCCGCTTTGTTGTTATCTAAACTTTCACCTTGTTGTGCTTTCACTTTATTTTGTTCATGTGCTTGCAGCGCAATAATTGCTTCTTTTAATATTTCTGGATTATTTACCAAAGCTTCTTTTACCATTTGGTTAAACTCAGCTTGTGGTAACCCTGTCACATCTGCTTTTGTAGGTGCAGCCCAGGCCATTTGCGTTGCTAAGATAACAGCTGAAATTGCTGTGGAGAGTGCTAATAATTTCGTTTTCATGGTTATTCCTATTTATTAAATTTGTTTCTGTATTTGCTTTACTAATCGTCATACCCCACGCTTACGCGCAGGGAAAAATTAATTATTATTCGCCGCTAGCTTGCTTAATAGCATTCATCACAGCATCGTCAGTTAATATGACCGGAAGAGGTATACCGTTTGGAGCCTTAGGCCCATAAACAATATTGAATGGCACACCAAAACGACCGTTATTTTGTAAATAATTCGTCACTTTTTCAGACCTGACCGTCCAATCACCTTCCATCGTCACCACGTTTTCCGTTTGCAGTTTGCTATACACTGGATCTTGTAATATCACACCGATCTTATTAGCCTTACAAGTAATACACCAATCAGCAGTAATATTCACAAATACCGTTTTACCCTCTTTTACTTGCTGCTCTATGCGTACTGTATCAAGATCTTGCCACGCTAAGTCATCTGGCAAACCGTTTGACCATTTACTCGTCGTTAACGAGGCAGCCAACATACCAGCACTACCAAGCAATAAACCAGCACTAACGCTGATAAGTACTGCGCGTTTACCTTTCAGTTTTATCATAAAACCAATAAATACTAGGCTAACAATGCTAAACAGAACATAAATAGCAAGCGTTGGTAAGAAACTAGACAGTAAAGTAACCAACCATAAGCAGGTCAACATTAACAAACCTGCAAACACAGTTTTCACCGTTCCCATCCAACGGCCAGGTTTAGGTAATAGACTGACAAGACTTGGGAAAGTTGCAACTAACAACCATGGCAATGCCATACCAATCGCCAGAGCAGTAAAAATAACAAATAAACTTAGCGTATCAGCACCTAGCGCATAAGCTACCGCGGTTCCCAAAAATGGTGCGCTGCAGGGTGTTGCCAATAGCGTAGCAAACATACCTTGCAAGAAATGCCCACGATTACTGTCATCACCAGCGGTTGCTAATTTGGTTTGTACATTTGACGATAAACTAAATTCAAATGCGCCTAACATATTTAATGAGAACACTGCAGTGATCACAACCATGACAGCAATAAACCAAGGACTTTGGAATTGAATGCCCCACCCAATCGCTTGCCCTGATACTTTCAGTGCAAAAATAAAGGCAGCAAGTAACCAGAACGAGACTATGATACCGGCAGCCGAAGCAAGGAACTGCTGTCTAATCTTACCTTTCTCAACACTTGGAGCATCGATAATGGTGCTTAATTTCATGCCTAGTACAGGTAATACACACGGCATTATATTCAGGATCAAACCACCTAATAAAGCAAACAGTACAATCCCGACCAAAGACTGGCCTACGATAGTGACTTGTCCTGCAATCACAGGCGTTGAAAACTCCAGCGCTTGTTCGGAGTCGATAACGGTTAAATTTAACGGTTTATCAATTAGCTCGACTTCGCCTAACCAGCTGCTTGCATCAAATACCGCAATTAAGCTATCACCAGTTGTCTCTACTGTCTTTAATTTGAAGGCCGTATCTAAGTCACCATCGATTAATAATGTCGGTTTTTCAGCCCAGCTATAGCCCGAAATTGTCGCTTGAACTTGACTGTTTGCTTGGTCCCATAACAACTCAATCGCATTGTTATCATCGACTTTTCTAGGTACTTGCGTGATGCTTTTATTATATAAAAACATAGCTTCAGCATCAGCTTGCAAATTTTTAATATCAACCGACATGTTGATGTCATAGTCTGTTAATACACAAATAGTCGTACACGAAGACAAGGTTAAGGTACCCGCTAATATCAGCGGTTTCTTAATGTCTTCGAACTGTAACTGCATTGGGAAACTGACCGAATCCGTATAACCATAAGTCTCTAACCCAAGTAATGAGAAGTGCTTTGGTGCTGGCCACTGCCAATCATTGTTAACAAGGTTTGTCGAATTTTTCCAATCAATACTTGGTGCGATACCACCTTCACCAGGCGAGCGCCAATAGGTTTTCCAGTCGCCAGAAAGCTTGACTTCAAGTACAGCTGGTACTGTATTATTGATTTCATCCACCTGTCCCGTTAGCATAAAGCGTAGTTGGATCGGAGGGTGCGTAGGTTCCTGTAACCAACCTGTTGTTTGTGCTGAAATACTTGCGGATATAAATAGCAAACAAGTTACAAATAAAGTTTTTATTGTCTTCAAATCATGTCTCCAAAAAGTACTTAAAGTCATCATATCGATGCTTCAATACCAATTGCATTTAGTCGGTTGTCGATAAACATGCTTATGTAAATATAATTATCACATAGGGTGTCTATAGATAAGCATAATAATTTTTAATATACCGGAGTTACTTAAAAGGCTTAAATATCAGTTAATATCAAATGGTTATTAACTAATGTCAATTTTTAAACATTACTTAGGTACAAAGTAACTATAACTTAGGCATAGTCGAATATTATTCGTCGAATTTACACAAGATGAGGTGGCGGCGTTGCGAAGGAACAAAAGTGTGAGTTAGATAGGTAAAATTAAGCGTCTGACGGGTAAAATAATGACTAAACAGGATGATCATCAAAATGACCATGACTAACTCATCCATATGCGTGCTGGCTTTCTGTAGTAGCTTTTCAGTCAGTTTACAAACGCCATCACTGCTATCAACATAGCTGGCATCATAAAGTTCAACGCCCGTTGTCGCGCGGAAACTCGTCGTATTACTGCTAACGCCAGCTTGGTGATTTAATTGCTTATCACTAAGCTGTTCACCATTAACCTGTTTATCATTTAGAAGAGGCTGATTAAATGAATAAGCATTGTTAACCATACAAGCAATCAAAAACACGACTATTAATAGCAGGCTGATATTTGCATTGTTTGTTGGTTCAGTGATGCGCATAAATTCTTAGGTTAAATTAATCATAGGGCTTCTTTTTACCGATAATTATCAAATATGACAAGTCAGGCTTATTAAAATTACCCTTCTTTACGAAAAAATGGCTAATAATCGCTGATTTATACTAAAATGTAGTGATGAATTTAATTAACTGCTGGTATTTTTGTGATTTTAGCCTAGAATCCCGCCCTCTAGTTCATTTCTCTTTATCCAGTGTTGATAACAAAACGTATCGCGATGATTAAGTAGAATGACAAAGCACAAATAAGATAGTCAAACTAACCTCAGATAAAACATCTTAAGCAGTTTGGATATATCATTACACTGAATAATCGCTAGGAAATAGACACATGGCAAAAGGTAAAAAGTACGATTTTAATTTGGTACTAGTAGACGGTACTTGGACAGCTGAGATCGTTAGAAAAATTACATCTAAAAAAACAGTTGTATCAAAAAGCCAAGCTGGATTTGCTTCAGAAGCAGAAGCGCAAGTTTGGGCTGAAACTGAATTAAAAGGTTTCTTACAAAACCAAATCGAACGTAACGAACGCCGCGTTCGCCCAGTAGCTGACGCTGTTGAAGAAAACATCCAAGCATCTGACGAATCAGAAGTAGACGACGCTTAATATTTTACCGATATAAGCAGCGCCTACTTCCATCGCTAATTACGCTTAATTAGCGATGGAGATTCACATCAAATCTTCTATCGCTTGTAACACACCAACAACCTCAAATACCTCTATCCGTCTTGTGCCGACATACAGCAATGCATCATTGGAACCACCATATGCCTGCGCCAGAATGTTATAACGGGTTTTAGCTTCACTGTTGTTATAAATATCCCACTCAATATATTCAATACCATATGAATCAAAATCATCACGAAGATCACTACAGCGAACACAGCCTCGACCACTGTAAATCACCACCTTAGGTTGATTAAACTCATTAAAATGTTGCTTATAAACGCGCTTATCTCGCCAAGAAAAGATACTGTCGCCTTTTATTTCGTACAGAAACTCATTGTAGCTTCGTGCATTAAACCCGTTATAAATATTATTGCCCACCACCAATACCGGTAGCGTAGTACTATCAACATATCTCTGTAATAGCTTTCTACCTTCTGCATTATCTTTTAGGTCGATCACATCAGGCTTTATAGATTTGCTTTTAAGATGCACTAACGCAGCGTTACAAGGCGCACCACATTCATCATGCACAAACAACAGTGCTTTCGCAGTGCCGCTGGCATTAAACGCCCCGTCCTTTTGCCAAATAAAACTAAGCAGACTTGGATTATAATGATTCACAAATGCAATCGCGGCTATAAGCACAATAAACTTTTTCATATCCCTTAATCCTTTCTATGTTGCATTAACATCCATGATTCACTCTTGCGACTTTAACCATTGAAATAAGTGACATAACACTCATGAAACAGGTCAATATCTTACAAGCTATTAATTGGCAGCAGTGTAGCGAATTGTGAGCCAAGCAAGCAATCAGGTAATAGTATGAGATGAGCATTAACTTTATAGGTCGAATGCAGTACTAGAAATATCATTCTAATAAGGGAGGAAATACAGAGGCCGTCAAACGACCTCATATTTGGCAGAGGTGAGGTTTGTAGTGGTACAGTTAACCTTCTTTGTCTGAATGAGTCAGAATTAAATTGCTGCCGTCAATTCTTACGTCTTTGTAGCCCTTCAAATTTTCTGCAAGTACGTCAAGCACTTTTTCAGTAAGAGCTTCATCTGATAATTTATAAGTAGTTATATTTTTACCAGAGGCAGCATCACTTTTAACTTCAGATTGAATGCTGTTTAATAAATCTCGAAGGTCATCATTATTCATAGGTATATTCCATATAAAATGTATATTATTTAAATTTACTTAACATTTTTGATGGTAGGCTTTTTGGACTTTTGATTCAAGATATTACTTTACATATCAAGTATAAATAGACCAAGTAATAAGAAGAAATGAAAATTAACTTTCAACGACTAATGCAATATTAGAAATAGCTTTATAATCATACCGATATATTTTATTCGCTGTGATTCAATAGTGTTACTGCCAGTTTCCATATATTATTCCGCTATATTTTATATGGACAATTAACAGTAGGAAATTGTAATAGTATGTCGGAAAAAAATGAAATACAGAATAAACCCGCATTAGTCTCTTTTATAGTGATGATGGCAGCGGTATATTTTTTTGTTTTTAGTGGCACAGATGATTGGACACCATCAAATGCCATTGTGATCAGCCAAGAATATGATGATTACAATGATGTGCTCATTGATATTGCCTATTCATACGATCATAAACTCTACAATGGCACCCTAGATCAAGATGATATTTATCCTAGTGCTGGACTAGAACCGAGACTTGCACCAAAAAAAGCATTTCCAATCAAAATTAACCCCGAAGACCCAACCGAGATCTTAGTTGATTTAGAAGGCCCGAAGCATATTTCAGGCATCAATTGGTTAGTGCAGAAATAACCTCTGTGTTCACCGATATTAAAAGCCAGACAAATCAAGCATAATCGGTGAACCCAACCAATAAACATGCTCGGTATGATCAATTAAATCATCGCCTGTAACTGCATGTATTAGCACTGTCAGATCCTGTCTATTTGTTTTAACCCAAGATACGAAAGTATCAAAATCATAGTTAGTAAACGTAGCTGCAAAGCTCCATTGTGGATGCGGTCCCACCAACCGAGTATTTAGATTACCGACTTCTAAACCTAGCTCATCACGAATAGTAGTTCGTAATACAGTGGCCAACGCCAGCGATGACTCATCAAAATAAAAATGGGCATGATAACTATCGTGGTTATTGCTTAGAACATTAGTTAAGTCGTGGATTCGAGTATGGGTGATAGAACTCATAAATACCTCATAAAATATGGTGTTAAAACAACAAGTTTAACATAACACACTTACGCTATTGCTGAATACGACCTTTACTTTCTTCACATTTAGGTTAACAACACGTAGTAAAAAGCAACATCAACAAACACTAAATGACGTTAACTTACAGTTATTTACACTCAAAGACGCTTTACATTATTTACCTTTAATTTACTGGTCATCTGTGTTTATTTTAGTATATGATATCGAAATACGAACAATTATCATTTGGATTTCAATTAATATGAAACTATCAGTTGTAGCTACTTTCTTTGGCCTATTATTCTCTGCAAATGCGTTATCAGACACGATCACTGTCACTCATCAATTAGGTAAAACAACATTAGACACTAAACCTGAGCGTGTTGTCGTGGTTGGCACAGGTACACTAGACGCCTTAGACTATTTCGGTATTAAACCCGTAGCGGTAAGTAAAGCGACAACAATGCCTGACTATTTATTGAAATATAAAGGCAAAGAATTCGCGTCTTCAGGTAGCTTAAACGAGCCTGATTTCGAAACTATTTACATGCAAAAACCAGACGTGATAATTATTGGTTCTCGCGCTGTTGAGTCTTATAAAGAATTATCAAAAATAGCCCCAACAGTGATGTTCGCACCAGAATCAAATGGCTACTGGCAGAGTACCCAGCAACAGTGGCGTATGCTGGGTGATATATTTGAAATACAACCTAAAGTCGAAGCGAAGATCGCCAGTGTTGATACTCAAATCACCGAAATTGCCAACTACAACAAAACCAATGACGTTAAAGCATTAACAGTGATGAGTGCAGGCGGTAATATCACTACATTTGGTGCACAGTCTCGCTTCTCTGCTATCTACCGAGATTTTGGTTTCCAAGAAGCTGTGCCGAACATTAAAGAATCTCGCCATGGTGATTTGATCTCGTATGAATTCATTAGCAAGGTTAATCCTGCAAACCTATTCATTATCGACAAAGATAAGCTGATTAATAAAGACAAAAGCCGTACCCGTGAAGAGTTTGCCAACCCGCTGGTAAAATCAACCAAAGCCTATAAAAATGATAACCTAAATTACCTTGATATTAACGCCTGGTACATTGCGCTTTCGGGCGTCACCGCAACCGATAAAATGATCCAAGATATGCAGCAATCACGCGCACTGTAATTGAGGTTTACCTTGAAAAAATTACTATTTGTGCTGGTATTACTCAGCATAGCATCTGTATTTATTGGCGTGGCAGATCTCTCTTTAGCAGCTATTTTAGCAGGTGATACCGATGCTATTGAGTTGTTGTTTATCAGTCGATTCCCCCGCTTATTAGCGATTTTACTCTCGGGCGCAGGGCTGAGTATTGCCGGGCTTATCATGCAACAAATCAGTCAAAACAGATTTGCATCACCGTCGACATCTGGCACCATTGAATGTGCCATGCTTGGTTACGTATTAAGTTTGGTCTTTCTTGGCCATGGCGATAATTTACTGCTTATCTTTGGTATGGCTATTGCTGGTACATTACTGTTTATTCAATTCATCCATCGCATTCAATTTAAGAACGCCATCTATGTGCCATTAATCGGTATTATTTTTGGTAATGTGGTGTCATCTGCTGCTACCTTTATCGCTTACAAATATGACGCGGTGCAAAACCTGTCTGCGTGGACTGTGGCTAACTTTGCCAGCATTCTACAGGGTAACTATGAACTGCTGTATATCGCTCTACCTATTTCCATTATTAGCTATTGGTATGCAACCCGTTTATCTGCAGTTGGCATGGGTAAAGACTTCGCCACCAATATCGGCCTGAATTACAAACAAGTGCTGTTCATCGGTATTCTGCTTGTCTCTGTGATGTCTGCCTCTGTGGTCATGATTGTCGGTCAATTGCCTTTCTTAGGTCTGATAGTGCCTAATTTAGTAGCGCAATTCTACGGAGATAATTTACGTAAAAACATTCCACTCACTGCTATTATCGGCGCTATTTTGATTTTACTTTGTGATGTTATTGGCCGAGTGATGGTCTTCCCTTACGAGATCCCCATTTCAATGATCATCAGTATGCTTGGTGGCGTGGTCTTTATCTTCTTTATTGTAAAGGGCAAGCAAAATGTCTGATTCAATCAAGCTAACAGCACTGGCTGCGATAACGATAGTATTTACGTTTTTATTCATCGGTATTGGCTTAGATGCTTCAAACTATGAATACTTTTTATCACGTCGCGTGCCAAAAGTATTAGCTATGATCATTGCCAGCATTGCCATCGCGCAGTCATCTTTAGTGTTTCAAACCATCACCCATAATCGTATTTTAACCCCGAGCATTATGGGTTTTGATGCTTTGTATTTACTCACCCAAGTTTTGGTTGTCGTTATCTTTGGTGGCTTTAGTGTGCTGCTATTAAACCCCTTTATTAACTTTGCCTTGTCTGTCGCCATTATGATCGGATTTTCGTTATTACTGTTTGGTTTTTACTTCGCCAGAAATAATGGTAAAGGTAACGTCATCACGCTATTACTGCTTGGGGTTATCTTCGGCCAACTGTTTGATAATGTGTCATCGTTTTTCATGATGTTGGTTGATCCCAATGATTTCTTAACCATTCAATCCAGTATGTTTGCCAGCTTTAACAATGTGAACCAAGAGCTTGTTTATTTCTGTATTATTCCACTTTTTGTGGTCAGTGCTTTGTTATTCAAGTTAGCACCTGTATTAGATGTATTTTGGTTAGACAACGATAATGCGATAAGCCTTGGTGTAGATACGCAACGCGTCACCAAGCAAGTACTGATATTGGTGGCAGTCATGATCTCGTTATCTACCGCCTTAGTCGGTCCGGTGATGTTCTTTGGCTTGCTGGTCGCCAATTTAACCAAAGAATTCTTCCATACCTACCGTCATCATACCTTGCTGATTGCCAGCAGTTTAATGGCGATGTCGATGTTGTTATCGGGACAATGGATCATCGAAAACATCTTTAGTTTTTCAACCACGCTCAGTGTGGTGATCAACTTTGTTGGTGGTTTGTACTTCTTATCACTGCTTGTTCGACAAAAAATTCAATAAGAGTCGCTATTAAATAATACCAATTGCGTTAAATAAGTGATCAACTATTTATCGTGATTGGTATAACCGCAATTAGGATATATAAAACGTGATTTCATTAACCAATTTATCTAAATCATTTGGCCAACACAAAGTTGTCGATCAGGCTTCAGCCTCTTTCATTAAGGGCGAGGTAACATCAATTATAGGTCCTAACGGCGCTGGTAAAAGCACCGTGCTGTCGATGGCAAGTCGCTTATTAAATAAAGACAGTGGTAGCGTCATTATCGACAACCAAGACGTGTTAGATTGGGATACCAAAGCACTAGCGAAAAAACTCGCGGTATTACGCCAATCTAATAATCTAAATATGCGCTTTACCGTTCGGGAATTAGTGGCCTTTGGGCGCTATCCTTATAGTCAGGGCAAGCTAACAAGCAACGACAATGACGTGATCAACAAAGCCATAGGTTATTTAGATTTAACGCCAATCGAGAACAACTACCTTGACCAGCTTAGTGGTGGTCAACGTCAGTTAGCATTTATCGCCATGGTGGTGGCGCAAGATACTGAATACGTATTTCTGGATGAACCGCTGAATAACCTTGATATAAAACATTCATTACAGATCATGAAAAACATCAAAACCTTAGCCCATGAATTAGGCAAAGCTGTGGTTATTGTGATCCACGATATTAACTTTGCCTCTTGTTATTCAGACAATATCATCGCGCTAAAAAAAGGTAAGGTTGTTGCTAACGGTACCGTGGCAGAGATCATCAATCAAGCAACCTTGTCAGCTATTTACGACACTGATTTTGATATTCACGAAATCAACGGTAAGCGTATTTGCATGTACTACGGACAGTAAATAAAGGGGATAAATATGA
>Ga0209291_1002870_pt1 | contig 13419 bp, 13 predicted proteins | sample GOMGulsemesocosm_FD_184633 | JGI IMG/M metagenome (GOLD analysis project Ga0209291, IMG submission 184633) | Methane-oxidizing microbial communities from mesocosms in the Gulf of Mexico - GOM9B Gulf of Mexico (SPAdes) (version 2) | ecosystem: Environmental > Aquatic > Marine > Cold seeps...
TTCGAAAACACCTTTACGTAAAAAAGGCCTAAACGATTTAGAAGAAACCTTACCACGCAGTAAAAAATCAGCGCATAAAATGCCGACAGTTCCCACAAAAACGACATACAAAAGCAGTGATAAAGAATAATACACCACCGAGAACACCGAAATATTGCGCTACACAGAGAAAATACAGCGCGATATTTTTTCTCGGTGTTCTCTGTGACCTCTGTGGTACGTTCTGTTTTTTTTAGCTGATAGTTACATTTTAATTTAATCTAAATCGGTGCTTTCAACTTTATTATTTACGACATAAACCGTAAATACAAAATCTTCGTCTAATCGACGAGCGAAGGTAATCTGCCAATCATTTTTTCCTTTACCCTCCATGGGTATATCTAAGTTTACACACTTAAACTCATCTAAAAAATCTTTAGAGTAAATTTTTTTTGTCCAAATTTCGAAGCTATGCTCTACAAACTTAGAAATTTCTTCAACTAACAAATCTAGGTTATTCACAGTCTTGTTGAAAAAATCAACGTGACTATTAGCAGGAGCTTCTTTACCAGAAAAAATTCTTAATGAAATTGGATGCCCTTCAAAAATTATATTCCCTATCCAAAAACACTGATTACGATATTTTTTTTTAGAAAATCTCAATACACCAAAGAATTTGTGTGAAATATCTTTAGGTCTGTTGAAATTTAATAAACTATCAATCATTTTAAACATCACTTAATCCCTTCTTAATATACATGTTCGCTTTGACATAATAAAAGACACCTTAAGATATATATTTTATATCGCAGATACTAAAAAGCCCTGATATTTCAGGGCTTTTTGTTTTTAAAACTTCAAACTAAATTACGTGGTTATAAAATCGTTTTAAAAGATAAACCATTTTCCATTAAAGGAAGTAATTTTTCTAACGTTGCTAATGGTAAAGCAGCACCTTCATCATCTAACAAGGTTACCGCCGTTTTGCCATCGACATCGTCTAAGTCAAAACGGTATTTTCCTTCCGCTAAATCAAGTTGAGGTTTATCGTCACCCCAAAGGCTATCCCAAAATCCAGCATCTGGTTTCATAAAATCGACATAATAAACGTTTTTACTTTCGTTCAAATCGGTTGTATTAAACCCATAGTCAGCGAAAAATAATGGCATATTAGTCCACAACGAATCAATCTCCATATCAACTACGTAAGCTGGTTCGTTATTTGGGTTGGTACCTAATGAAACAAGATTTTGCTTAGCTTTCATCAAAATATTTTCACGTTTTAATTCGCGATATTTATAATCAACTTCACCGATGATCAGGTTCAACATAGCAATTTCAGCGCGATGTTTATCAATAGGATTCATTTCAGTTGTTGTACCTGACTCGTCCTCTTTCATGTATTCAATTGCATCAACTTGTACTGAAACACTTCTTCCATGAGTTTTAGAAGCTAAGCTATATCTGAATCTTACTTTTACCGTTTCATCAATATCTTTAAAAATAACACCCGATTCCTTTTGGTTAATATACCAACTTGAATCAAGTACAGTTTTGTCAGCATTCACAGAAAATAGTTCTACGTTATCTTCTTTAGCTTCTTGTTCAATAATACTGCGGATAAAGTCTAATAAGTCTTTATCGTCTAATACTTGATCAAACCATACTTTAGCATCACCGTCGTTACCTTCAACTCTTGTTGCGGCAGCTATAGGTAAAACAAGAGATGGCGCTCTAATGTCCATGTCTTCACCAATCGGTCCATTAGCTTCCACTGCAGGAATACTAAAGTCATGCTTTTGCACAGGCTTTTGTAAACTATCCGGAATCGTAATTGCTGATACTTCATCTTTCTTGGCGTATTCAAAACCACCGTTAGCCTGTTTATTACTAACACTACTACACGCTGCTATAGATACACTTAATAGCGATAAATATAAATACTTACGATTCATTAAAACTCCTGCGGATACAATCTGAATCTTTAAGCCCTAACAACATCATTAAGGCATTTTATTATTTGAGTAAAGTCTACGGACGTTCGGTAAAATTGAACATGCCGGTTTAAATCTGGGGTATTGGATAACAAATACAAGCATAAGTTCAAACTTATGCACGGCGTATTAATTAAAATTTAGGTTAAAAAAAACATTCTAGTTATTCATTAAAAACGATTTTAAAGCCTGCAAACCTCTATCCCCATGGTACTTACCTGCTTTTACAAACACAAGACGACGATGGAGATTTGTTGTATTTAATTCATCTGATGTTATTAAAAAGGGTATTTATATACTAATGAAGGTGATATGAGATACAATAGCGCGCAATTTTCAAGCGTATTAACACTGATTTAATAAGGTTATTTTTCTGTATGTCACAGTATTTAGTACTTAACGCCATGGGATCCGATCGCACAGGAAGTGTTAGTGAAATAATTAAACTCACTAGCGAGTGCGAATGTAATATAATTGACAGTCGTATGGCTATATTTGGCACTGAATTTACCCTGATCATGTTGCTAAAAGGTTCTGGAAAAGCCATTAACCAATTAGAAAGCCGCTTACCTTTGGTTGCTCATAAACTTGAGTTAATCACCATGATGAAAAGAACCACTGATTATAAACCTCACGATTATACGCACCATTACGAAGTGGAATATGCTGGTATAGATCAACCTGGCGTATTAAAATCTGTTACTGCATTTTTTGCTAATCGAGACATTAATATCTCATCGCTAAAGTCAGACATTAATCCGCAAACCAATGAAATGCGTGCCACCATTCATATTGCTTTAACTAAAGAAACCAGTATGAATCAACTCGAAGGCGACTTTATTGAGCTTTGTGAACAAATTGGTGTGCAAGGCTGTATAAAAATTGCTAATTCTTCATTATTATCAAGTTACTAACCCCCTTTATTCTACATATTAGGTGAATTATGAAAACGATTACCGTAGGTGAACAAGCACCACTTTTTACCCTTCTCGATGAAAACGAAAACGAAGTATCTTTAGCTTCATATATAGGTAAAAAACAAGTACTTGTTTATTTTTACCCAAAAGCTATGACACCAGGTTGTACTGTTCAAGCACAAAACCTACGTGACAGCAAAACAGAATTAGACAACTTAAACACAGTAGTATTTGGTATTAGCCCTGACGAACCAAAACGCCTAGCTAAGTTTTGCGTAAGAGACGAACTTAACTTTACGCTATTGTCAGATCCTGAGCACAAAGTAGCAGACGACTTTGGCGTATGGGGCTTAAAGAAGTTCATGGGTAAAGAATACGACGGGATTCATCGTTTAAGCTTTTTAGTTGGGCTAGACGGTAAAATAAGCCACGTATTTAACAAGTTTAAAACGAAAACACATCACGAAGTGGTTTTAGAAGTACTTAAAGGTTAATTGCGCCTTTATCTACCAACTTAACAAAAGCGAACAAATCAAACAATTAAAGGGGCCGGTGACAATCAGCCAAAGGTTATCACTACCCCTCTACGTTTATTGTCACTGACCCTTTAATTTCTTCTTAGATCTTAGTGGTTAATCGAAGTAAGCACTAACCTTCTTTAATCATATACAAACAACCGTTCATGTTCATTTCTTCAGGGTATTCTGCAAACTCAAAACCAAGTTTTTGATATGAGCGCACGGCGCTGTGATTGTCAGGATATACAAATAACGATGATGACGAGGTGGCTAATTCAGCCTGACCTATGTTTATTAATTGAGTAACGAGTTGCGTTGCTACGCCCTGCCCTCTGTTTTTTGGATTAACAACTAAACGCCCTAGATGGCATTTGTTAAGTCGTGAATAAAACTGACCAAACGCTAATAGCTGTTCTTGATGGTATGGGGTTGCTTTAGAAAGTAATACGTAGGATGACAATTCAGTGAGTCTTAAATCGTCTTGAAAGGATTGTGCGGTGAAAGGATAATGAAATTGTGGCCCTCCCCATGAAACCAGTTCTTTTTCGTTGTTAAACCAACTCATTAATAACTTAATATGAGCATGAGATGGTTTAACAAGTTTCATGAGAAAGCCTTTATCTTAAAAGAAACGTAACTATACAGTACTTAGATAATTCACCACCGAGGTACTTTGCTACACAGAAAAAATAAGCGTAATATTTTTCTCTGTGTTCTCTGTGGTGCGTTCTTTTTTTGGGGTTACAAAGAAACTAACAATAAATAGGCTTAATACGCTCTATTAGGGTTAAATCGTTTTCTTCAATACAGCCTAGTTGTAACCAGTTAATAAAGTTGTCTTGTAGGTTAACAGCATTGCCTGACGACATTTGTTCTTGCATCAGCTTTACTTGAACTTTCATTCGTTCAGCTTTGTACTCTGCTGGCGATTCTTGCCCTGCAAAAATTTCTAACTCTAAGGTTTTTTCTAAACGATCTGTTTTGGCGTCGCTTTTCATCACATCAGCTAAACGCTTCTGCCACGCAGTTGCTAATTGAGTAAAGTGTTCGCCTGCTTTAATGTCGTCTTGGCTAAGTGTGTTAGCTGCCATTTGCTCAAGTACGATAAAAATATTTTGCCAATTCTGTTTATCTTTATTCGATTTTAAACTTTCTACTTGCGCATTTATTGAAGCTAAGCCTTTTTCAATTTTATTCACTAAACCTTTGTTTAGCGGCTTAATCGAAATAACTTGATTTAACAAGCCATCGTATTCCGGCTGTAATGCGGTTAACGATTTAATGTTTTGAGCATCTGTTAATTGGTTATCAAGTTCTACTAACTTGTCTGCTAACTCTGTAAACTGAGCTTGTTGTTCTTCTTTATTTAACTTAGCGACTTCATCACGCTTTTTAAATAGTTCATCGTTGTGAGCTCTAAACGCTTTCCACAATTTATTTTCGTTTTTAGTACCACTGTAACCAATCTCTTTCCATTGTGATTGCAGACCTTTTACAGTTTGAATTGAAGCGAATACATCATCATTCTCAAGCGCTTGTTTGGCTGAGTCGATAAGGGATTGTTTCAATACTGCGTTATTGTCTTGAAAAGCTTTTATCGCAGCTTTAACAGGGCGAATTTGAGCGTTGAATTCAGCTTGTAATTCTTTATATTTAGTTCGTTCTACTTCACCCGCTTCTTGCCATTGTTGTTGAAATTGATTTAGTTGAGTATCAACGTCTTTCCAGTTAACCGGTTCTTGAGCGTAAGTTTTAGCATAAGATTTTACGTTTTCTAATAAGGCAAGACGAACAATAAGGTGCTGCTCTCTAATTTTTTCTTGTTCTTTGTAGTAAGCGCGGCATGGTGCAAATGCTTGTTCACAACATTCATTAAACTCTACATTTAACGTACGTTCTACTTCATCGTCAGCATGACCTAATGAGTTCCATACTTTTCGGTATTCTTTAACTTTAGTTGCTTGCTCGTTAGGATTGTCTAATGGCGTTTCAACTAATGCTTTAATTTCTTCTAATAGTTTTTGTTTACGTGGCGTAGCAATGTAATGCTCCCAATCACTTAGCTCGGCCATTTTTTCGCTAACACTATCAAATTCTTTTTGTGCTCTTTTTTGCTGCTCTTCTGAAAGCTGTGCAAACAACTTTTCTACACGTTTAAATACACCAAAAGCGACATTGTATTTACCACTTGAAATCAAACGATTAAGTTCGCTCATTTTCTTTTGGGTTTGAGTTAATTGTGTTTTTTGTTCTGCGATTAATGGCGCTAAGCCTTTACGCCAATGAGACGATATTTCTCGATAAGCATTAACGATTGACTCTGGTAATGCGCCTGATGCTTGTTTTTCAATGCTGTGCCATTTAGCGACCCATTCTTTGAAAATTGGTTGACGTTCATTCAACTCTTCTGAATTGGTCGGTAACGCTAACTGAGATATTTTTGATATATGATAGGTAGCATCACTGACTGACTGCGCAATTACTGGTAGTTGCGTTAGTTTATGTTGTACATCACTTAACACTTTAGAGAAATGTTTCTTTTCGTATTCGTTTAATACTGAATCAGTAACTTGTTGCTGAAGCTCGGTTACTTTGGTTGTAATAGCTTCTTCGTCAACTTCAGCCACTTCGAAAATAGACGTAGTTAAGGTTTTATTTAACTCGTTAGTTTCTTTTTCAAAATGTACTTTTGCTATTTTTTTATCTTCTTCTAGCTTATTAGCAATAACTTGTTGTTTATAAGCTTCTGCTTTAGGTGCAAATATTTTCTCAACTTGTGTTGATATTGTTTGGTGTTTTGTTTCAAACACTTCACGGTCTTCTTGTGCTAGGCAATCAAATTCTTTTGTTATTAACGCCCATTCAGCAAGTAATTCCGCTTTTTTGCTTTCCATTTTTCCGTAATCTGCAACGTCGGTTAACGCTAAAAACTTAGACAAGTTCAATTGCGCTTTTTTACTCACAATTTTAGGTTGTTCTAAACGGCGTTCAATTTCGGCTAGCTTGGTGGTTATTTCACTGGCAATGGTTTCGTTACAGGCTTTTTTAAGTAACTTTTCTAGCTGATCTTTTTCAGTGACATTTTTTAATAAATAGGTTTGAACGCTAGCTTGTTGTTTTTGTGAGAATACCGAAACAAGCAGCTGTGTTTTATTTATTTTTTCAAAAAGTGAAATAATCAGTTCACTATCAGTTTCGGTATTTAACCAAGACTCAAGCCCTGAAATATTGCTGGCATTATTTAGGTAATCAAGCTTTTGTACATTGCTTAAAACAATACTTTTATGTTCACCTAATAACATTTGATGAACTTGTTTACTTAAAAACTCTCTTACTTTTTTGTTCGAGTTGTTTTGGCTTTCTGCTAACCAAGTATCGTAGTCGTTTAGTTTTAACAAGGCAGAACGTCTAACCAGCTCATTTTCGTCTTGTTGAGCTAAGTTAAGTAATATTTGTTTTTGTTCTGGGTTGTCTAACGAAAGATCATCGTTGATAGCTGTTATACGAATATTACTGTCTTTGTGCTGCCATTTTGCTTTAAAAAATCGAGAAAAAATCATAAATTTGAAAACCTAGCAATGTCGTTTATATCGGAAAATTTCTGTTTAAGTGCTGATTTAGATTCTGAGACAATTTCGCCATCAGCACCTATGGTTAGCATTTCAGTTGAATCGAGGTGTTTGGCTTGATATGCCATTACAATTTGAAGTGCCGAATCTCGTTGAGGTTGGTCTACTTCTGTCCCTTCAGGCCATTTCCCTGTTTCTGCTGCATGTTTTAATCTTAAGTACATACTTTCATTCATGTTTTCAACAAGCTGTATAATATTCATTATTTTCTCTGTTGGGTTTGCTTTATTCGATAATATGATGAGTTTATTTATTTGCGTTTAAGCAATAATAATCTTACGCGAGTAGTAAGGTATAAGATAAATCCTAGAGCAGTCGAACCTATCGAAGCAAAGTATTCTACAGTGCCTGGTTGTGCGTCTTTTAAATAGAAGAATAAAAATCCACCACAAAATAGCAGCATGGCAATAAAAGAATGTGTCATCAAATTCTGTTGCTTTTTAATCGCGTTGGTTTTCTTAATAAAAGCGAGTTTTTCTTGATCGACGCCAGCAATAGGCATATCACAATGAGAACAGGTTTTAGCTTTGTCAGAAATCTTTTTTTTGCAGCTTGGGCAATCAATAACGGCCATAATAATCTCGCTCAATTAGTTGTGGTATATTCTACAAAAAAAAACGCCCTAATGGGCGTTTTATTTAATGCTTTTTTGCGATTTTATAGATTATTTTTTCAATCTATCTTCCCAAAAGTCTGCTTTTTCAATACCTAATTTTTTAGGATCGAATGTGTAGTTTTCAACACCTTCATCTTTTTGCTTTTCGTAGTCTCTTAACGCTTTAATAGCCGGTTTAGACATAAAGAATATAGCAAGAATACCAATAATATTTAACCAAGCCATTAAACCAACACCAACATCGCCCATTCCCCATGCAACGTCTGCTGCTTTTACGGTTCCGTAGAAGGTTGCTGTCATAATGAGTACTTTAAGCAAAAACGTTAACGCTGGAATTTTAAAAGTACGTTGAATATAGGCTACATTGTTTTCTGCGATAAAGTAGTAAGCTAAAATGGTGGTAAAGGCGAAGAAAAATAATGCAACCGCTATGAAGGGTTTTCCTACACCCGTAAACATGCTTTCAACCGCTATTTGAGTATATGCAGGACTATTAGCCGCAATATCACCCGCTATATTTTGTACAATAAAACTGCTTGAACCTTCAAGTTGTACGTTATATGCCTGAGTAATTAAAATCATAAACGCTGTTGCTGTACATACAAATAACGTATCAATATAAACTGAAAATGCTTGCACTAAACCTTGTTGCGCTGGGTGATCAACTTCTGCAGCAGCTGCTGCATGAGGACCAGTTCCTTGCCCGGCTTCGTTTGAATAAACACCACGTTTAACACCCCAACCAATCGCGGCACCAACACCTGCCATAGGAGAGAAAGCATCGGTAACAATTAACATAAATACAGTAGGTAATTGATCAATATGCAGTGCAATAATCACACAAGCAATAATGATATACGCTAGCGCCATAAACGGAACAACAACTTGGGTAAAGTTAGCAATACGCTTAATGCCACCAAAAATGATAAAACCTAATAGCACCACAATGAACGATGCGGTGTAAATTTTTGTCATGGCAATTTGACCAATAGCTGTATCTACCATATCACCTGTACCAAACACTAACGCGACCGACTCACCAATACTGTTTGATTGTGCTGTTGGTAATAACGCACCACAGGCTAAAATTGTAGCTAATGCAAAAATCCAAGCATACCATTTTTGTCCTAGCGCTTTCTCTATGTAGTAAGCTGGACCACCACGGTAAACGCCGTTGCTTTCTTCTTTAAAAATTTGCGCATTAGTAGATTCGATATACGCGGTTGCTGCACCAAAAAACGCTACAGCCCACATCCAAAAGACGGCACCAGGGCCACCAAAACCAATAGCTGCGGCAACACCAGCAATATTACCTGTACCAACTCGGCCAGATAATGAAACGGCTAATGCTTGAAAAGATGAAATACCTTTGTCTGAGCTTTTACCTGATAATAATAATCTCCACATTTCTTTAATATGACGAACTTGAACAAAACGGGTAATGATTGAAAAGAAGATACCGGTTCCTAAACATAAATAGATTAGGGCTGGACTCCAAATAAAACTATTTAGCGTATTAACTAATTCTTGCACTGAATACTCCTGATTTTTATAATTATTGTTTTAAATTAATAATGTCTAGTTAGCTTTAGTTAATAGCTAAGGCTAAAACGCTAGTTCACTAAACAGTAGTGTAAGTTTTTACACGTCTTGAATAACGTGATGGATTGCCGTAAGGAAATCTCTACCAAATAAGCTACTTCTTTCATCTGACCAACCAACGCTGTAATCAGGTAATAAAGCATTATCTTTAAAAGGCATTTCTATGGTGTAAGCTAAACACTTAAATTGTTCACCTACCCACGCTGAACCTACGGTTAAGTTAGCTTGCCCTGGTTCATCTTTGTCGTATCCTATTTCGTCTTGAAACTCAGGCGTAATAGCTAATAAAATATCTTTAAATTTATTTTCTAAGTTTTTATGACGTTCGTCGTAAGATGGAATTCCTTCACAACCTGCAACAAAGTTATACGGTAATGCTTCATCACCATGAACGTCTAAATGTAGATCGACACCGGTTTCTAACATTTTTTCACGCACAAGATACACTTCAGGACTTTTATCCATTGAAGGACTTTGCCACTCACGATTAAGATTTACACCCGCAGCATTAGTACGTAAATGCCCTCGAACACTTCCGTCAGGATTCATATTCGGTACAAGATAAAATACCGCATTGTTCAATAAAGACCTAGCTACGCCATCGTCCTCATCAAGCAACCTGTCAATAAAGCCTTCCATAAACCATTCAGCCATGGTTTCACCCGGATGCTGACGCGCCGTTACCCATACATTTTTTTTAGTTGGGCCAGGTTCACCAACTACTAATAAAGACATGTCTCTGCCGTCTAGGGTTTGTCCTAGTACGTTAAGCTGGCAATCAATATTAAGTTGGGCGGTGTGAAGTAGGTCTTGGTGGCGTTCGTAGCTGTAAGGACAAAAGTAGGCGAAATAAACGGAATCAAACTCAGGAGTTAATGTAATGGTTAACTGAGTTCCGTCATAAGTGGTTGGAACTCTAAACCATTCTTGGCGGTCATATGACGCAACGGCCTGATAATCTTTCCAACCTTCCACATAAGCTGATTTAGAAGCGTTTGTTAAATGGAGGACATGTTCACAACGGGTTGTATTATGTAATTTGAAATGAAACCACTGAAAAAATTCAGACTCGTTGTCTTGTTTAATTTCTAATTGAATATTACTCGGGTCTTGCGCGTCAACAACGTGGATATTTCCGCTGTCGAAATTTGATGTGATTTGCATAACTTATAACTTTTGAAAATTTTGAAGTCCTAAGTGTACACAATCACGATAGAGATCAGAAGTACTAAAGTGTACGTAGATAGATTCCTAGCTCTGTTGAGTAGCCAAGTGACTTTCCTATAACCATATTTTTTTCATCCATCACGTAATAACTTGGATAACCTCCAATACTATAGTGCTTCTTAATACTTTCATTACCTAGAGCAATAGGAAAGGTCAATTGATGTTGCTTGGCAAACGCCGTTACCTCTTCTATGTCGTTGTAATCTAACGCGATAGCGACAACATTAACGTCTTGGTTGTTCAAGTAAAAGTCTTGTAAGTTATCAATACTAAAGTGGCATACTTGGCACCACGGAGCAAAAAAATACAAAATAGTTTTTCCACCTTCTGCATGTAATTCAACCGTACTATCCATTAAGGTAGGTAAACTCTTCGTTACAGTAACTTGAGTATCTGTAGTTAGCATTGAGCTTTCTTTAAACCAAGAAATGATATTAAAGATAACTGCAAACACAATAACCTGAATAATAATACTTCGCACCACTGAACACCTAACCTTTACAAAAAATAAAAAATAAATTTCCTAACTTAAAAGACCTGTTAATTTGAAAAAACTTACAGGCATAAAAAAATCCGATACAAAGTATCGGATTTTTAAGCGTTTATAATTAAGGATTAGTGATTAACCAATGCTTTTTAAACCCTTCATGTACGGTTGTAATACTTCTGGAATTTCAACACTACCATCAGCTTGCTGATAGTTTTCAAGTACTGCAACTAATGTACGACCTACGGCTAAACCTGAACCGTTAAGTGTATGTACAAGTTCTGGCTTTTTAGTTTCTGTGTTTCTAAAGCGAGCTTGCATACGACGCGCTTGGAAGTCGCCCATGTTAGAACATGAAGATATTTCGCGATAAGTATTTTGAGCTGGTAACCATACTTCAATATCAAATGTTTTTGTTGCACTAAAACCGATATCGCCAGTACATAAAATAACTGTACGGTAGGGTAAACCTAACTTCTCTAGAATTTTTTCTGCGTGACCGGTTAAGTCATCTAATGCTTTAAATGAATCTTCTGGCTTAACAATTTGTACCATTTCAACTTTGTCGAATTGGTGTTGACGAATTAAACCACGAATGTCTCTTCCGTAAGAACCTGCTTCACTTCTAAAACATGGTGTGTGTGCACACATTTTAATAGGTAAGTCAGCTTCTTCAACAATTTCGTCTCTAACTAAGTTAGTTAGAGGCACTTCTGCAGTAGGGATTAATGAAAATTTCTTACTGTTTAAGTCTGTGTGAAATAAGTCTTCACCAAATTTTGGTAACTGACCTGTGCCGTATAATGAGTCTTGGTTAACTAGATACGGTACGTACATTTCTTGGTAGCCGTGCTCTTCTGAATGCACGTCTAACATAAATTGCGCTAATGCACGGTGTAATTTAGCAATATTGCCACGCATTACAGCAAAGCGAGTACCCGCTAACTTAGCGCCGCTTTCAAAATCTAAACCATTGTCTATTGCGCCAGCAACGTCTACGTGATCTTTAACTTCAAAGTCAAATTCACGCGGTGTTCCCCAACGTTTAATTTCTACGTTGTCGTCTTCCGACTGGCCTTGTGGTACAGATTCATTAATTAAGTTTGGAATAGCAGCAGTAATATCATTAATCTGCTGAAGAACTACATTTTGTTCTTCTTTTGCTGCTTCAAGTTCGTCACCTAGTTTACTCACTTCAGCTAATAAGGGTTGAATGTCTTCACCACGTGCTTTCGCTTGTCCAATCGACTTTGAGCGTGTATTACGTTGGTTTTGAAGTTCTTGAGTTTTTACCTGTATTTCTTTACGTTTCGATTCAAGAGTAGACAAAGTTTCAGTGTCTAGCTTAAAACCACGTAACGCTAATAATTCAGCCGTTTTTTCAATATCTGTTCTAAATAATTTTGGATCTAGCATGGGGAATCACGTTTATCTTTTATTTACTTGTTAAAAATGGTGACAAGGAACATTCCTAATCCTGCCGCTAATATACATAAGCTAACATTCAATAATATGTTCATCATCGCTTTAAAATATTCACCTTGTTGTAATATCAACAAAGTGTCTAATGAAAATGTCGAAAAGGTTGTAAAAGCGCCTAAAAATCCGATACCTATAAGCGTACGGTAAACGGTCACTTCGATTATACCTTGTTCAATAAGTCCGTATAACACTCCCATTACAAGAGAACCCGAAATATTAACCGCCAGCGTCGCAAAAGGGAATCCTTTTCCGGCCCAATTAAAAATTAATTGTGAGACAAAAAAACGTAAACTTGCACCACATGCTCCACCTAAGGCAACAAATAAGTACAATGACAAATTACTGATACTACTTATACCGCTGGTCATAACTGTTCCTATCGAGAGATTGTAGGTATTCAAGCTTGTCTTTTAACTGCTTTTCAAGCCCTCTGTCGGTCGGGACATAAAGTTGAGTATTAGCAATTTCAGGCGGTAAATAACTTTCGCCAGCCGCATAAGCATTGGGTTCGTTATGGGCGTAACGATACTCAGCCCCGTGACCAAGTTCTTTGGTAATTGCACTTGTCGAGTTTTTAAGATGGAACGGTACATCTAAATCGCTTGTTGCTTTAGCTAATGCTTTTGCATCACTAAACGCCATGTATACTGCATTACTTTTAGGTGCTAAAGCACAATAAACGGCAGCTTGAGCAATGGCACGCTCACCTTCACTTGGGCCAACACGATGAAAAGTGTCCCACGCATTTAATGACAATTGCATAGCACGCGGGTCGGCATTACCAATATCTTCACTAGCAATAGCTAATAATCGGCGAGCAACATAAAGAGCGTCGCCTCCACCGTTTAATATACGAGCATACCAATAAAGCGCGGCGTCAGGGTTAGAACCACGAACCGATTTATGAAAAGCACTAATAAGATCATAAAACGCATCACCACCTTTATCGTAAAGCGCCATTTTATCAC
>Ga0209291_1002871_pt1 | contig 13418 bp, 10 predicted proteins | sample GOMGulsemesocosm_FD_184633 | JGI IMG/M metagenome (GOLD analysis project Ga0209291, IMG submission 184633) | Methane-oxidizing microbial communities from mesocosms in the Gulf of Mexico - GOM9B Gulf of Mexico (SPAdes) (version 2) | ecosystem: Environmental > Aquatic > Marine > Cold seeps...
TGAAAGTGTTTAATAGTTAGCTTTTCACATCCAGCGCATCTCTCAATGCATTACCCATTAGCATAAATGCCATAACCAAACTCATGATTGCAATACCAGGAATAATAGCCAAATAAGGTTTTCCTAAAATGATATAGGAGTAGTGGTCTTTAATCATTGCTCCCCAGCTTGGAGTGGGAGGTTGCGCACCTATGCCTAAAAAACTTAACCCGCTTTCTATTAGGATTGCTCCAGCAAAGTTGGCGGCGGAAATTACAATTACGGGAGCCAAAATATTAGGTAGTATGTGTTTAAAGATAATTCTAAAATCACTAAATCCTAAAGCTCTTGCGGCAGTTACATATTGCATTTTTTTCACTCCTAAAACCTGACCTCTAACGACTCTTGCAACTTCAACCCACATGGTTAATCCAACAGCAATAAATACTTGCCAAAAACCTTTTCCTAATGCTAATGTAATTGCAATGACTAATAATAGCGTGGGGATGGACCATGAAATATTGATAACCCACATGATGAGGGCATCAATTTTTCCTCCGTAATAACCAGCTAATGCTCCAGTAAATATTCCAATGACTAAAGATATAAACACTGCAATAAAGCCGATAAAAAATGAAATTCGGGTTCCTATTAATATTCTACTTAATAAATCTCGTCCGTATTTATCAGTTCCTAAATAGAATGTTTTTGAATAAATATGTGTATTGATTATTTGCTTTAAATTACTTGAATTTTTAAATCTTGTAATAGGAACGCTTTTCTGAATAGCTGTATGGGCTAATTCAGAATAAGGTGTGTAGACTAACTCATCGTTTTTAATGGCGTATGATGAGATAGGTATTTCTGTTTCAAGAGTTTTTTTTCCGAAAAACAGTTTGTTGATTGCTGATTGTTTAAAGGTGTTTTCTGAGGGGATACTTAGTATATCAACAGTAAAACCAGGAGGTTTGGAGTGAATAGATAAGTGCATTTGGTTCGCGTTTTGCGAATCATCTGGAGCAAAGGCGTACGCAAAAACGGCAACTATTCCACATAGTGTAATAAACCCCAAACTTAAAACGCCCCAAAAATTTCGTTTGAATTTTTGAAGCGCTAAACTACTTAATGAGCTTGCTTTTTTTGACATAAAAAATTAGTCTTTTAATACAATTTTTTGTTTCACCTTGATGTTATTGATTTGTAAATCTTCTAAAACATTTACAGCCTCCTCAATATAGACGTCTTTTGCTAAGTATTTATGCCAAGTTTCTCGTTTTTTTCCTAAAACAGAGTCTTTTTCTATTAAGTTAGTTTCATAAGGTAATGAAGTAAAAGACAAATCTGTTTTGTACTTGTTTAATGCTTCAAATTGTTCTCCTATGTCTTTTATTTTTTCTTTTTCAGTTAAATAATCACTATAATTCAATGAGGCTTCTTTTTCTTCAGATTGTTTCTTAATCCACTTGGCTTGTTTCTCAATTAACTGTAATTGAGTATTGTTACTCATACGTTTATTACTTTTGCTAATGGTTTCTTCGTAATTGATAAACCCGTCCCATGCGGAGTAATTTGCTGCGCTTATTTTATCCCAAGGTAATGGGTTGTCTTGATCTTTTTCTCCAATATCTATAAAGCTATATCTATCAACTACAACAACATCACTTTTAACTCCTTCTAATTGGGTAGATCCACCATTAATTCTATAAAATTTTTGAGTAGTTAGCTTTAATGCGCCAACATCTCCAAATGAATTATTTCTCATAAACCTATTCAGATCCATAACATTTTGAACAGTTCCTTTTCCAAAAGTCTGTGAGCTTCCTATGATAATTGCTCGTTTATAATCCTGAAGTGCAGCGGCTAAAATTTCTGATGCAGAAGCAGATAATTCATTTACTAATATTACTAATGGGCCGTCCCAAATAATACTTGAATCGGTATCTTTTAATACGTCTTTTTTCTTACCTGAAGATTTTACCTGAACAACTGGTCCTTCTTTAATAAAAAGCCCCGTCATGTCTACAACTGTTTGTAGGGACCCTCCGCCGTTGTTTCGAAGGTCTATTACTAAACCTTCCATACCTTGTTTTTTTAGGCGAATAATTTCTTTTTTTACATCAGAAGAAGCATTTCTACTCTCAGAATAATCTTTGAAGTCAACATAAAACCTTGGTAGATTAATAATTCCGAAAGTTCTGTTTTCTTTTTTGATTAGTGAACTTTTAGCATATGTTTCTTCTAACTCTACAATGTCTCTTTTTATTTTTATTACTGTTTCGGTTCCATCTACTTTTCGAATGGTTAGTTTCACAACGGTTCCTTTTGGTCCTTTAATTAATTTTATAGCATTGTCTAAGCGCATACCGACAATACTAGTTGCTTCTTTGTCTTTTTCCTGTGCAACTTTTAAAATTACATCTCCGGCTTCGAGCTCTTGTGCTCTCCAAGCTGGACCTCCTGAAATAAGAGACATGATTTTAACTTCATTATTTTTTTTCTGTAATCGAGCGCCTATTCCTTCCAATTTCCCTGACATATCTTGGTCAAAGCGTTCTTTGTCTCTAGGGGCGTAGTATGTGGTATGTGGATCAAATACTTCAACGATGGCGTTTAAGTAATTTGTAAACCAGTCTTTACGTTCCAAGTCACCCATAATGGAGTAATAATCTATTAAGAATTCTTTGGTTTTTTGTCTAGCTTCTTTTTCAGCCTCTTTTTTTGTAAGCTTTGGTTTAATTTCTTTTGTAGGAAGACTATCTTTTTTAACAGAATTATCTGATAATTCATCGTCATAATTATCAATAGTAGAGTATTTTAATTGTTTCCTCCACCTGTTTTCCATTTCTTTTTTTGAATTTACATACGGATTTGTTTCATAGTCCGTATTTAATAGTTCAATTATTGAATAATCAAAAGGTTTTTCAATAATAGCTAATGATAAGGATTCTCCCTCTTTCATACGTACCATTAATCGCTCATATACCAAATTAAAAAATGTAAGGTCTTTGTTTTTAATCTGATCGTCAATTAGGGTTTTATATTTTTTGAAATCGTTGATGTCTGATTGAAAAAAGTATCTCTTTAATGGGTCAACAGAATTGATGAAATCGTCAAAAACTTGTTCTGAAAAGTCATCATTTATGTCTTTGGGACTGTAATGCCATTGTTCTAAAACATAACTGATTAATTCGAGGAGTAATTTGTCTTTATTGGGGTCATCAAAAGTTTTCGTTGTGAAACTACAAGATGTAATTGCAATTAAGCATATTAGTATGGCTAATTTGAAATTCTTTATCATAAATCGTGTCATTAATACTGTAATATGTAAGTTAATGAAAATATCAGGCCAAAGCATCATAGCATTCCTTAAATTTTTCTTAAAAATAGTGTAGCAGTTTATCATCGCTATTTTTGTACTTTAGCATTTGAATAACAAATATAAAAAAATGAGCGACAAACCTCTTATTTTAGTGACTAATGATGATGGAATTACTGCGCCTGGTATTAGGGCTTTAATTGAAGTAATGAATGAATTTGGTGATGTTTGCGTAGTCGCCCCCGATAGCCCTCAGAGTGGTATGGGGCATGCAATTACCTTAGACTCTACATTACATATTGAAAAGTTAACAAAAGATGAAGGGCAACTAACAGAATACAGTTGTTCAGGTACACCTGCTGATTGCGTGAAGCTGGCAGTAAATGAGATATTAGAAAGGAAGCCAGATTTATGTGTTTCAGGGATTAATCACGGTTCCAACTCAGCTATCAATGTAATTTACTCAGGGACCATGAGTGCTGCTATTGAAGCAGGAATAGAAGGAATTCCTTCTATTGGGTTTTCTTTGGAGGATCATAGTTGGAATGCTAATTTTGAGCCTTTAAAACAGTACATTAGAACAATAGCTAAAAACGTACTTGAAAATGGATTACCTGATGGAGTAGTGTTAAATGTTAATTTTCCGAAAGATGATATTAAAGGAATAAAGGTTTGCCGTCAAGCAAAAGCAAACTGGATTGAGGAGTTTGATAAAAGAACAAGCCCACAAGGAAAAGAGTATTATTGGCTTACCGGAGAGTTTGTAAATTTAGATAAGGGACAAGATACCGATTTATATGCTTTAGAAACAGGGTATGCCACTGTAGTACCTGTTCAGTTTGATATGACCGCACATCATTTTATACAAAATTTAAATACATGGGATTTTGAAGATTAAGCAAGAAGTTTTTAAAGGTTTTTTTACAGGTATTATTTCAGCGGTTATAGGTGTTTTTATTTGTACATTTATATTGTCAAAGGTTAAGGGAAAAGGGTTTGAAACTACTTTTTTAATGTTTAAGGCTCAAGGGCAATTATGGATGTTACTTGCTTTAGGAGCAATAGCGAACTTAATAGTCTTTTTTTTCTTTTTAAAAAAGGATTTAGACTATAGGGCCAGAGGTGTTCTTTTGGCAACCATCTTGGTTGCTTTTACAGCGTATGCTTTTTATTTTTTGTAAAGTAAAGAGAGAGTGGTGTCTAACAAAGATATAGAAAAGAAAGAATGAAGTATTATATTATTGTAGGGGAAGCATCTGGAGATTTACATGCATCAAATTTAATGAAGGCGATACAGCAAAATGATGTATATGCCGAATTTAGGTTTTGGGGTGGTGATTTGATGCAAGAGGTTGGAGGAGTTCTTGTTAGACATTATAAAGACCTTGCTTTTATGGGTTTTATAGAGGTGTTAATGAATTTAAGAACCATTTCTAAAAATATTTCATTCTGTAAGAAGGATATAGCGGAATATAATCCGGATAAAATAATTTTTGTTGATTATCCAGGTTTTAATTTCAGGATAATGAAGTGGGCAAAAGAGTTAAAGTTTGAAACCCATTATTATATATCTCCTCAAATATGGGCTTGGAAAGAAAATAGAATAAAAGCCATTAAAAGGGATGTAGATAAAATGTATGTTATCTTACCATTTGAAAAAGATTTTTATGAAACAAAACATGAATATCCTGTTCATTTTGTAGGGCATCCATTATTAGATGCTATTGATGATAAAGAGTTAGTAGATGAGTTTGAGTTTAGAAAAACTCACAAACTTAGTGATAAGCCAATTGTTGCATTATTACCTGGTAGTAGAGCTCAAGAAATTAAAAAAATGTTGGCTATAATGCTTTCTGTAGTTGATGATTTTCCAGAATATGAGTTTGTAATTGCTGGTGCTCCTAGCCAAGATTTTTCTTTTTACAAGCAATTTATGAATAATAAAAATATTAATTTTATTTCAAATAAAACCTATGATTTGTTAAGCTTGTCAACGGCAGCCTTGGTTACTTCGGGTACAGCTACGTTGGAAACGGCATTGTTTAAAGTTCCTCAAGTAGTATGCTATAAAGGGAATAATATATCATTCCAAATTGCAAAACGGGTAGTGAATTTAGAATACATTTCGTTGGTTAATTTAATAATGGAAAAGGAAGTTGTAAAAGAATTAATTCAAGATGAATTGAATGTTAAGAATTTAAAATACGAGTTAACAAACATTTTGAATCCGTCATATAGAACACAAATGTTTAATGATTATTTTGAGTTAGAACAACAATTGGGAGGTAGTGGGGCTAGTGAAAATACTGCCAAACTAATAACTGGTGTTCAGTAATTTATAGTTTATGAAAAAATATACATATTTATTGTTATTGATTTTAGGGCTTATATCTTGTAAGTCCAATCATCGAGTTGTTACTTCAAAGGCACCATCTAATACCCGTGCATCAAAAGTGCATAAAACCACGAAGCCAATACCAACTAAGGTTGATAAAAATATTGAAACTGTAGTTAAGGAGTCTGATGATGGAGTTACAAAGAAAATTATTAGAAAAGCATTAAGTTTTAAAGGGGTCAAATATAAATATGGCGGTACTTCGAAAAGTGGAATGGACTGCTCGGGACTTATGTATACAGCTTTCAGGTCAGCGAATGTAGTGTTGCCTCGTACGTCAATTGATCAGTCTAAAAAAGGGGTTAGAGTTTCTCAATCAAAAGCTCAAAAAGGAGATTTAGTTTTCTTTAAAACAGGAGGTAGAGGGCGTATTAATCATGTCGGGTTGGTTGTAAGTGTTAACGGAAGAGATGTTAAGTTTGTGCACTCATCTTCTTCTAGGGGGGTTATGATTTCTTCGCTGAAGGAAGGATATTGGTCGAACGCATTTTCACAAGTTAGGCGTGTTTATTCGGCTAGTAAAATGAATACGACTGCTCCAATCCCTAGTGCTTCGCCTAAAGGAAATACGTATGTCGTAAAAAAGGGAGATACCCTATATGCAATTGCTAGGAGGTATGTGGGTGTATCGGCTTCTAATATAATGAATTACAATAAGCTTGTTGCAACTAATTTGTCGCCTGGAATGGTGCTTAAAATCCCTTTGGGAATATAATATTTTCTGCTAACTAAGTCTAGTGATTGAAAAATACCCAAAATAGGGTATTTTTTTATATTTGTAAATTTCGTATCTTTGAATAGTCCATAAGATATTATGGATTAAGTAAGTTTTTTTGGGGTAAAAACCTCTGCTATTCATTTAGCAGAGGTTTTTTGTTTAATAGTGTTAAGTGCAGTTTAAATTCAAGATAGCGTTATTAAATTCTATCCTTTTTTTTATTGCAATTAATAGTTGTTTTTGTTAAAACAGTTTTGATTTGTAATCTTGGTTGCCTTAGGCAGAAGGTGGTTCTTAGCTGTACTACTGAAAACTGTTTTATGGGAACGATGAGAAATGAAGGTAATTTAAGATGTCGGTTACATTTTAAATTGGAGTAAGTTATGTTTGTTAGTGTGGCTTGGGTATAAAAAAACCTCTTGATGATCAAGAGGTTTTTTTATGGTATTAATTATATATAGGTAACTACTAGTAGAAAGTAGCTCTGTTGTCTTCAATTGTAGCCTTCTTTTTTAATGCGTCCATTACTTTCGTACCGACAGCATTAATATTGTTAGCTGGGTCCTTAGCGTATGCTTTGTAAGAATCCATTTTTGGAGCTTCAGTGTGTTTAGTTACTTCAATTTTGTAAACACCTTTTTCGCCGTCAATTACGTTGGAAACTTGTCCATTTTCTAAGGCAAAGGCAGTACCAACAACTTTAGGTTCTCTTCCAGCTCCAGGTAGCGTTGGGTTGCTCATGCTTACTGCATTTGCATTTTTTACGGTTGTATTGTTTTCTTTAGCGATGTCTGCTAATGTAGTAGCTGATAATTTAGCTTCTAATTGTCTAGTCTTTTCTTCGTTTCTTAAGATAGGTAATACTTTAAAAGAGGCGTCGTCTGTAGACATTAATCCTTTTTCTTTTCTTCCTGTTACTTGTACAACTGCATAGCTACCATTGATGTCAAATCTTTTAATGTCTCCAATGTTGGTGTCATCTTTAAACATCCATTGTACAATCTGGCGTTGAGTCCCTTGTAGTCCAGGTAAGTTTTCTGATAAACTTGTTATTTTGTTTACAGGTCTTGATGCGTAATCTTTCTCCTTAGCTTTTTCGTCAAAACTCCCGTTGTTTGCTTCAACTTCAAACTGACTTGCTTCTGCGTATAATGCATCAATAGTTTTTTGACTAGCTTCCACTTCCATAGCAACTGTTGCTATTTGGTATTTGTTTTCTTCTTTAGTGTCGTCAATTTTAATAATGTGAAAACCAAAATCAGTTTCAACTAAACCAATATCACCTTTGTTGTTGTTGAATACGTAGTCGTTAAACTTTGCAACCATTTGTCCTTCGTAAAACCATCCTAGATCACCTCCTTTAGTGGCAGATGGTCCGTCTGAGTTCTCTGTTGCAAACGCTACAAAATCAGTTCCAGTAGCTTTTGCTGTAGCAAGTAATTCATTTGCTAAAGCTTCAGCTTCTTCTTTAGTTCTTTTAACTTCCGGGTTAGCTCTTTGAGCACCTTCATATGCAATTAAAGTATGGCTGGCTTTTACTGATGGAGCTACTTTAGTACCAGTTAACTTCATTATTTTGGTAAAGCCTCCGTGGGTGTAAGGTCCATAAGTTTCTCCAATTTTCATTGAGTCAACTAGGGCTTGAATAGGAGTTTCTAAAGCAGTTTTTAACTTGTAAATGCTATCGTATTTTATAGCAGAGTTTGCAGTTATGTTTACAAAAGTTTCAAGATCAGTAGAAGTTTTTAATTCAGATAATAGCTCGTTAATTTTAGTCTTAGCTGCATCTTCATCTTCTTTAGATGGTTTCTCTTCAAAATACACATACTGTACAGAAGCACTAGCTTCTTCTTCAAATTGACTTTTATGAGTATTGATATAACCTTGAATTTTTTCTTTTGAAATAGTGATTGTTGAATCAGCAATTGATGTGAATGGTAAAAACACAAATTTCATATCAACCAAATCATTTTGCATTTTGTATGCTAATTCACCTTCTTTCTCGGTTGGTAATGATCCTGCTTTTATTAAAGCGTAATACAATTGTTGCTTTCCGTTAAAAGCAATACTTTTTTCTTGTTCTTCCCAAGCTTTTGGATTTGCGTTGACTTGATCTTCAATAAATTTTTTCAATTTACCTTCATCAAAAGTTCCTTCTTCATTTTTGAATTGAGCAAGATTTCCGTAGTTTCCTTTAAAAAGTTCCCACATTTGATCCTTTTCAACAGTAATTCCTAGTTTGTCTAGCTCTTCTTGGATAAGAATTTTGGTAACTTCTTGGTTGTAAACCTGATTTGCAATTTGCATAGAACTTTGTTGTCCGCCTCCTTGTCTGGCTTTAACTTGTTCTGCAAAGGCTTCATTGTAGATAACTTCGTCATTAACTTTTGCTAAATATTCTTTCGTCCCTCCATTTTTGAGGAAATCAATTATTTTAGTTGGGTCAATTAGGAATGCAAATAGACCTAATGCTATAATGAATATTAAAAAAATTGATTTTTCTCGTATCTTGCTTAAGATTGCCATCTTGATTGTATTTTTAGTAAATTAAGAAAGCGAAAATAACGTTTTATTGTATAAAATAAAAGTAGTTTGACGGAATTATTATATAAATTATCTAGGAAGGCTTTTAACAGTGAAGTTGGCAGATAGGTAGTTGCTGTTGAAGTGTTGAAAACAAGTTTATTCCTTTGGGGTTAGGTCTAATTGTACAAGGTCAATTTTTGTGCTAGACGCTTCTAAAATGGTGAATATGAAATTGTTTATTTTAACTTTTTCTCCTTTAGTTGGGATTTCTTGGGTGTTGTAGACAATTAATCCGCCAAGGGTTTCGTATTGTTCGGCTTCAGGTAGGTTTAGTTTAAATTTGTCATTAATATAATCTACATCCTGTCTGGCAGAAAATTTAAAAGAGATCTCGTTTATTTGTTCTTCAATTAAAACAATGTTATCGTGTTCGTCTTCAATTTCACCAAAAAGCTCTTCGATAATGTCTTCTACGGTCATCATGCCTGATGTTCCTCCGTATTCATCTAAAACAACAGCTATGCTTTTTCTTTTTTTTATAAGCGAATCCAGTGTGTTGTTTATCAACATTGTTTCTGGAACGAATTCTATTGGGTGTATGATTGACTTTATTGTTTTAGGTTTTTTAAATAAGTCAAATGAGTGTATGTAGCCTATTATGTCGTCAATGGTGTCTTTGTATACTAATAATTTTGTAAATCCAGTTTCTGTAAATATTTTGGTTAAATTTTTAGTGTTCTCATGAAGTTCAATGGCAACTATTTCAGTGCGCGGCACCATAACTTCTCTTGCTTTTACTTCTGCAAATTCCAAGGCATTTTTAAATATTTGTATTTCAGAATCTACGTCGTCAGATTTATCAACACTTTCCATTTGCTCTGTAATATAGTTTCCGAGTTCAATTTTGGAAAAGCTTAATTGTAGTTCGTCGCCCTCGGTTTTAAAGAATTTTTTTAGTACAAAATCGGATATGCTCATTACTAACCATGATATGGTGTAGAATAGTAAATAAAAGAAATAAGCCGGCAAGGCAAAAAACTTCAGTAAAGTGTTTCCGTATATTTGAAAAAAAACTTTGGGTAAAAATTCAGCGGTAACTAAAATGACAAGTGTTGAAACGATTGTTTGTATCAGTAAGCCGAAATGGGTAACGATGTAGTTCAAGTAATCGTTTTGTGTAGAAATTGTACCTTCTAGCCAAGTCATGATAAAGTCCCCCATAAACAGACCGTAAATTACTAATGAAATATTGTTTCCAACAAGCATTGTAGCAATGAATTTTGAAGGGTTTTCGGTTATTTTAGATAAAATTTTTGCAATAAAACCACCTTTTTTCTTCTCTAATTCAATATGTATTTTGTTAGAAGATATATAAGCCATTTCCATTCCTGAAAAAAAAGCTGATAGCATTAACGTTAAGATAATTATAGTAAGTTGGAATAGCATAGTGTAAATGTAATAAAAATTATATGCTTACAGATGCTTAATTTAAGCAGTAGTAAATTGAATACAAAAAAATCCCTTTAGAAATTTTCTAAAGGGATTTTTAAGGTTATTAAGGCAACTGATTAACGTTGCTTCTTTAGGGTCTTTTTTACTTCTACTTGTTGGTAGCATTCAAAAACATCTCCTTCTTTTAAGTCGTTGTAGTTTTTTATTTGTATACCACAATCGTATCCTTTTGCAACTTCTTTTGCATCGTCTTTAAAACGTTTTAATGCTGCTAATTCACCGTCAAATACAACTACAGAATCACGTATGATACGTATTTTTCCGTTTCGTAGTATTTTACCAGAAATAACCATAGAACCTGCGATTGTACCTACTTTAGAGATTTTGAATAATTCACGTACTTCAGCAGTACCAGTGATTTCTTCTTTAATGTCAGGAGATAACATTCCTTCCATGGCGTCTCTTAAGTCATTAATAGCATCGTAGATTATAGAGTATGTGCGGATATCAATTTCTTCCAAGTCGGCAACCTGTCTAGCTTTTCCAGCAGGACGAACGTTAAATCCAATAATGATTGCTTCAGAAGCAGATGCTAATAATACATCAGATTCAGTAATTGCTCCAACACCTTTGTGTATAATATTTACTTGAATTTCTTCAGTAGATAATTTTTGGAATGAATCGGTTAATGCTTCTACAGAACCATCTACATCCCCTTTAAGGATAATGTTTAATTCTTTAAAGTCTCCAAGTGCAATACGACGTCCGATTTCATCAAGAGTAATATGACGTTGTGTACGTACAGATTGTTCTCTGTGTAATTGAGTACGTTTGGATGCGATTTGTTTCGCTTCTCTTTCGTCTTCAAATACATTGAATTTATCACCTGCTTGTGGAGCTCCGTCTAGTCCTAGTATAGAAACTGGGGTAGAAGGGCCTGCGATTTTAACGTCGTCACCACGTTCGTTTTGCATGGCTTTTATTTTACCAGTATGTTTACCAGCTAATAAATAGTCACCAATTTTTAATGTTCCTGCTTGTACTAATATTGTAGATACATATCCACGACCTTTGTCCAAGAAGGCTTCAACAACTGTTCCTGTTGCTATTTTGTCTGGGTTTGCTTTTAAGTCTAATAATTCAGCTTCAAGCAATACTTTTTCTAATAATTCATTTACACCTAAACCTGTTTTTGCAGAGATGTCATGAGATTGAATTTTACCACCCCAGTCTTCAACAAGTAAATTCATAGCTGCTAAGCGTTCTTTTACTTTTTCAGGATTTGCAGCAGGTAAATCTACTTTGTTTATTGCGAATATGATAGGTACTCCCGCAGCTTGTGCGTGAGAAATTGCTTCTTTTGTTTGTGGCATGATGTCATCATCTGCTGCAATTACAATAATAGCAATATCAGTTACTTGGGCACCACGTGCACGCATTGCAGTAAAGGCCTCGTGACCTGGGGTATCTAAGAAAGCGATTTTTTGACCTCCATCTAATTCAACTCCGTATGCTCCAATATGTTGTGTGATTCCTCCAGATTCTCCAGCAATTACGTTTTCCTTACGGATGTAATCTAGTAAAGATGTTTTACCATGATCAACGTGTCCCATTACGGTAACAATCGGAGCTCTAGTAATTAAGTCTTCTGGTTTATCTTCTATTTCAACAATTGCTTCTTCTAAATCAGCAGATACAAATTCAACTTCAAATCCAAATTCTTCTGCAACAATTGTTAATGTTTCTGCATCTAGACGTTGGTTCATGGTAACCATGATACCAAGTGACATACAAGCTCCAATAATTTTGGTGTTAGGAACGTCCATCATGGTAGCAAGCTCATTAACAGTAACAAATTCGGTTACTTTTATTTTATTGTCAGCGTCTTGAGCTTCAATTTCATCCTGTCTTTTCTGACGGTGTAAATCTCTTTTATCTCTTCTGTTTTTAACCCCTCTAGATTTGCTTGATCTACCCTGTAGCTTTTCTAAGGTTTCTCTTACTTGCTTTTGTACATCAGCTTCAGATGGTTCTTCTTTCACAACTTGGGCGGCTCTTCTTCCTTTTCCTCCTCTTGCTGGCCCTCTATTTGCACCACCTCTTGCCGGTCCACGGTTAGCTCCGCCAGATCCAGTGTTACTGGTTCCTGGTTTTGTTATACGTTTACGTTTAGGTTTGGCAGCAGCACCTTTTTTATGGTCTACTTTCTTCTTAGGTTTGTTAAATTGAGATAAATCAATTTTTTGTCCGGTCATTTTTGGGCCAGACAATTTTTGATATTGTGTAGCTACTTTTTCTTCCGGTGTAGATTCTACATCTGGAGTACTCTTTTCTTTTTCAGGTTTAGCTTCTACTGCTTTTTTAGCTGCTTTTTCAACAGGTTTTGGGGTAGGAGTTGTAACTGGTTTTTGAGGTGCAGCTTTTTGTTGTGGTTTTTCAGTCTCCTTTTTAGGGCTGTCTTTTTTCTTTTTCGGAGTAGGTTTAGTTTTTTCTAAATCTATCGTCTTTAAAACCTTTGGTTTTTGAACTTCTGTTTTACGAGTTTCAATTACCGTAGGAGCTTCTGGCTTCACTTCTTCCGGTTTAGGTTTTTGTGGTGTTTCTTTAACTTTAGGTGCAGTTTCTTGAGGTGTCTCTGGCTGAGTTTTATTTGCATCTAAATCTATGGAGCCAACAGTTTTTGGTCCAGATAGCTTTGCCTTAGCTTTAATAATTTCTCGCTTTTTAAGCTCTTCAGCTTTTTTGCGTTCTTCTTCTTCTTGTTCGCGTTCTAGACGAAGGGCTTCTTTTTCCTTACGTTTTTCCTCACCAACTTCTTTAGAGGCCACTTTTTTATTGGCGTCTGTTTGAAATTGATTAGATAATACCTGATAGATATCTCCAGATATTTTCGTAGTAGGACGAGCTTCTATTTCAATTCCTTTAGAACTCAAAAATTCAACAGCTCTGTCTAGAGAAATATTCATTTCTCTTAACACCTTATTAAGCCTCATTACTTTATTGTCAGCCATATAACTATATTTACCTCAACT
>Ga0209291_1002872_pt1 | contig 13416 bp, 13 predicted proteins | sample GOMGulsemesocosm_FD_184633 | JGI IMG/M metagenome (GOLD analysis project Ga0209291, IMG submission 184633) | Methane-oxidizing microbial communities from mesocosms in the Gulf of Mexico - GOM9B Gulf of Mexico (SPAdes) (version 2) | ecosystem: Environmental > Aquatic > Marine > Cold seeps...
TATTTACCTACTCAATATTTTGAAATTCATTTAGTATTACAAATGAAAGACAATTTCAGTTTAGAATTGTTGCACTTTACAGAATGTTATTTCACCAACTTCATAACAATATCTTTTACAGGTAAAATAGCGTTGGTATATTCTATACTTGGTCCAGCAACCCACACGGTTTTGTACGTAGCCTTGTTAGCTGCATTAGCAACAGCTTTCATACCAATAGTAAAACGAACCATCTTCACCCATTTCTTTAACTTTTTATTTTTGTTTAATATAGACTCTACCCAAGAATTTTTAGTACCTATTTTTTCTACATAAGGTGTTTTAATCACCGTACATGGTGTTCCAGAAATGCGTTCGGTCAAAATAATATCTTCGGCACCATAATCTACACAAGCTTGTTTATATTCTTGAGAAACCGATGCTTCTTTACTAGCAATAAACGGACTACCAACAGATACACCAATTGCACCATAGGCAATCATTTCGTCTACATCTGCTTTACATCCTACTCCGCCAGCAGAAATCACTGGAATAGTACAATTGTCATTAATAGCCTTAATCAGTTGTTCTGGTGTCAGATCTCCTCTATGCCCACCTGCTTCATTATTTACGGCAATAATAGCATCACCACCTAAACTTTCTACTTTTTTTGCCATGGCAACATCTACTACATCACAAAATACTTTAATGCCTACTTTATGTGACGCTTCAATAGTAGTTTTAGGACTTCCTAAAGAAGTGATAATAAAATCCGCTCCTTCCTCGCAAATCACTTCTAATTGTCCTTTAAACTTTGGATTAGACTTATTTACTATTAAGTTAAACCCAAATGACCCGTTAGTAGTTTTCGCAGCTTTCAACTCTTTACAAGCAGTTCTTAATTCCTCTAAAGTTCTGTAGTTTAATGCAGGGATACAAGTAGCTATTCCTTGTTTCATTCCCTCTATAGACATCACTACATTTGACACTAAAAACATAGGCGCCATAATTATCGGATGCTCTACTTGTAATAATTCTTGTAAAGTTGTTTTCTCCATCATATCGTTCTAAAAAAAATAAAGATACACTTTTTTTACTATGCAGGCACAGTGTTTTTTATTTGTAGGATAATTTTAGTTCTTTAAGAGACTTATTTGTTGAAATCAATTCAGAAATTATACCTTCTCTTAAGTCATCAATATTCTGATCGTAGTACTTTGCCCAGCGTTCTTCTTTCAATAATAACCTAATTTGTTTTTGACGCTTTTGAGCTTCTTGAGCTGTAAACAAGTATTTTTCGGAAGAATCAATAACATCCCTATGTTGAAAATTCACTTTTTTAAGATCCAAATCAACTTGTAAATAGAATAGTTTTTCGGTATCATTAATTACATGAAAATCTGACCATTTTGCAAACCCTAGGTGACTTATTTGGCTCTTATAATTATCATTCACCAGTAACTTCCATCTGCAATTAGCAACTCTCCCCCAATGATCGGAATATCGATACACTCCTTCAGGCGTATAATGATACATTGAATCAGATTTACTTTTATAGTGAGCAGTATTGTCTTTAAAGATATCTTCTGACACCTCTTGAAATTCACAATAAGTATGCTTAAAGAAATTGAGTTTTGTATACTTTTTCAAATTAACCTAATTTTTAATATTAGTTTCATCTGTAGCTATCCAATCTTGAACCGTTACTTTAGAAACCAATTCTCCTAATAACTCATACGGAATATGCGCCTCCTTTTTAAAACGAATACAACTTTTACCCATATTTAATTTTACTTTAATATCTGTTTTTTCATATTCAGTAGTGAACCAATTGAGCAGTTCTTCATTGGCATACATACCCATATGGTAAAAGCCTATATGTTGCTTTTGAGAAGCCAGACTTATAAAAGGTAATGGCAGCTTAGGATCGCAATGATAACCTGACGGGTATAACGAATGTGGCACAACATAGCCTAACATTCCATAAGACATCTCTTCTTTAAAACCATCTGGTAAATTATCTAAAATAACTTGACGCAATTTGGTGATAATTGGTTTTCGATCTCCTGTTAATTCTGATAAGTATTGTTCTGGCGTAGTGGCTTTAGACTGCATATATTCTATAATTTATTAAACACCAAACTGGTTTAAATGATGATCCAAATGTTTATAAAACATATTGTTCCACTCTTTAGCCTTTAAAGTACCAAATGAGTGAGATTCTTTCCCCTCAAAATGAGCCTCCCCTAATTTAACGGTTTTATTAATGTATGCTATCAATCTTTTTTTCTCTTTTTTAAAATCTTTACTCCCTTTAATTAAAAACTGAGGTGCGGTATTTCCATTTTTTGGATAGGTTTTTTCTCCAACTACAGCCGGTTTAACAAGTAATTTTAACATAAACCTTACAAATCCATTCGGACGTTTGTGCTTGTCATCAAATACCATCTCATAAGTTACATTACAATGTGCTAACATCTGATTTACATTCATTTTCCCCCATTCCCCTTTTGTCTCAGGAGCTAGATTTTCAATACGGTTGATAACATCCTGAGCGTTGGATTTTACGAATATGTTTTTCATCTATATATTTAATATTTCTAGTTACTACATTAGTTCGTCTAAAATAAGAATTATTCAAGTTAAAATTGTGTAGCTTTGGTAAAAATCAAATTCATGGACGAAAAGTTAATGTCAAAAAAGAAACCTGCATTTCCTATTTCAAAACTACTAAACGACTATCTTGTTGAATATAAAAGAGTTAGCAAAATCCCTATATTCTATGATGATTTGTTGCGCTTTGCAGGCTCTGTAGTAGTCTATGATAAAAATGATGAAGACACTTTATGGATTCGTGTATATTATACAGATTCAGAAAGAGTAGAGATTGACTTAAGTTTAAAAAAAGTCTATACTATTTTATATTCTGATGGTAATGAAGATATTATTAAGTACCTTAACATTGATGCTGTAGATTACTGTACCTTTGGAAACTCTAACCCTTTTAGAGTAAAAGTTAGAAATATTTTAAATGATAACTTTACCTATTTCTATGTTAAAAAAAATGACGCCTCTCGTGTTTATGGGTTGGAATTAGAGCACATGCTCTCTCCTTACAATCTTAACTTTTTAATATACCAAAATACTTTAATAGAAGAACATATAGCAGGTATTGCTGGGGATGTTTTTATCAAGAATATACTTCCAAAATGTACAGGGCCAGAAAAAGCGCAAATAGCCAAAGAATTCGTTAAATTTAACGAACGTGCCATGGTGCGATACTTAGGTGATATGCGCTCCTATAATTACGTAATTATACCAATACATGACTTTGACCAAGTTGTTTATAATATACGCGCCATCGATTTTGACCAACAGTGCTATGAAGGAAAGTTAAAAGTATATAGACCACAATTTTTTAAAGAAAATTACGAGATGGTAAAATTGGTACAAGAAAAGCTGCCAGAATCTTCAGTAGATCAATATAAAGTTGAAGAGCGCTCTATGATAGTAAAACGATTTTTGAGTTTCGAGGTTAGAGTTAAAGAACTTATTAACTGTATGAAAAATGACACCATTTCTACCGAAAAAAACATTAATTTACTAAAGGAACAAACCTATGAACTTACTTCAGATGTAAATTTTAAACGTAGTGAAAATATGGGGGAATTACTAAAACACACCCTTGACTATGTAAGAAGAAACTATGAAAAACCCTTAACTCGTTTTTAATCTTTTACAAGTTAGCCCATTATATATTGTTCATTATTTTCTAATGAGCAAGAATACCAGAAATGTCCAATTTATAAATTTTACTTAGTCCATTATCATACCTGTTTACTTCATTTAAAAAAGAAGAAGTATCATGCTTCTTCTTTGATACTACATTTGAACGCTTACTAGTAAAGTATAAGGTTTTTGTAGACCAGTGTACAAAGGGGCAATAATCCATATATTTTGAATTTATCAACTTTCCTAAATTTTTAGCTTCCGACCATATTCCCTCTTTTCCCTTATAACTAATGTATAAATCGCCACTTCCTACTCCATCTTTTCTACCGTACCCGCTGAAAAGTAAAAAAGATTCGTCTGGTGCTATATAGGAGTTAAATTCATATCCTTCTGTATTCACATTTTTATTTAAAGATATTGGTTCAGTATATATTCCCTTATTCCATTTCGAAAAGAAAATATCATCCTTTCCTATCGCTGTAGGACGATCACTAGTAAAATACAAATTATTATTTTGTGTTACAGCAGGATAAAACTCATTATGAACTGTATTAATTGTTTTCCCAGCATTTATAGGCTCGCGCCATTTATCAGCTGTTGATGAGCGCTCAACATACCAAATGTCAAAATTTTTAGTTACTTCACTAGAAAAATCAGATGATCTGTTTGATGCGAAATACAATCGTAATCCATTAGGTGATAAATGGGGTTCTAAATCTTTAGATATTCCTGAAAAAGATGCCAACGTGGCTTCTTGCCATTTACCATCTTTTTTAATTGATTTAAAAATGCCCGATATTTCTTCATTAGGACTTTGAACCGTAAAATAAGCCTCCGTTTGTTTTGTATTTACAGTAAAATCACGTGTTTTTTGATACTTATTTAATATTGGTAATGCAGGAATTGCTTGTTGTGCATTTGCTATTTGAGAACAAATACCTACTACTAGTAAAAGTATACATTTCATAATTGGTCATTAATTGATTCATAAATATAAATAAATTTACCCAAGCTAAACTCAGGAGCCACTAATTAATGCTATATTTTAGAGAACAAGACATCTCGATAGCTATCAGACCTTGTTTTACAGCCAATGGTAAAAATAAAAAACGCGAGCCCAAAAGGGATCGCGTTTTTTATTTTTACAATACTATTATATAACCGTATTAATTAACTCTTATAAATGTTATAACCATAGATAAGGAGTTTACAATCGTAATCCCTTGTTGCGTTAGTGTATCATCTGAATCCTGTTGTAACTTTAAAGTAGTTCCAGACAATTCAAGGATTGTAAATGGTGTATCCTGTCCATTTGAAGTCAAAATCAAATTAGTTCCGTTTTTAGACCATGTCGAGTTTGGCAATAATGGTAAATTTGTTTCTGTTTGAGTTGTTGTTTGTCCAAAAGTAGTACTCGTTAATTCTATATCATAAGTACCCTGTGCTATTAAATCATTTGGATTTTCAGTAAAACTGATTGAATTATCTATATTTTTACCTACCCCTACATACGTAGTTGGAATAGCTTGTCCTTGAGAAGTTACGGTATTACTTCCAGTATAATTTAAATCAATCATTTCCCAAGTTCCTAAAATATCTCCTGAAACATCAGTTACGGGAATAATTGGGGTTCCATCATCGCTATCACAAGAAAAAATTGTAATACTTAATAATAATACTAATAGGGTCTTTGTAATTTTCATAATATTTAATTTAGTTATTTCAGTTATTTACTCCCTAGTGTCAATAATTAAAACTTCTTACCCATGCTTTTACTTTTTTTCAAAAAAAAAAAAAATAAATCGATTGACAAGATGCTAATATGATTTTTTATTTTTATATAAATTAATTTTCAGAAGGAATAAAAAAATAGACCAAGAATTAACTTGGTCTATTTACAAAAGTGTCTCAAAGTATACCATTAACCCATAAATCTTTATGAGACAGCTAGTCTTAAGCTTTAGTCTTTCTTAAATGTTTCATCTAAGTTAACTATAATAAACTCAGAACGTCTGTTTGCTTGGTGCTCTTCTTTAGAACACTTCACACCGTTAGCACATTTATTTAATAATTCAGACTCTCCTTTTCCTTCTCCAGAAATACGATCAGCAGCAATTCCTTTTGAAATTACATATTGAGCTGTTGATTTTGCTCTTCTGCCAGATAAAGCCATGTTATACGCATCCTTACCTCTACTATCTGTATGAGATGCAGCTTTGATTATCATTTTAGGGTACTTATTCATTACCGCAACTAACTTGTCTAATTCTGTAGCTCCTTGCGCTGTAATGTTATGCTTGTCTAACTCAAAGAAAATAGGATTTAATACTACTCTATCTTCAACAATAATTGGAGTCAATGCCAACGTTTCTGAAACATTTGTCTCATCAGTTTTAGCAATATCCACACTATTAATAGAATACATTTCTCTATTTGCCTCTACTTTAAACCCTTGGTTACATTCATATTTAAAATGTACATATCCATTTTCATCCGTAGTTTTATCAGCTACTTTATTATTACTTTCATCATAAATAACAACCGATGTCATTGGCAATGCTTTACTTGTTTTAGCATCTACAACTAGTACTGCTAAAGCTACATCACATACTGGTACTATTTGATCAAACGCATAAATATCATCACTTCCTGCTCCTCCTGCTCGGTTAGAAGCAAAGAATCCTTTTTGAGATTCTTCATCTATTGTAAAACTAAAGTCATCATTTCCAGAGTTTAATGGCGCTCCTACATTACGTACAGATCCAAAATTATCCCCTTCCATTTGAGTTGCAAATACATCCATCATTCCTAAACCAGGATGACCATTTGAAGCAAAATACATGATGTTTTTACTACTGATGTATGGAAACATTTCTGATCCTTCTGTATTAATCTTTTTTCCTAAGTTTACAGGATCTCCATAAGTTCCATCTTCATTAATGGTTACATACCAAAGATCAGCTGCTCCTAGAGTTCCTTCCATATCTGAAGCAAAATACAAACGTTTTCCATCTGTACTTACTGCAGGACCACTAGCATTTGAGTTATCTGTGTTAAACGGTAAAGCAGTTACATTTGTCCACTCTCCACCAGACAAGGTAGCTGAGTATACGTTAATGGTACTTTTTCCTGACTCATCCTTCTTGAATTTTTTTCCAAAAACTCCTGCATCACGATCAAGACTTTCTCCTGAAAAATACATTGTTTTTCCGTCAGGACTAAAACTTACTGTCCCTTCATTAAACTTTGTATTTACTTTTCCGGCTACTTCAGATTCATTAGTTAATTCTCCTGAAGGCGCATCATAATCAGATACATAAATATCTAAATACGGTTCTTCATTCCATCCGTATTTTTTAGACTTTCCACTACGAGCAGAAGCATAATATACTTGCCCTTCGTGCATGATTGGTCCAAATTCTGAATACTTTGTATTAAATTCTTCTACTGGTTTAACAGTGAATTTAGGCGTATCTCCTAATAATTCACCAACAGTATTTGGATTGTTTTTATGAGCTACTGCTCTAACATCAGTTGGCGCTAAGTTTGCAAACTTATCCATCCAATCATTAGCTTTATCATAATTTCCGTTTGCCTTTAACATTTGAGCATATTTAAAATAATGCTCTTTGTTTTGGCTTGTAGAAACTACTTTACCATACCACTCTTCAGCAGCTGTTGTATTAAAAACGTTATAATACGTATCGGCCAAACGGCTTTGTACATATTCGCTTTCTCCTTCTTTTTCAATAACTTTTAAGTAATCTGATATCGCATCTACATACTCTAAATTATCGAAGTGCTTATCTGCTTTTGCTGTTGACTTACTTTGAGCGTTTACACTAAACATTCCCAATAAGAACAACCCTGTATATATGTGTTTTTTCATCTTGTCGTTTGTTTATATTAGAAAAATCTTGGTGAACGTGATACTTTCTTTGGAAAGTTTAAATCAAATTGCAAAAATACTTCATGAGATGAAGGAGCTGCATCTTGAAGACCACTCATAATATGATCATAGGCATACCCTAAACGAATACTGTCTGTAAATGCAAATCCTACTAAACCACTGAATGAATCAGTACTTCTGTACGAAGCTCCAACTTCAAATTTGTCGTAAAACAAGAAGTTCGCGTTTACATCAAAAGATACTGGTGCATCAAATGAAGACTTTACTAAAAATGAAGGCTTTAACTTCGTGTTTTCAGTTAACTGAAAAACATAACCTGCAGTAAGGAAATAATGCAATTCTTCAGATCCAAGTTCAGATACGGTAGTATCCAAATGAGTACTCTTTAACATATTTGGTACTGACAATCCAACATAATATTTATCGCTATAATAAAACACTCCTAATCCTGCATTTGGAGTTGTATTATTAACATTCTCGCTATAAGCAATATCACCAGGAGTAGCAGTAACAACATCACTTACCAAACCTATGTTGTTTAATGTTACACCAGCCTTTAATCCAAAAGCTAATTTAGATACTTCACCAACATTAATGGTGTAAGAGAAATCAGCATAGATATTATTTTCTTTTACTGGACCATGTTGGTCAGATATAAAAGACAATCCTAATCCTACTCGCTCACCAATAGGACTATGCCCTGATAAAGTAAGGGTTTTTGGAGCCCCATCAAATCCTGACCATTGATTACGATAAAGTGAAACAATTGATAAAGCATCTTTAGATCCTGCATAAGCTGGATTAATTACTGCTTGATTGTACATGTACTGCGTGTACTGTGGATCTTGTTGGGCAACAGTTGTACTACTATATCCAAGTAGTACAACTAATGCTATAATTATTTTTTTCATTGATTTTAATTTTGATAGATTAGTTTCCTCTGTTGATGTATACCCAACCAGTTATTGGACTAGCTGCTGAAACTTCTATTACATAATAATAAGTACCTGTTGGCAACTCATCACCACCTTGACCATCTTCTGTACCACCACACCACTCGTTTCTATAGTTATTACTTTCATAAACTTGTGTTCCATAACGATTAAAGATTTGAATATTGGTAGCTTGTAACCACTCTACATCAAAACAATCATTTATTCCATCATTATTTGGAGAAATACCTGAAGGGATTATACAAGATTCGTTTACTCTTATTGATTGTGAATCAGAATCACAAGCATCATTTGTTAAAATAATATTTTCATAAGCTCCAGAACCTAAATTAACCAGTGTGTAATTTCCGGAAGCATCAGATGTAAAATTAACCGATGAAGCCGAAGTACCATCAACATCATAGTTAATTTCGTAATTTGTATTCGGATGTAAGTTTGTAAAAATAATACTACCATCAACTAAATCACAATCAGAAGCGCTAACTGCTTCCATAATAAAGTTAGAAGTACTCATTCTCACTTCTACAGTTGCAAAAGGTGATACACATCCAGAACCATTTTCTACAGTATATGTATAAGTACCTACTTGATCCGTGTTTAAATCAAACCCTCCTATATGTGACGTTCCAAAAGCAGCTCCATTAGGACCTGTCCATTCACCATCAGTAACAGGAGCTCCTCCTAATTGATCAAATAAATCAAACGTTTCTGGAGTACCATTACATAATTGAAAAATTGAAGAGTCTCCAGCACTTGGTAAATCAAACCCTGTTATACAAATTGTTTGCCTGTTATTAAATCCACCTGTTGACCCTGTAAATCCAAAATTAACAAGGTTATCTCCAGAAAAAACTGAATTTATTACATCCCCAGTATACGATGTTGAATACACCCCATCTATTTCAAAAAAGAATGTTTGTGTAGCTGAATTCCATTGAATTAAAACGTCATGGTAATTATCATCTTCAATATTTGGTAACGCTGTAGTTGCTGGTGTACTTATTGAGTTATACACATCCCCGTTTAAACTAATGGCAATATGATCATCATAAACATCTCCCATAGATACACCATTATCATAAGTATCAATTTCAAAACCTATAGATGGTGAAATTGCTAACAATGGATCAAACGGTCCTCCAAAAGGCAAATAACCTCCAAAACCTAAATCTACACCACCACCACCTAAGGCATTAATCCCATCTGGATCATTATGAAATACGATTGCAAAACCATCGGCTCCACCATCATTATTACCTGCGTAAATTTCTGCTCTAAAAGCGAAATCAAAATTTAAGTCAATTTTATCTAAAATCCAAATTGCACCTAATTGATCATTAGCAGCATCAGTAATATCAAAACAATATTGTCCTGTATTTCCAACGGGGGGTGTTGTAGTTAACTGAGAATTTCCAACTGCATTAAAAAGGTAACAACTACAGTCAGGATCTGCTATATCAATAAGCCCATCTCCATCGTCATCAATTTGATTAAAGCAATCAAACTCTTGTGCTAATAGACAAAAGGGCATTAATAATAACAGAAATAATATTTTTGATTTCATAGGGCATAAATTTTAAAATTTATGTAAAATTACTTTTTACTTCCCTTTTTAAACAAATATGGGACGTAACGCACTTATTTAGGGACAAAAGGATTGAAAAAAAAGAGTAACTGGTATTTAATTCAATAGAAATTTTATTTTATAATGAAGCTTACATCATAAGTATCAAGTAATTAAACACCTTCTTCTAATTACACATACTATATTTTATTAATTTACTCTTTACCCATGTTACTTGATAATGGTATTAATTGAGCATTAAGATTAGGTTTTCCCATTTCTTTATCCAATGGATACATTGGTCTAACAATTCTTTTATAGCCAAGACGATTAAGATCCTGATCAACACCACCAGGGGTTAACGCCATTATCCAGTCCGCTCTTATATTATACAATTCAGGTACTAAATACCCAATTTTCACTACTACTATATCCGTTTTTCTTGGGGTCAATCCTAATCTAGTAAAATCAATTTCTTTATGATAAGGTTTACGCTTTTTAGTTACAATTACATGAACACTTCCCACTTTCACTACTACTTCAATTTCTGCATGTTTATCACCATACTCAATTGCTTCAATTATTCCAGACAATTTTACAGGTGGTGCAAATCGATCATCAATATCCGCTCCTGCGGTAGCTTCAATTGTTCCTCCAATGCCTATTTCAATTGCTTTTTTCATAAAGTCTGGCCCTGGTATGGATGCATAAATAAGTGATGGGCCATTTGTTGATTTAAATTCTGGTCGTGCAAGTATTTCTGTCAAAGTCCAAGTAACATCACCTGCTCCTCCCGCAGTTGGGTTATCCCCCATGTCACTAATAATAAAAGGATGCTTATTACTTGCAATAGCTTTTTCAATACTTTCTGTAAAAGTAGTTGTTGGAGCTACAAACTCAAATTCTTATCTCACATCCCAAAAACTATTTGCTATGCTTTCAGCCGTGCTAGTCACTTTATTTTTATCATCACCGGTAACCATCACCACAGCATGGTTTCGTGGCTCATCGGCCCAAGCATAACCAATCCATATTCCTGCACCTACAATTCCTTTTTGCTTAGTAGCTGGTTCAACTTTTGCGTATAAACTCTTTCCTTGTTCAATTCTAGTACTATTCATTTCTCCAGGTAATAAAATGGGAACTGGTATCCATGCTTTATATTTTGGTTTCCCTTTTCCACTTTCTAATCTATCTAATAAATTATCCACAGCTCTTTTTTTCGACTCCAAAGCATCCCCATGGGGCGCCAATCTATAACATGTAATTAAATCCGTGTGTTGCGCTAATCGTTTGGAAACATTATCATGTAAATCCATCGAAGTTGAAATAAGTGTTTCATAACCTATTATTTATCGGATTCTGATAATAAAATCGCCTTCTGGATCATCAAGACCTACAACACTCATTGCCCCATGAATATCAAAAAACAAACCATCATATGGCATATTTTTTTTAAGCATATCAAGAGTTTTAGTCACTAAAGATTCATAAGCTTCTCGTGTAACAATACCTCCTGGAAGTGCATGACCTCTTATAGTTTGTATCCATTTAGCTCTTTTCTTATTAAGGGAATCTGGAGACAAAAATGGGTAATATGAAAAAACATCATCTCCTGCTCTAGTATGAAATGCTTCTTCATGCGTTAAAGCCGGGGAAAAAGTACTTGATTCTATCGCTAATCAAGCAATAGCAATTCTTGGAAGTTCTTTTTTTACGACCTCAGCATCATTTTTTTTCTTACATCCGTAAGTGATACATAATACCATAAAGATAACTAGTGTCTTTTTCATTTCTGATTTGTATAAATATGTTATAATTGATTTAGTTTCTCTCTTCTCTAATTAAAGTGACTTTCTAGTTTTGAAACCACTTTTTTAATTTTCTTAACAGAAGACTGAAGATAATCGCTTTCTGGTATAGTGCTCGTTCCGTTTAATTTCAGTGATACTTTTTGTGCCTGACTTTTACATACTTCATTTCCTGTTAAATGAAATTCTGAGCAACCCGTAGTAAATAAATCTTGAATATTAGTTTCATCAATTCCTCCACCGGGAAGTAAACCAATTTTACTATCAGCTATTTCATTTAATCTAGCTATCACTTCAACAGCTTTCGTTGCATTATCTAATCCACCAGAAGTTAACACACGATCTGCCTCTAATAAAATTAATTCCTCTAGTGATTGAAATAAGTCCGGTGTAATATCGAAAGCTCTATGGAAAGTAAAAGGAAGTGGCTTACTCAGTTCAATTAATTCTTTAGTCCGTACAATATCAATTGTATTATCAGGATTTAATACTCCTGAAACAATACCATCTACCCCTAATTCTTTGCATGCAATAATATCTTCTTTTATTATTTCAAACTCAATATCAGAATATATAAAATCACCACCTCTTGGGCGTATTAATACGTATAATTCTATAGAGAGTACTTCTCTAGCTTTTTTAATTGAACCAAAACTTGGCGTGGTTCCCGACTCCCATAGGTTATCACATAATTCTACTCTTTGTGCTCCTGCTAATTGTCCATTAAGTGCAGATTGAGCTGAATTAGAACATATTTCTAGCTTGTAATTCATTTTGTATGTATTTAATAGTTTAAGGCAAACTTAAAGTTCTTACAAGAATAATTTTTACCCACTTACATTCATAAACATGGGACATAACTACATTTTACAGGTATATATCACCTATAATTTATTTACTACTTTGTTAAAGACCCCGAATAATATACTCCTATCGTCGTAAAATTTCGGGATAAGTGATTCACTACATTTTTTTTCAAAAAAAACTAAAATAACAAAAAAAGGACTCTCAATTAAGAAAGTCCTTTTATTTATCTTTGTAAAGATCCCGAATATTTTACTCCTATCGTCGTAAAATTTCGGAATAAGTGATTCACACAAATTTCGTTTCCGAAATTTGGTTCTCTACTTACTTTACTTCTTCGAAGTCTACATCCTGAACATCTTCTGTTTCATTTGTAGGTTCTGCTTGAGGCTCTGTTCCTGCAGCTCCACCTTCAGCTTGTGCTTTATACATCTCTTCAGAAGCAACTTTCCAAGCTTCGTTAATTTTATCTAACACTGGAGAAATTGTTGCAACATCTTTAGTTTCGTAAGCAGCTTTTAATTCCGTTAATGCAGCTTCAATTGGTGCTTTTTTATCATCAGATAATTTATCACCAAATTCAGCTAATTGCTTTTCCGTTTGGAAAATCATTGCATCAGCTTCATTTAACTTTTCTACTGTTTCTTTCTTAGCTTTATCCGC
>Ga0209291_1002873_pt1 | contig 13414 bp, 12 predicted proteins | sample GOMGulsemesocosm_FD_184633 | JGI IMG/M metagenome (GOLD analysis project Ga0209291, IMG submission 184633) | Methane-oxidizing microbial communities from mesocosms in the Gulf of Mexico - GOM9B Gulf of Mexico (SPAdes) (version 2) | ecosystem: Environmental > Aquatic > Marine > Cold seeps...
CATGTACGGTGCGAAAGTTAAATGCGACGACATCACCAGGCTCTATTGCCCAGCTACGAATATCATAATCGCCATCATCGATATCAGGCATGTTCATAAACTCGCTACTATCAGGATAGAACTGTGCGTTGTTTGCCCATTTAGTCGGCATGACTAGCTTGGGCCAAAGGTGAGAGCCCGCAACACTTTTCAAAGAGTATTGCTTTTCTCTTGCATCTAGTGGAATCCAAAAACTAATATTTTGCATCCCTTCAACAAAATAATACGGCATATCTTGGTGCCAAGGCGTCGCGACACCGCTGCTAGCTTCTTTATCTAAATAGTGATCGTGAAAGAACTGCACCTGCTGAGATTGCATTAATTGCGCCGCTATCTCAGCCATAGGAGATTGCTCTACGAACTCTTGATACTCTGTAATATTTTGCCAATTACAAAAGTCTTCAAAGAAGCGACCTTTGTAGCTGTCGCTTTGATGGGTGATTGCCCGAGCGCTAGGGTGATTGATGTTGTAGTCAGCGCCGCGGTTTAGTGTTGTTAGCCAATCTTTAAAGACTCCGCGTAACACAACCACGCCTTGGTTTTGAAAATCTGCTATTTGCTGCTTCTCAATCATCTTTTAAATTCCTTATACGTAATCAGTAAGCCGTTTAAAACACTCTCTGTATGTATTTATATACTTAAGATGTTTATTTATTGGCGTTTTAAACTCGTAATACGCTTATTAAAATGCTTGTTTGAAAAAAAAGCCAGCTCCAGATTGGCTGGCCTAAAAGGATATTGGCTGAATTATAAGGATTTTCAGATCACAATATTTACCTGCAAGCGAACATCGCTGTTCTGACAATGCGCGTGTTTGTGCATTGGTTGATAGGTTCGCTGGTGCGATAACAAATGTATACAGGGCGCGTCACAGCGAGCTTTTCAATGCTGTTTTATTAAAAAAACCTAGCTTGGCTTAAAGAGAGTAAGCGCTCTTGTTGAATATAAATAACGACTTAAATAGCTAGTTAATTGCAACATAATCAAAAAAAACAGTTAGAGTATATGAGCGCAAAGTGAAAATTTTTAATTAACGTCGCTATAAAGTGGATTTATTCGCATTTTACCAATCAATGACAGACTTTATAATAACGAAAGTTACACCCTCACCCGATCCTGCACGATAAATATTCTATTATCAAAGGTGATCAATGAAAAAGTACTCTTTTGTGCCGTTGCGATCTGGCATCGCATGGCGGGATCCAGATGTTAAATTAGCACCAGCGTTGGCGCGTGAAGCATGGTCTGTAGTTAAGTTCAGGTTTGAAAGCGTTTTATGATTAATCCGCTGACAAAAATTTCCTATATAAAGCTGTATTACACCTCGGTGTTTTTGGTCGTCACTGTGTTTATCATATTGGCGCTGTTGATGCAGAGCCACTTTCGTGAATCAAGTACTCGGCAAAAAGCGATGAGCTTGGCTTACAGCGAAGCGCAGCTAAATGCTGCTAATTTTAGAGTGAACTTGCAGCAAGTACGATATTTGTTTGAGCACAATCTCAATGAGTCGATACTTGCTCTAAAGGGCATTGATAGCAATTTCAAAAAAATTAAAAAACAACTAAAACCCTCACATGTGGATCACAGCAGTGAGCTTTATGACACTATCATTATGGCCTATGCGGCATTTTACAACGGCTCAATTCAACAAGGTGTTGAAAAGTCGACCAGTGATCCGGTGACATTATTATACCACTCGAGTATAGCGTCTTTGAAAGAATTATTAGATGGCGCAGACATTCTTATGCAAACTGAACAGTTGAATCAACGTGGGGTTATTCTTATTGAGCAATTGATAGAAGATATAAAAGCTTATTCCTATCAAGACCCTCCTAACAACCAAGAAATAGAATTTTTACTAGGAAAAAACAGCGATTTACTGGCGATTAACAATCAGCTATTAATCGACCTTAAGTTGGCGAATGCCCGTACTCAGTTATTAGAGCATTTACAGAAACTACGTGTGGACCTAAACAGCCTTTATAGTAATTTCGAGCGTACTAATAAGCAGCAACAAGATATTCAGTTTGGGGATATTAATCGTACCCTCAATGCTACTAGTGCGTTGTTATCGGTATATGTGGATGAACTGCCCATCGCTAAGGACTTATTTCAATTAAAGTTGGAGCAGCTATCGGACAGTAAAATGTCGTTATTGAGTGCAATCATGTTCAGTGTTGCAGTTATTGGCATTATATTAATTTATTGGATTCAGCGTATTGTACAGATCAGGATAGAGAGTATTTCAGACCATGTCACAGCTATAGAAAGTAGAGATTACGCAACGCGAGAAACCTTTGGTTCATCGGATGACTTTGGGAAACTGGCCAACACTATGAATGAGGTTGCGCTTTCGCTAAATGCAAAGGATGTACTTATACATCAGCAGCTTGAGTTGCTAGCTAAATCAGAAAAAGAGCTGCAAGAGGCCAATAAATTATTGGAGGACAAAGTCAGTGTGCGCTCGCAGGAGCTAAAGCTGGCTAGCCGCATTATTGAAAGCATCGATGAAGCGGTGTTGGTGACCAATCAACAAAATAGAATTATCAGTGTAAACCCCGCCTATACCAGAATTACCGGATATACAATCAGTGACCTGATTAATACCATCCCAAACTTTATGGCTCAGACTGATATCCAAGAGAGTGTTAATGAGCGATTACAGCAGAGCGGGAAATGGGTGGGTGAATACGAGAGCCCCTGTAAAACGGGGAATTATTGCCTCGTACGTATTTCGCTTATTTTACTGTTTGATGAGCATAAGATCCCCTCTCATAGAGTGGCGATTATTACTGATATCACTGAGCAAAAAAAGTATCAGCAGCAACTGGAAAAATTTGCCTATTATGACCCTTTAACCCAGTTACCTAATCGCCGGTTGTATCGAGAGCGCATCGATTATTTTTGTGGAGTAGGCGAGCGCGATGGACTAAAAAGGGCGTTACTGTTTATCGATTTGGATAATTTCAAAACAGTAAATGATACTTTAGGGCATGAAGCGGGAGATATCGTACTGTTGACTGTCAGTAAGCGACTTAATAATGCCATTAGAAGAAAGAGCGACTATATTTCTAGGTTAGGTGGTGATGAATTTACCGCAATACTAGACCCTATCAAAAACAAAGATGATATTGCCAAAATTGCTGCACAAATCCTTAGAGACATCGCTGTTCCCATTTCCATTTTTGGCCAAAATGTGAAAATTGGTTGCAGTATTGGCATTGCTGAATACCCAAAAGATGGTAAAGACTATGCCTCTTTAAATCGCAGTGCAGATCTCGCTATGTACAAAGCGAAAGAGATGGGGAAAAACACTTATATCTTCTATGAAAATACCTTGGATCACATCACGCGTGAGCAATTAAATTTTGATCTAGAGCTATCTAGGGCACTCGATAGAAAGGAATTCGTTTTACATTATCAGCCAAAGTGGCAATTAGAGGATGCAAAGATTGTCGGTTTTGAAGCCCTTATACGTTGGAATAAAAATAATGTACTACTTGGCCCTGATCAATTTATACCGCTGCTAGAAAGTAACCGGCACATTATTGAAGTGGGTATGTGGGTGATAAAACAAGCAATGCAGCAAGCTTTAGCGTGGCAAAAAACTTATGGACGTATCTATCCAATAGCTGTCAACGTATCTGTTTTACAGCTTTTAGATCCTGAGTTTGTCGGTACAGTGACAGCTTTAAAACAGCAGTACTTGCTGCCAGATGGTGCACTGGAATTAGAAATTACAGAAAGTTTAATGATGGGGCACGATAAAGAGTCGACATTAATACAACAACAATTAGTAGCGCAAGGTATTAGTCTCGCTGTGGATGGCTTTGGAACAGGATATTCATCAATGCTCTATCTCAAACATTATCCGGTTAAAACTCTGAAGATAGATCGTTGCTTTATTAAGGACTTAGATCATAACCAAGACTCTCAAGCCATTGTTGTCGCGGTGATGTGCATTGCTGAAAAGCTTTCGTTAGAGGTGGTTGCTGAAGGCATTGAGCATGAACAGCAATTAGTGGCGTTAAAGCAATTAAATGAAAAGCAAATTGTGATTCATTGCCAAGGGTTTTATTTAAGCCGTGCAGTTGATTGCAATGCGATAGACAGTCTTATTTTAGACTGTGGCTAGTGGTGATTTACTGTTCAACCTGTTGCGTTTCTGGTGAGTGATTACTGGAGTAGGCATTGGGGTGACGACTTTGTTTCTCTCTGTCTGTTTGGCTTTGTATCGGTATTTGTCGGTTTTGTTTAGCCATTGCTGACGATCCATTTCACAAGATAGCATTGCAAGGCCAAAGCTGGCGGTAGTTGCTATTGAAATACGCAACGATTGAGCAATATTGAATGCTTGTAGAGCATCAGTATCTGTTAACACCACTAAAAACTCTTCCCCACCCAGTCTAAATACCTGATCCGTTTTACGGGTTTTTTGCTGGCGTTTCTGCACTAAATTACACAAGCCAATGTCCCCCCGCTTCATGTCCGTAGGTATCATTTATTTTTTAAATGAATCAAAATCTATCATTAATATTGGGTGTTTTTGGGGGGCTTTGATAGCTTTCAATATGTGTATTTAGGAGCTGATCTTATTAGGCTACTTTTTGGGTTTGATGGTTTAAGTGACGACTGTATTCTAATTTATACTGTAGTTTAGGTTGGTGTCCTTATAATAATTGATTGTCAAATAGACAAATATTTAATGCTGTCAAAATGACTATTCAATGAATGAGTTTTTTGTAAGTTATTGATATATAATAATAAAAAATGTGGCCTGTTTCTTGTTATGTAATCACTATATCTAAATATATAGAGAGAGTTATTATGTCAGCAATAAGCAGCAGCGCCCCAATCCTTGAGCACTTTGCTCTGGAGAGGTATCAGAAATGTCTAAAAATAGGGCATTGGCTGATGATCAGCGCATTATTGATGGGAATGCTCTGTATCACTATTAGCTTTATTTTTGATAGCCGTTTCGGCTTGGGCGTGCAAATCCTCGCCCATCTTGGGACGCTGCTCTTCGCAGGCTTGCTTAAAATTGGCTATGTTATTCGCTGTATTGGCGCTCACGGTTTAAGGCATAGGTCGTTTTAATATGAAGGTGGAAAATTTAAATATGCAAACAAATATTGGCCAACAGAGACGCGTCGGTATTTTTAACCAGCCATTCTTTGACCTGCCTTTTAGAAGTTTCTTTTTACTTGCTCCATTTTTTGCGGCGCTGAGCTTGTCGCTTTGGCTGATGATGTTGAACGGTTGGTATAGCTTCTCAACAGAGGGATTGAGTGCCACCGTTTGGCATATACATGAGATGGTATTTGGGTTCTCAGCGACCATTGCTGTTGCATTTATTTTAACTGCAGTGCAAACCTGGACGGGTAAGCGCTCTCTTCACGGTAGATTTTTAGCTGTAGTATTAGCTTTGTGGCTGGTCATTCGATTGGCTTTATTGATCAACAATTCGGTAGCTGTTGATCTGGCTATATTAGGACAATTACTCTGGTGGTTAATGATTATTGTATATTATAGCCGCATCGTTATTAGTGCTCAAAATAAGCGTAACTATCTGTTTATTCCTATATTAGTCGTGATGGGAGCGCTTAATTTATCCGTACTTTTAGCTGAAAGGTTCGATAACACCGCTTTGGCAATGCACATGTCTCGCTCCATGATATTGGTGATGGGGCTGTTGATAGGCATTGTCGGTGGTAGAGTGATCCCATTTTTTACGCAAAAGGGATTAGTTTCAGCACAGGCAATCACTTCACCTAAATTACTCTCTCAGTGTTTGATTATCGTAAGCGTAGCGGGGATCGGTGTTTTTTCCTTGAGCCATTTTGTGCCCTTAAAGTGGGGCAGTGCCATTCTAATGATCTGTGCGGGCGGTTTGCATTTACTGCGAATTTTCTTTTGGTGCTCATGGAAAACCTTAAAAGTACCGCTTTTATGGTCGCTACATTTAGCCTACCTGCTACTAGCAATAGGATTAATACTGTTGGGGGGCAGTGAGTATTCTTCTGTCATATCCTTTAGCGATGCTCTGCATTTGATAACGGTTGGCGGTGTGAGTTTGATGATATTATCGATGATTAGTCGTGTTGCACTTGGGCATACAGGCAGGGTGCTAATCGTTAAACCTATGATGAAAATTGCTTTTGCTATGATGTTTATGGCGGCAATTGTTAGAGGAGTCTTCCCCATATTATTATTGTTAGCTGCTGATATGGGCTTATATCTTAGCGTAAACCCCTATTTTGTTGCCTGGAATTTAGGGGGGCTGTTATGGGTATTGGCTATGCTGATGTTTTGTAAAACTTACCTACCTATAATGATTAGTCCCAAAGTGCGCTAGAGATGCTTGTGAACCTCGGGTTGAGGAGGATGGTGTCAGTCATTAAATATGCAGTGAAAAAATAATCGATACAATGAGCGAGCTTAAAATCAGCAGCTCGCTCTGCCTTATTCCAAATGAGTGCTCACTTGGCTATTGCGCTAATCGCTTGAGAGGGCGTTGATTGAAGTTCTTTTTGTGTTGTAGCGCTTGCTGAGTAAGGGCAAGGTTTGTACAGCAATGACAGAAAAAACCACTAAAAATATACCTATCACCCCTAATAAATTGACGGGATTGGCGGTGATAATGCCAGGCCACCAGCCAAGAGCGACAACGAATGCTGTCAAAGAAAAGCTAAATATAGGGGTCAGCGCAACTGTGGCTCCTACTTGTGCCGTTGACCAATACTTCATCGCTTGAGCAAAGCAACCGTATGCAACAAGCGTATTAATGGCACAAAACACTGCAACCGCCCATTGATTTATTGTCATCTGTGCAAAATATTCAAACTCGCTAAAAGGCGCCATGATTAACAGTCCTGAACCATAGATGTATAACAACACATTTCCAGGAGAGAGTTTGTTCATCAAGGATTTTTGTATGAGTGCGTAACACGTCCAGGAAAGTGCTGAGAATTGCACTAATAACACGCCAATCCATATTTGTGAACCTTCTGTGGAGAAGTCTAAATATGGGTGGAAGAACAGCATCATTCCCAGTGCGAGTGTGGCAAAGCACGTCATTTGTAGTGCACCGATGCGCTCTTTAAAAAACAGTACACCGCCAAATGCTAAAAAGAAGGGTGCGGTTTGAAAATTGAGCTGTGCAGGGCCGGGTGATAAATAGTCTAGGCAGTAGACAAAGGAGATATAGTTCATCATTGAAAAACAGGCAGCGGCTGTTAATTTGAGCCAATCTATTAATAATAAGCTGTTGAATTGTTTTAAATTACCTGACATTTTTTGCAGTATGAGGCTAATCAGAAAAGCCACAAAGAAGCGAAACCATGTCAATGTGACAGGGTCGATAAACCCAGCGGCTAATTTAAGGGCGACGGGTAACATTCCCCAGAAAATGACGCAGGTGAATGAGAAAATGAGACCGAGTTTGAAATTATCACTGTTATTCATATATTAAAAAATCACTTCAAAAGATAGACAATAGCGTTAGCATGCATGAAATTTATTATATAATCTAATGCATAGTTCGACTTAGTATTATTCGATATATGTATAACACGGTAAATCTCTATTATGGCTGCCCTATCCCAGATCGATTTTAAATTGTTACTGTGTCTCAATGCACTGTTAACCTGTAAGAATGTCAGTCGTGCCGCTGATGAAATGCACATGAGCCAACCGGCTATGAGTCGCTCGCTCGCGAAGCTTAGAGAGCTTTTTGATGATCCATTGTTCATTAGGAGCAGTCATGGGATGGAGCCAACGGCTAGGGCAATTGAGTTGTCTCAGCCTTTGCAGTGCACGTTAGACCAGCTGAGTTCACTGTTAATTAGTCAGGATTTTTCTGCGGAGCATTGCTTGCGAAATTTTAGGCTGCATATGAGCTGCTATGCATCTCAAGCGCATTTGGCATCGATCGCTAGCGCTTTTTATGCACAGGCACCGAAAGCGCAGCTGGAAATTATAGACATAAGGGGTAAGTCGCTGCAGCATCAAAGTGTGCAGGCTATCGATCTCGCTTTTGTCAATCACACGACTTTTCTACCCGATAATTTTCATCAGTTATATGTTGGGAATGAGAAAATGTATTGTTTTATGAGTGCAGAGCATCCAATGGCCGATAAAGCGTTAGATTTGCAGTCGTTTTTACGGTATCCACATGCAGTAGTGACGCTTGGGGGGGGGCCTAACACGCCTATTGAAAGTGAACTTTGTTCGATGGGTAAGTCGCGAAAAATTGGCTTTAGAACACCGCATTATATCAGTGCATTGGAAGTGGTGACTAAATCTGAGATGTTTTTCAGCACACCGCCAATTGTACCGCAAGGTTTTGCTAAGCAATTCAATTTAGTGTCTAAGGAAATCCCTTTGCAGATTCCCGCATATCGCTACTATTTAAGTTGGCCACCAACACTGCATAAAGACCCTGCGCATCAGTGGTTAAGAGAGCTATGTGCCAAGGCTATACGAGCTAATTTAAATACTATTTGAGCGCTAGAGACATTATCATCGTAATGTAGCAAAGCTGCTATTTCTTTGAATGTGCTATTAACTATGCTTAGATCTAATCTTACTCTGTAAGCTTGAGGCTTAAGCTATTATAATAACGACTAAAGCACCTAAACTGTTATTAACAGATGTTAACCAGTGAAGTATCAAACGGTGATTTGTATCTAAATCTGCAGTATGAATTTAGCGTCAATGATAAGGTCGAGGTATAACTATTTGAAATACTTCTTATTTGTTGTGTTTGTTTTTAGCAACTTTTTTATGGCGGCCTACGCGCAGAGTGACAGGCCTGTCATAAAAGTGCTCGCAATCGAATATCCCCCTTTTACCAGCAGTAAAATGATCCATAATGGCATTGCTTTTATGCTATTACGTGAATACGCCAAAAAGCATTTAAAAGCAGACATCCAACCGCAAATAGTGCCTCCGGCTAGAGTTCAGGTCTTGTTGAAACTCAATAGTTGGTGTCTCTCATTTTATCCGCCATTACAACTAAAGGACTCGGACAGTTCTATCCAGTTATCAAAAACTAAAATAAAAATTGGCATGTATCGAAAGCGACAAAATAGTGACTTTCGCTGGGATAACTTAAATGAATTCTCAGGGGCAAGCATCGCTTTACTACGTTCAAATAAAAGTAACCGATTTTATCAATTGTACAGTGAGGCAGGCCTGTTTCCGATGTTTGTTGACAGCACAGAACAAGGCATCAAACTGTTGTTGAGAGACCGTGTCGATTACGCTTTTGCAGACAATATTTCTATTGACTTGATGGACATCAGCCCACAGCAAAAAGAGAGTTTACAGTTTTCTGACACGATATTTCTAGAGACGCCTATACTAGTGTATTCAAATCCTAAGTGCGCAAAAAGGCTATATGCCAACACTGGCAAACTCGATGCTGATTCTTAATGTACTGCCTTGTACTCCTCTCCCTTTACACTTTTTCTTAATTTTCTTTACCTCATCGTCATATATGTATACGATTTGAACTACTGTTCAATTATGAAAAGAGTGCACTATGGTTAAAACGGCCAAGTTCGATCGCCAGCAAGTCGTTGCTAAGGCAACAGACCTGTATTGGCAAAAAGGCTTTCATGCAACATCAATGCGTAATTTACAAGATGTAATAGATATGCGCCCGGGCAGTATATATGCCACATTTGGTAGTAAAGAAGGTTTGTTTAAAGAGGCGTTGCAACACTATAAAAACTCGGGATTAGCGACACTCGCTAAGTGCCGAGAAAATAGTGACTCGCCTATTGCTGCCCTAAAACTGTTTATGCGTAAGCTGATTGTCGATACACAAACAGGTGCACCAAATAGTATCTGCATGTTAGCCAAAACTGTGGCGGAATTGACGAGTGAGAACCAAGAATTACTCGATTTAGCCATCGCTGCTATGAATGAAGTCGAAAAAGCGTTTGAGGCTTTGATCTTAGAAGCGCAAAGCTTGGAAGAGGTCGATTCTGCCAAAGACTCTGCGCGTTTAGCGAGCCATGTGCAAATCCAAATTTCAGGTTTGCGCACTTACGCTAAAACGCATCCGGGTGCTCAAAACCTCAATAGCATGATTGATGAAGTATTTGCCTACCACCCGTTTTAAATAATACCTGAATCCGTGACTTCAAAGTGAGAACAGAGTGTAAGGTATTGGTTTTACAGTGGAATAGAAAAATCTAAGCTGCACCCGTAGGTTCAGTGGGTATTTTTCTAACCGCTGTGGAATCAAGAACTTGCGCTATGTGGTGCTGTGAAGTCACTGATTCAGGTAATAACCTTCTGTTTTTTAATATATTTTAGGAGTATTTGATGAGCGCGACCTTATTTTATGTACATGATCCAATGTGTAGCTGGTGCTGGGGGCATCGCCCACAATGGCTGCAACTGCAAGCATCACTGCCTAAAGATGTTGAGGTCAAAAATGTTGTAGGGGGGCTAGCGCCTGACAGTGATGAAATTATGCCGCAAGCACAGCAACAGGCCATCGCCGGCTATTGGCAGAACATTGAAAACTTGTTGGGTACTCCATTTAATCACGATTTTTGGCGCGATAATCAGCCGCGTCGCTCAACTTACCCCGCTTGTCGTGCAGTGATTGCGGCGCGTTGGCAAAACCGTGAAGAAGATATGATACTCGCCTTGCAAGAGGCGTATTATTTAAAAGCGAAAAACCCTTCTGACATATCAATACATATAGAATTGGCGTCAGAACTTGGACTAGATAGTGAGCAATTCGCTACAGATTTAACTTCAGAAAAGTTAGAGCAAGCCTTTACACAAGAGCTGCAGTTTGCGCGTAGCTTACCAATTAATGGTTTTCCATCCATGGTGTTACAGCATCATGGTGAAGTCTATGTTATCCCATTGGACTACCAAGATTGTCGTGGCGCTATTGAAACGATCACTAGCATTATTTCACAAGGGTAAATATTCATGAGCGAGATTATCTTTCACCACTATCCACTTTCACCCGTAGCAGAAAAAGTGCGAGTGAGTTTTGGTATTAAACAGCTTAGTTGGCGCAGTGTGGTTATTCCGCGGATACCACCTAAGCCATTACTAATGCCATTGACCGGCGGTTTTAGGCGCACCCCTGTGATGCAAATTGGGGCAGATATATATTGTGATAGCCAGTGCATTTTGCGCGAATTACAAAAGCGTTATCCTCAACCCTCTTTTTATGTACAAGAGAGCGCCGAGCTATCATGGGCTATCAGTCGTTGGTCAGATACCACACTGTTCAACCTTTGCGCTAAAATTATATTGGCGGTTGCTGCGCCGGATATGCCTGAGGAGTTCAGTAAAGACCGCGGCCGATTATATTTTGGGCCCGACTTTGATTTTGCCAAAATTCGCGAGGATTTGCCTCACCTTATTACGCAACTTAGAGCGCAGCTTGGATGGGTTGATCAGCAGTTATCTGGCAGTGGTCAGTTTATTCAAGGCGAGAGTGCCTCGTTAGAGGATAGCTTGATTTATTATCTCGTCTGGTTCTTGCGCGGACGCTGGCCACAAGGCCCTGAGTTCTTAGCGCAGTTTCCCTCGATTGTTGAGTGGGAGCAGCGTGTTGAGGCAATAGGACACGGCTCTTCCACCGATATGCAAGCACAGCAGGCGCTTGAAACAGCCAGAGCCGCTGAACCGATGACGCCAGCATACGTGGATCCAAATGATGCGCAAAACTTAACACTGGGAATGCAGGTTTCTATTGTTCCCGATGAGGACAGTGGTGAACAACCTGTGATGGGGCGTGTACGTTTTGCTGATAGAGACAGCATTGGTGTGTTATACAGTCATGATCAAGTGGGCGCGGTTTGTATTAATTTCCCGCGGGCGGGATATCGTATATCAGTGTGTGAATAAACGCTTTGTGCTGCGATTAAATCCATTGAGAAAGTATAGGTTTTTAGACTTGTTATAAAGCCGTTGATTTCTAGCGGTGGTTCGCCGCTTTCATTCCTTCAATGACACAATAAAAATTAGGAACTTATGCTCATAGACAACATTATCAATACTGATCAGCATCCGATTGAGGATGACGCCTTTCGGGCTTCAAGTAAACAGCAATTAGATGAGCAAGGTGCGTTGGTACTCACTGATTTTCTGTCAGAGAAAGCCATAGCGAAAATCGTCAAGGAAGGAATAAAAAAGAAGTCGCAGGCCTTTTACTCCTCTAGTGATCATAACGTCTATCTACGTGAACAAGACCCTGATTACCCTACAGAGCACGCCAGAAATTTAGCGGTAACATCTTCAAAAGGTTGTATTACTGATGATCAAATTGCTAATGATTCCCCACTTAGGGTCCTCTATAACAGTGCTGTCTTTCGAGCATTTTTAGCTTTTGTGCTGGGGGAGGATAAACTGTATAACTATGCTGACCCGCTATCATCTATCAATTTACATTATGCTGATCAAGGGCAGGAGCTAGGTTGGCACTTCGATGAATCTTCTTTTGCTATAACACTGTTGCTGCAAAGCCCGGAGGCGGGCGGTCACTTTGAGTACATTAAAAATATGCGCGATGCTGATCGCGGTGAAATGAATTACTCAGGCGTATCGCAAGTGCTCTTAGGAGAGCGGGAAAGCCATACTTTAGCGGCAAAAGCAGGTACATTAGTTATGTTTCGCGGACGCAATGCCATTCATCGTGTCACGCCAGTACAGGGAGGGACCACGCGTATGTTAGTGGTATTAGCCTACAATTCAAAACCGGGGATTAAATTATCAGAGTCCGCCAGAATGACTTTTTACGGCAGGCTTTGATTTAAATGTTAGCACTTCCTTTTGGGTTTATCATGACCAAACAACAGCCTTTTTGTGGCTATTATGCTCTTGTTGTAGAGATTGGTGGCTGAGAAGCTTAGCTGGGCTTTGAGCCGTTAATCTAAACGCGTCATATCATCATCCTCAGGATTGATGAGAATAATGGGAGCTCGCTTTAAGGTTTTAGGTTCAGCCTCTTTAGTGAGTACACTGCTGTCCATTGATTCGATCGCAGCTTGTGGTGTTTGTTTTTGTAGATCCTGCTGTTCGTTTTGAGAGCTGCAAGCAGCGATCAAAAATAAGCTGATGAGCAATAAAAGAGAGTGCTTTATCATTGGTCTTCCTTGGTTAGTCGCTGAATCGCCCATTGGAACTCAGCGCTTTGCATGAGAGGGGGGGCTCCGTTTGGCTTGTAATTTAAATCGGCAAAAGCGCTGTTAGCAACAATTAATGCTCGATAGAAATATAAACAATCTGCCCTGTTTTTGTTGATGGAGCTAAAGCGCAAGCCGTTTCTGGCGATTATCCATTGGTAGGGCTCGCTCTGCAAAACTCTTTTACTACTTTGAATAAAATTAGCACT
>Ga0209291_1002874_pt1 | contig 13414 bp, 8 predicted proteins | sample GOMGulsemesocosm_FD_184633 | JGI IMG/M metagenome (GOLD analysis project Ga0209291, IMG submission 184633) | Methane-oxidizing microbial communities from mesocosms in the Gulf of Mexico - GOM9B Gulf of Mexico (SPAdes) (version 2) | ecosystem: Environmental > Aquatic > Marine > Cold seeps | place...
TTTTATTTTTAGTTTCAGTTATCGCTGGATTACTTGATACATTGGCTGGTGGTGGTGGATTAATATCAATACCAGCGCTAATTTTAAGTGGTATACCTCCTTTAGCTGCCCTTGGAACAAATAAGTTACAAGGTAGTATGGGGACGGCAACAGCTTCCTATATGATGCTTAAAAATAAGAAAATAAACTGGAATAATGTTAAACATTTAATGCTCACCGCTTTTATAGGTGCTGCGTTTGGCACCGTCGTTATACAGTTTTTAAATACAGAGATATTGACCTTCGTAATTCCTATTGTGCTTTTATTTATTGCAATATATTTCCTTATATCCCCAGGCCCTACTGAAACTAATGGAAAAGCTAAATTAACTAATCGAAAGTATACAAATATTGTTATCCCTTTTATTGGCTTTTATGACGGTATGTTTGGCCCTGGTACGGGGTCATTTTTTGCCCTCTCAGGGGGGGCATGTAGAGGACATGATTTAATTACATCGACAGCTATAGCTAAACCATTGAACTTTTCTACCAACATAGCCTCTTTAATTGTATTTTTAGTTGCAGGTCATATTGTCTGGGTTATTGGCATATTGATGATGTTAGGACAAGTTTTAGGCGCATGGTTAGGGTCACATTGTTTATTCAAAATTAACCCTACCTATTTAAGAGTTATTGTCGTTCTTATGTGTAGTGGAATGTTAATTAAGTATGCAGAATCAATGGAGTGGTTTGTTTTCACTTAACAAGGAGCTTGACGTAAAGTTTATCTGTAATCATATTTAAATAAAGCTCAAAATGAGAAACGTGTGATTAATTTAATCTTAATATTATAAATTTCTATCCTGTATTGGAAAAGTGTTGAAACGTGATAAAACTTTAAATAAGTTGATTACCTTATTCAATTTCAGTTGGTTAATGAGAGTTTCTGGTTGGTGGGGGTATAAAGTGGGGTATCAGTAATGCCTCCCTTTTAACGATTTAATAAAAACAAAAAGATAAGCTTTAAGTGGGCGGCATGATGTAATAGATTTTAAATCTATAACTTTAGCTCTAACCATTTAAACGAAGCCTGAATAGTGATATTCAGGCTTTTTTATTCGCTGCTTATCAATATCTAATAATACTTTTGTTATTACTTAATTTTGTAAAGCGAAGCTATCTTCTAGCCGAATTTAATGCCTGGTAAAAGGACGGTGGTCATTATTTTCTAGATGAAAACTCAGTGACTAAAGCTGTCTAAAATTATGAATATTAGTCATCTCAACTGATGGCAGCAATAATACGAAAGTGGATATTTCTAATCCCATAATGAATAGGTATTATTATGTATCCCTCTTTTCTCAACCTAATCCTCGTTTAATTTACAGTGTCGTACTCTCTTGATACTAATATCGCTAATCTTTATGAATAGTTAATTTAGGCGAAAACCTTAATGAAGAGGATTTATTTTTCAATAATTTCAATGGTTTCAGTTTATTTAAGAAATTTTAAGTTCTTTTCTATAGCGTAATAGAGCTAAATGGCTCTCAACTTTTACGTATGTATTGGGAACTACTTAATGCGGGAATGCAAAAATACTCTGCTGAATTGTTGCTGAGTTAGTAAGCAGCAACAGTTACACACCTATAAACAAAACTCATTTTTTGGAGAATAATTATGACAAATCACTTGTTAGGAGCTTTTATTGCCTGCTCTTTGTTATTTGGCTGCAACAGCAGTAAAGATAGTATTAACAATAACGACAAAAATCATACCGATAACTACAGTGAAGAGCTTAAGGAGCAAGAGATTGATCCCTTTTGGAATAATGCCATCGTCTATTTTATGATGACTGATCGTTTTGCTAATGGTGATAAAAACAATGATCACGTTTTTGATCGAAAACAAGATGCTGCTGTACTGCGAAATTTTATGGGTGGAGATATTACGGGTATTACCAATAAAATTAACGATGGTTACTTTAAAGCGTTAGGGGTTGATGTTTTATGGATGACACCACTGAATGAACAAGTTCACGGTTACTGGGATGAAGACTGGGGAAGAAGTTACCCATTTCACGGTTATTGGATAAAAGATTGGACCAATGTTGATCCTAACTTTGGCACCGAAAGCGAAATGAAAAACATGATTGCTACCGCTCATGCTAACGGTATTCGTGTTTTAGCCGATGTTGTTATTAATCACACGGGGCCAGAAACAAATGCAGATGCTGCTTGGTCAAGTGATTGGGTTAGAACAGATCCAGCCTGCCAGTGGCATAGCTATGAGCATAATGTGAAATGTGCATTAGCGACGAGCATACCTGATGTACTTACCGAGTCGGAAGAAGATGTTGATTTACCAGGGTTTCTCCTTGAAAAGTGGCGTGTAGAAGGTCGTCTTGAGCAAGAGCTTGCCGAGCTTGATGACTTTTTCGAAAGAACAAAACTTAATAGGTCTCCTAAAAATTATATTGTTAAATGGCTAACCGATTGGGTTAGAGAGTATGGAATTGATGGCTTTCGAGTTGATACGGCTAAACATGTTGAAGCTGAAATATGGCAAGTACTTAAAACAGAAGCATCATTAGCCTTTAGTCAATGGAAAGCAAAAAATCCTGAATTAGTACTCGATGATAAAAAATTCTTCATGGTTGGGGAAGTAATGCATTTTGGTGTTAATGGTTTCAAAAATACCCCCGCAGGCACCAGAGATTATGATTATGGTGATAAACAAGTCGACTTTTTTGATTATGGTTTTGATAGCTTAATCAATATGGGTTTTGCCACCCATGCTGAAGCTTCAATGGAAGATATTTTTAGCACTTACTCGAAAGAGTTAAATACTGGTGCGCTTACCGGCGTTGGTGTTATTAATTACGTGGTATCTCATGATGACCCAGAGCCTTATGATAAAGCTCGTAAGAGTCCTTATGAAACAGCATTGAAGTTGATGTTAGCACCTGGCGCTGTACAAATTTATTATGGCGATGAGTTAGCACGAAATTTAACTATTGAGGGAGCTATGGGGGATGCGACGTGGCGTTCTTTTATGAATTGGGAAGATATCGAACATCAAAAAATACAAGATTTGCTTCATCATTGGCAAAAATTAGGTACTTTCCGTCATGATAACCTTGCCGTAGGCGCAGGTATCCATAAACAGCATAGTGATAAACCTTATGTTTTTAGCAGAAGCCTTACAACCAACGGTAAGTCTGATCAGGTAATCGTTGCTTTAGACGTTAAGAAAGGCTTAAAAACTGTACCCGTTTATGGTGTTTTTCCTAATGGCAGCAAAGTGAAAGACTACTATTCGAATCAATCAATAACCGTTGATAACAATGAAATTAACTTTAGCTCGCCGTTTAACATTGTTTTATTGGCTCCTGTCAGTAATTAGTTGTTTTATTTATATTCACCTGTCCACGTTTTATTAAGCAGGTGAATATTTTTTTGATGAAACTTGAATTTACGACTCATACACAGATAGTCTCACGCTGAAAAAACGCTTGACGTATTTTTTTGATGAAACTTGAATTTACGACTCATACACAGATAGTCTCATGCTGAAAAAACGCTTGACGTTATTTGGGTATTGTTAAGGTTATTAAGATGATAATACGTTCCCTCGCTATTTTATTGTATTGCTTTAGCTTGTTTTTCATTGCTCAGTTACCCGCTGAAACGTTGGCTAAAATGCATAGTGACGCTCAATCATTGTCAATTCCGTATTATCAACAATCGATAATACTTGATGGACAGCTTGATGAAGCTATTTGGCAAAAAGCACAATATTTTCCTCTTAATTATACTATTGAGCCTTTTGAAAACACTAAAGCTATAGTACAAACCGATGTATATATTTATGAGTCAGGTGAAAACTTATATGTTGGCTTTAAGGCGCAAGATCCACAACCTGAAAAAATAAGAGCTTATTTACGTGATCGCGATAAAGTTTGGAATGATGATTTAGTCGGCTTTAAATTAGACACCCTCAATACCCATAAATTGGCTTATCATTTTTATGTCAATGCTAAAGGTATACAAATTGATTCTATAGAAAGTGGCATTACCCAAAGTTATAACGATAATTGGGATGCAATTTGGCGAGCAAAAACGGCGATGACTTCGCAAGGCTTTACCGCTGAGTTTATTATTCCGTTAAGTCAGCTTAACTTTGCCGACGAAGTGGGTGTTAAACATTGGTCGGCCGAGTTTATTCGTTCTTATCCACGTGAATTTAGTTATAAAATGTCGAATGTCAGCCAAGACCGCGAAAATAATTGTTCGCTATGCCAAATGCAACAAATATCAGGTTTTAAGGCGGCTAAACAAAGTACGAATATGACGTTTGTTCCTAGCCTTGTTGTTGGTAAGAATGAACAAAGAAATTTATCAACACAAGAAAACTGGCAAAGTGAAAATAATGCTGAAGTAGGAGGTGATTTTAGTTGGAACATCAGTTCAGACAGCTTGTTTTCGGCAACAATTAACCCTGATTTTTCGCAAATAGAACTAGACAATGCACCACTTAATATCAACAATAACTTTTCATTGTACTTACCAGAAAAACGACGATTTTTTCTAGAAAACCATAACTATTTTGATAGTTTATATAACTTGGTTTATACCCGAAATATTTTATCGCCTGATTTAGGTGTAAAATATACCCAACGTAGTGGTAATAGTACTTTTGCTGTTCTAGCAAGTGATGATGAAAGCACACGTTTATTAATTCCCGGCAATCTTAATTCAAACTTAGCCATTATTGACGAAAAAACCATAAATACCGCGTTACGCTATCGTTATGACTTTAGCAATGACTCATCGGTAGGGGTAACCAATACTATAAGAGAAAGTGAAAACTATCATAACTATGTTTTTTCTATTGATGGTCGTTTACGCTTCAATGAAAGCACCTTCTTAGATGCACAACTGCTCTCTTCAAATACAGAATATCCTGCGGACTTTTATAAAAAGGTTTGTTTTAAATGTGATAATGAACCAAGTTTACGCGTTAATAGTAGCGATGAACTTACTGATACTGCGTGGCAAGTAAATTTTAGCCACACCAAAAGAAACTGGTGGTTAAGCGCATATCATAAATACAAAGGTGAGGACTTTCGTGCTGATTTAGGTTTTGTCAGTAAAGTTGATAATAAAGAAAGCCAAATTAGAGCGGGTTATGTATTTTATCCACAGTCATCAGTCTGGAATAAAGTAGAGTTCTGGGCAGGTGTCGATAAAGAAACCAATATTAATAATGAACTTATTAGTGATAATGTCGAAATTCAGTTTAATCTTAACGGTGTGGTGCAATCGAGAATAAGTACAGGGTTAGGAAAACAAACTAAAGTTGGCTTACGTTTCGACACTAGTATTACCAATATAACCGATAATAGCGACCAGTTTGATATCGACTTTAGTTTTTTTTATGGTGAAATTCGACCAATTGCCAATTTTTATATCAGTAGTTTATTACTTAAAAGTGATGCTATTGATTATGCTAATAATCGTAAAGGAGAAAAAATACAGTTGCTGCCAATAATTCAGTGGGATGTTAATGAGGCTGTTAATATCAGGCTTGAGCATACGTATGAAAAAATGGAGTCTGCGAATGAACATTTATACACGGCAAATTTAACTGATTTACGTGTTAATTATCAATTTAACAGTGACAGTAAAGTTCGATTGTCTTTGATTCATAATAATGTGCTTTTTAATCCGAGTAATTATATTTTTGATATTGATAAGAAAAATAAAAGCTTAGGATCTCAACTGGTGTATTCTTATCGTTTTGATGCTCTTTCGGCATTTTATTTTGGTTTATCAAGCAACGCAATTGATAATGATGCTACTCAAAGATTAACGGTTAACCAGAAAAGTATTTTTTTGAAGTTAAGCCATACTTTGTAAAAACATTTATATTTAATGTTTTGATATTTATCTAATCGCTAACTTATGTGGCTGGTTTTGTTTTGATAGGAATTCAAGTTAGCATAAACAATTAATTTAACTGATCCTAGCTAACAATATTTGATAACATCATATTACTCTCTTATTCACATGCCGCTTTAATGAAATACCACGTTGATACTTTTGTTCTTGATGTACAAGCTCGTACATTATCTGTTGATGACAACTGTCAGAACATTCGGCCTAAAACGTTAGAAGTTCTGTTATATCTGGCTAATAGGCCCGGAGATATTATCAGCAAACAGGAGCTATTAGAATGTATTTGGGACGATGTAAACGTAGATGATGGTGTTATCTTTCAATCTATTAGGGAAATTCGTAAATTATTTGGGCACTCGGAAATTATTCTAAATTTTCCACGTAAAGGATATCAATTCACTTCACAATTAAAACCTATTAACCATAGTCAACAAGATAAACTAACTGGCTTAGCAACACCTTCATTATTGAAATATTACATTGCTGCCATTTTACTCATCTGTTTAACCCTACTTACGATTTTGTTTTCAAATGAAGACACTGCTGATGTAAATTTCGATCAAAGTATTCTTGTGCTGCCAATAAAAAATAGCATTCCTTATGGAGAAAACGATTGGATTTATTTAGGAGCGATGGAACAGCTTATCGCAAAATTAAAAGGATTTCCTAATTCCATTTTTATCTATCAGGGAACTTACATTCCTCATTTAATGCACACAGCAGGTTTAGACCGAAAATTTTCTTCCAATGATGTCGCTAAAATATTTAATGTCTCAGGTGCTACATTAATCGTTGAAGCAGAGATATTAGGTTATGTGTCTGACTATAAACTGGTTTATAAATTTCATATCGAAAATGATGTTAAGCAAGGTGTGATTCTTGATACTTCAATAAATGCTGCACTTGTCACATTAACAAAAAAGTTAGCCGACTTTATCAATCAGCCACTCAAAAAAAGTGAATATAAACCAATAAATGAGTTTAACGATGCTTTATTTGCTAAAGCCATGATTAGTTATGAATCGGATTGGCATACATCTATTAGTTTTTTTGAAAGTTATCTTTCGTTAAATCCTGACTCGATTATTGCCATGATCTATTTGAGTAAGTTGTACTTGTGGGATAATCAGACAGAAAATGCGGCTGATTTACTCGATAAATCATCTAGTATTTTGATAGGAGACCCACTAAAAGTTGCAAATATTCAATTACTTAAAGGACGAGTTTCAGCTAAAAAACAAGATTATATACAAGCGTTACAATTTTATAAGGAAGTGACTAATATCACGGATAAACACCAAGATTGGTTCCTAAAAGCCAGTGTGGCCGAAGAGAAAGGCTTTGTTTATCTTAAACAGAAAAGATTTAACAGATCCTTAGAAGCGTATACCAATGCATTGTCTGCATACCAAATCATTCAAAGCCAAATAGGAATAAACTCCACACGACTTCATTTAGCTGAGGTGCTGTTTTTGCAAGGAAATATTGAGCAGGCCAAAGAAAATTATATAAAGGCCAAGAAAAGTATCAAAGACATAAAGCTAGAGTTCTTATACTCAATGTTAGAGCAGTACAAATTAAAATTCGAAAATCGTTTGGATTAAAATTATATTTTAGCCCGCTGTCTATCGCGAGGTCGAATACCTCCATATCTTTCAATAACTTCAGATATTGAAAAATGATGCCGGTCAAACAATCTGGCGATATCATGAAGGGAATTTCCTTGTTGACACTTTTCCCACATTAATGCTCTTTGCCGAGCAGCATTATTTATACGAGATCTTCTTTTCATAGCTACGATCCTTTGTATTAAGAATAGCGTTGATTCACCGATTGAACTTAAGTGGAAAAGCTGATTATTTATTTGGAAAAAATATACTTCTGAGCTAGCTTTATTGAAAACTGATAAAACGTTATTGACACAAAATGAACTCGTAAATTTGTTAAAATTCAGTTGGTTAACTTTAGTCGTGAGTCGGTAAGGGTATAAGGTGAGGTATCACTTGTTTTCCCATGTAACTAACCAAATAAAATCAAATGGATAGGAAGTGAATGGGCGGCATGATGTAATTTTTATTATATAACCGTTTCATTTAAACAAAAGCCCGAATAGCAATATTCGGGCTTTTTTATTCGTAATTGAATTAATACATATTTTTAGGCATGCTTATATTTTTATTTTTCGTTACTTTTTTTCGATGTAAATATGTATTCAGCGTTAAGAAATAAGGAAAGGGACAAATTAGTTCTGCTGTCTAAGTTATCTCAACAATCCTTGTTAGAGACCGAATATGCATAGCAAATTTATCATAAAACAATTTAATTCTTTTGGTTATCTCCGATTTCAATACCGTACTTTTTAGCCTTTGCTTTCCATAAACGCTTAGCCAACTTTTGCATATCAATATCTTTATCACTTTCGTCAATTATTTCATGACCAATTAAAGTTTCCAAAATATCTTCCAGTGTTAATATTCCCCGAACAGTGCCATATTCATTTACGACCAGTGATATATGGGCTTTGCCAAATAACATTTCCTTCATTGCATGTGACAAAAGCATAGTATCCAGTAAAGTTGGCATCTCGCGAACATAGTTAGTCAACTTCATCTCACTATTACCGCGAGCTTGAGCGAGTAATAAATCGGCTCGAATAACAAAACCTACAATGTCATCTTGGTCTTTGTCATAAACAGGTATTCGAGTAAAACGATTCTTTTGATGTTTATGGAAAAACTCACCCACTCTAAGTGCTTGTGAGTCAAAAAACATGACGGTTCTTGGGGTCATTGCCTGTTTTATTTTAATTTCTTTTAGTAAAAAAAGATTTTTTAATATAGTGGCTTCTTGCCGGTCTATAAAACCTTCATCTGCACTCATTTGTGCCATGATGGAAAACTCTATAGGTTTAAAGCCCGCCGATTCCTTTTTTAACATGTTACGAGTAATAATCTCTAACATCTTGATAAATGGATTTAGTATAAAAATTAAAAATTTCAAACAATGAGCCGTAACAGGCGCTAATTCTTTGTAATATGATGCTCCTAATGTTTTAGGAATGATTTCTGAAAAAACTAAGATCAGCAAGGTTAATACCGCTGAGATGATCCCTAATGAAACGTCTTCTAATACTAACGTAGCTTGAGCTCCCACTCCCGCGGCCCCTACCGTATGGGCTATGGTATTCAAGGTCAGAATAGCAGCTAAAGGTTTATTGATATCTTCTTTTAACTCACGCAATATTCCGCCTGACTTTTGCCCTTTTTTTTCTATTAACGCAATATGTACCCAAGAAACACTCAATAATACAGCTTCTGCAATTGAGCACAAAAAAGAGAAAAATAAGGCAATAAATAAATAAAATCCTAAAAGAAACATAAGCTCCGTTGTGCGCTAAGCGCAAAGTGGTTTCATTAATATGTCATTATTAAGATAAGCTCAATTTTACATAATAGTCTATTTTTGATGGCAGATATCACAATGAAATGAGTACAGTCAGCATGTTTAGGTTGAAATTATTCAAATCAGTTGGTCAGAGAACATATGGGATTGATAACTGTTTTTTGGTGCTACTTTCGTGATTAGCTACTGATATAATTTATCTTTACCAGAAAAATAACGAAGCCATAACTTAATAAATAAAGGTACAGAGATATTTAGTGAAAAAGCCGTAAACATCAAAGTATAAAAGACTTCTGTGGTAAAGATATGGTTGTGAATATATCCTATGTCCATGACAATAAAGGTAAGTTCAGCACGCCCTAACATACCAACCCCTATCATTATCGATTCTTTAGCGTTAAAACTGCCAGTAAAACGAGCAGCTAAACTGGCTGATACTATTTGTACAATCATCACGACAAAAGTTAGCACTAAAGTGGTATTAACAATACTGAGTAATATTGCTCCATCTAGCACTATCTTTGCCCCTAAGTTTACAAAGAATACCGGTCCGATCCATGCAAATGCGACATCATCAATGATCTTGCGCGTTTTCTTATAGGTATTTATATTTCCCTTAGAGCCTTCACGATAGAAATACTCCTTGCGCATTATCAAACCAGCCATATAAGCGCCAACTGCCGGGTGTAGAGAAAAGTAATGAGCCAAAATTGCAAATAAAATAGCGATGGTTAAAATTGCTAAAGTCGCAACTTTACCCTCACTAAATGCCAATAAATTATGCAAGCCAAGCCGGATAGATAAATAACGCCTCCAGGTTTTTGAATTGTTTTCAGGTTTCGGAAATACCCAAAGAGCAAAAACAATAACAACAACAAAGAAGAGCAGGGCCTTACATATAATTAACATTATTCCAGAGAACGATACTTCACTTTGTCCACTCACTAATGGCAGCAATATAGCGACAACAATAAGTGAAGCCGCATTATCGAGTACTGCAGCGGTCATAATTCCCGTAGCCGCTTTCGTTAAATGAAGATTTTCATGCTTAAGCACCGCCATAGACAAAGAAACTGTGGTTGCAGCCATCGCAAGGCCAACCAAAATAGCGGTGTTAGTATCATGCCAAAGATAAAGCGCACAGAAATATGATGCCAGAAAGGGTCCTAATGCGCCAAATAATGCTATGCCCCAGGTACGTTTTACACTACGCATAAATACAGTGGCGTTTTCTTCAAAACCTAAAGCGAACATGATTAATATTATGCCAAGCTCAGAGAAACCAGCGATAAAAGGTGTAGCCTTGAGCGGAAGTAAGCCAAAGGTAACTAAGATACTTCCCATCACTAGGTAAAATAGTAAAGGTGTTAAATGGCTTTTATTGGCCAAGTAGTAAGATACAAAAACACTACACCAAATCAGTGCTAAATAGTTAAAATCTTGCATGGGCCAATTACACCCTTAAATTTTTTTACAACAGATTAAGTTTAGCTTATGAAATCTACTTTTTCTTTTCAATCCTCCTATTTTAAGAATTTGTTGCGTTATATGAATCGAAATAAGAACACTTACTGAATAAGGGGGGCCTATGGCGATTTAAAGAAATATTGTTGATATTAAAAAGTAGTGGCTTATCCTCAATTAGCTGTGCTGTCGATGGAACTTATTCAGCTTTGTAGACAGTTATGATTCCACAAAATTCTATGCAACATTACCTTAAAGGGGAGGCTGGTTGGGGTTATGATATAATTTTTCTTACGAAAGCCCGAAGAGTTATGTCCGAGCTTTTTAAATCTATCTGTTTGGACCGATTTTACACATTTTTTGATGGCATAAATTGCAATGTCGGTCTCTATATTTACTTTTCCCAGTCAATTTTATGCTTGGTTAATAATGCTTTTACTTCGTCGAGGTAAGCATCATACTTTCGCCAATTACCCACTGATTTATTATTGATTGGGTTACGTACTTGAACGGCGCTTGCTGTTGCGACGGGAGCCGTATTTCTATCTATAAATTAATCGTACATATGTACCAAAAATGGCTTTTGAAATAATATAATGAATATAAATAAGAAGTATAAACCCTATTCTAGAAAATAAAGAATGCAAAGTTAGATACTCAAACATCCTTTTCCCTAGATAAAAATAGGACATAATGCATTGAATCAAAGATTACATATGATCAAATACCCAACGAGTTTTGCTATAAAAATCTTGCTCAGGCGTTAATATGAAGTTTTCAATGCTACAACCATGTTCTGCGCTATTGGCACGCTGTGTTTCTAAACAAAGGGCTGCGCGTTGTTGGTAGCAGCAATGGTCTTTGCCTATTTGGCTACCGTCAATATAATTGGCGGTATATAAAATTAAGCTGGGTTGGTCAGAATAAATACTTAAGCGGCGGCCTGATGTTTTTTCTATTGTCATAGCTGCTAGGGCATCACCACTAATAGCATCATCATTTAACAACCAATAATTATCGTAACCTAAGCCAATCTTTATTTGCGCATTAGCATTATCTCCGTTGATTTCTTCTGCTAAAGCACGTAATTCAGTTTTATTGGTAAAGTCATGAGCTGTTCCTTTTACTAAGACTTGCTCACCCGTTGGATATACACGTTCACACATGGGCAAGAAATGATCAGCATTAATGTATACCTGATGATCTTCAATATCTCCGCTATCATGCCCAGCTAAGTTAAAGTAACTATGTTGGGTTAGGTTGACTATCGTGGTTTTATTCGTGCTGGCGAAATATTCAAGGCTAAATTCATTGTCGTCATTTAGTTGGTAAATTATCTTAAAAGTCACTTCACCAGGGAAGCCTTCTTCGCCATCTGGACTAACATAGCTTAGTTCGATACGCGCTGAGCTTTCCGCTTGAAAGCTTTTTGCCAGCCATAATTGTTTGTTAAGTGCTTTTTTTCCTCCATGAAGCTGACTATCTGCTGCATTTAATGTTAGTTGATAGTCATGATCTCCTATGTTGAATTTCCCTTGGTCAATTCGTCCAGCATAACGGCCAATAATAGCCCCTAAATAATAGGGATCTTGTTCATAGCTTTTAACATTATCGTAACCAAGCACAATGTCTGCGAACTGCCCGTTTTTGCCTTGGGTGAATATTGAGGAAATAATCGCGCCAAAATTTGTAACCTTGATACGAGTTCCTAACTTATTCGTTAAGGTAAATAATTGTGCTGTTTTACCATTAGATAACTCACCAAAGGAATCAGTAGTAACTCGTTCGAATTTTTTTTCAATAATAGGATGGTTACTCATAACGTAAAGCCCAATATTCTTATAAATAAAAGTATGTTGACCATCATATGGAACAGGAGTCGTTAAGCAAATAAAAACTTGTAACATTTTTGATCTGAGTAATGCTTTATTTGACTAGCTAATTTATAGGTCTATTTTAATGAACTTAATATTTCATTCATTATTTAACGCAAAATAAGGTAAAATAATGTCACTGTTTATTTATTTGTTTCATGACCTATGCCACAACCTTTTTCTTATTCGATACGCTACGTTATCAATTAGACAAAGCACACTTCCAAGAGTGCTATAGCGAGTCAGCTATAATTGATACGTCTTTTCATGCTTATAAAAAGTCAGCTGTGTTGGTGATTGCCGGAATATTATTGGTAATGTTTACTCAAATGAATCCTTATGCTGCTTGGTTTGTTTTTTCACTAGGAATTATTGAAGCCGTTAGTACTCACTATCAAAAGCCGTTTTGGGTGACAAGACAAATGCTAAGTAAAGCTGCAAAAAGTGATGTTGAACTTACCATTGATGATAGCGGTATTAATAGCCAGTCATTTTATGCCACTTTAACTTTACAGTGGGCCGATGTATTAGGCATTGAAACGACCAAACTCGGCTGGTTGATCAAGCATGCAAAAGGGCGTAGTTATATTTCCAATAGCAATTTGTCAGCAGAAGCTATTAACTTTTTGACCGAAAAACTAAATTGTCAGAGTAAGCCTTAATCTTCAATATGAGTTTTTTACGTTTAAGTAACCCTAAGTTTATTTTACCGTTCATTTTTATCTGGCTTGCAATGTT
>Ga0209291_1002875_pt1 | contig 13413 bp, 15 predicted proteins | sample GOMGulsemesocosm_FD_184633 | JGI IMG/M metagenome (GOLD analysis project Ga0209291, IMG submission 184633) | Methane-oxidizing microbial communities from mesocosms in the Gulf of Mexico - GOM9B Gulf of Mexico (SPAdes) (version 2) | ecosystem: Environmental > Aquatic > Marine > Cold seeps...
AAAATATAGTTTGGGAAGAGGTGGCGGTACTGCCTACTGGTATTGTCAACTTAGCAACTATCTCAACAATTATGCGATAATCTCCCGATGAAGAATTCTAATCTATACGCAGGTTATCGTTATCCTGCACAAATAATCAGCCATGCAGTTTGGCTTTATCATCGGTTTACACTGAGCTTTCGTTATATTGAAGAGTTGCTCGCTGCTAGGGGTTTTACGCCCATCAATGGCATTCGGTTAACGATTATGAGTATAATTAGAAATAGCATACATTTAGTTAACTATTGATTTTATGAATGAAAATGAAGTTAAAACACAAGATTTCTGGAACCCTATACAGTCTATAATCGAACATAAATGTAATGAATTTGATAAATGTTGAAGGTAAGGAATTTCAATGTTCCTTACCTTCAATGTAGGCAGGTGTTTATGACCTATTCTGAACTGCAATGGCAGTCATAGATTCCTACACTGGCGTACTAACATGATAAATCGCAAAATCACCTTAAAATGACCTGTTTTCCAGAATTTAGATACACTACTCCCCCTGTCAGCTACATAATAGACATTCTTTTTGCGCCCATTATCATTGATGTACTTAATTCTTAGAGCGATGTGCCCGCCCGATATTCAGCATAAATTAGCCTACTTTGACACAAGATGCATTCGAACGGGTCTATTTTCACGTATGCCTTTAGCATCGACGCGAAACTAGGTAGTACAGGTTTCTTTTTTTCTTCCATATCCAATGCTTCATACACTTTAGGTAGCATCACTCCCCGACGACGATTAGAGAGGAACCCGTAATAACGTATCATTTTGAATCCTTTATCAGGGATGTGCTTGACCAAACTCGCTATTAACGCGACCTGCGGTAGCGTTAAGCTTTCAGTTTACCTGTCCGGTGGTCAAGGTAATTAAACGTTAATAGTCCACCTTTGCTGTAATGACGCAGGCGGGAGCCTGAAATGGGCGGACGTTTTAAATAGCGACCAAGGTAAGCCACCGTCTGCATGATGTTATCTGTCTTCTGGAAAAATGTAGCTTCCAGCGCCGCTGATACTGACTATCGAGAAAGCGAGACCTATTCGCGCTCTTCTCTAATGTGGGAATAACGCGCTACAGAAAGGTCTAAGTCATCATACTGCTCACGCAGTAATGTGACGATTGCATATCGCCAACAAGCCTCAGTTTCTTTGGTTTTGAAATAAATTGGTTTCCATGCACCGGTTTTAAGACAAATACCACCTCTGGTCACGGACTGGTGAATATGCGTATTCCAGTTAAGTTGACGACCGTAGGTGTGGAGGGCACAGAGGATACCAATCTTCTTTGCCCACGCTATTAAGATTTGAGCTGCGCAGTTAAATAGTAGTCCTAGTAACGAACGGTTATAACGGAATATTTCCCAAAGGGTGTCAGGCATAGTGAAGGTGATATGTTGCCATTCACAATCAGGCAATACATGTTGTTGGGTTTGAACCCAATGCTCTGTGGCCTTGGTGCCACAGCTATTACAGGCTCTGGATTTGCAGGTTTGGTGGATATATTTGGTATGAGAGCAATTACCGTTTGACCAAGCATACTTTCGAGAGCCGAATGTAGCAGTGCCGCAAGCGAGCATCTTAGTGACATTTTCAATAACAGCATCACGAACATGACCAATATTCTGATTGAAATACGTTAACCAGGCATTATTTTTATTGAAGAGGTCTTTGAGTGGTTTGTTTGGTGCATAAGCAGAAAGATACCTGCTTATGCCTATTATGAATAGTTAAATTTACAGCATGTTAGTTGCTGCCGTAGGTGGCCTATGTTCGGTTTGAGTAACCCCTTTTTAATCGCAAGGGCTACAGCATGTTGACGATTAGATGCACAGAGCTTCTTGATGCTGTTATTTAAATGAAATAACACAGTACGCTCAGAAATATTGATAATTTTTGAAATCTCCCAAGCAGTTTTCCCTTCTGCGCCCCAAAACAAGCACTCGGTTTCCCGCTTGGTGAGTGATATTTCTCCATTATCTTTATCCGTTTTTGTGATGGAGTGATAACGCTCAATAAGGTGCGTCGCAAACGTGTGACTAACAGGAATAACCGTATTAAGCTTCTCACATTGAGCATCAACATCGCCAATAGCCATGCTGAACAACGCAAAATCACCAGACATAGATCTTATCGGTACTGTAAAACCATTACTCAGGCCATATTGACGAGCAACTTGCATAAGTTCAAGCTGTTCAGGGGCTTGATACTCATCACATTGCACGAGTAAATCCCAACGAATAGGGGATTGATTAAACATTATATAATTCACGACAGGATCAACACTTTGATTATTCTGTTTAAAATATATTTCTAGCCAATCTTTGGGATAATTACTAAACGTGTGGACAATGGGAGAAAATAGAGAACTTTGATCTATTATTCCAAATAGATAATAAGGAATATCAACTGATTTACAGAAATCTTCACAAATAAGTGACAAATGTTCTCTATTTTTAATCTCTTTTAATTCACTTAGAATATTAGAAAGCTTTTCTGTATACATTATCGTATTCTAATCCTTTATTTTTATAAGCTATAATATTACTTACATTGAAACAACAACAATCTTTAATTTATTTTACATTATTTTACATTATTTTACATTTGACATCAATTTAAAGCCTGTGATACACATCTAAATAACTCATTAAAATTAAAGACTTATGAATTACATTATTAAAAACAACAACGAACCTGCTTAGGTTGACATTGCTTAAAGTTTCACAAAAATGAATAAGGGGTTGCTAAATCGGTGTTTTTCAAGACAGTTGGCACTCATTAGTTAATTTTTATGATCCTTCTTTCTCTGGATTTAATGTTACCTCGCCAATTGCATTACAATTTTGAACATCACCCGACCTGCGTAACGGATTCTAAATCTTCGCTTCGAGTTGTATTTCCTTTCTTTTTTTTTAAATATCACCGTCTAATCCATCATGTAGTTCACTTGGTGGGACAAATTAAATACGGCTATGTTTATGCTCATAGTTGCACCAATCTACAAATCCTTGCACCCAATATCGCACTTCAATTAAGTTATGAAATCCATGTGATGGCCAATTAGGTCTGTATTTTAGTGTTCTAAATGTCGACTCAGAATAAGGATTTTCATTGCTGACTCTCGGTCGATTATATGATGGTGTAACGCCGAGCTCTTCCATCTTGACTTTCATCGTTACCGCTTTCATTGGTGCGCTATTATCCGAATGTAAAACAAGGGGTGCTCGACCTATTTTTTCACGCTAACAAGTGCGTTATAATAACTCCCCTGCCTTAATACCACATTCGTTTTCATGTACTCCGTAACCCACTATTTTACGACTGTAAATATCCTAAATCATATACAGATAGAAATATTGACCTCGTACTTTTGAGTGGCAATAAGTAATATCCCACGACCAAACTTCATTCGCTTTACTAGCCGTATAAGTCGTCGATCGACTCACTTTCTTACGCACACGACTTCGGCCTCTATGAACCAGCTGTCCAGCTTGTTTGAGTGTGCGATAGAACGTAGATACAGACCCGAGGTACTCATTTTTATCTAATAGCGAAGGCACTATTTGTGATCGCGGTAAACTGACGTATTTATCGCTATTACAAACTGTTATTATCGATACCTGTTCAGCTTTAGACAACTTGTTTTTAGGTGCTTTTCTGTCTGCTTCAGGCCGCTTATCAGCGACGACTAATCCATCTTGTGTAACCCAACGACGGTAAGTTCTCAGGCTTAAATCCAATTTCGCTACAAGCAAGCTCTTTACGTGCGCCCGTTTTAAAGGCTGTATCAATGATTGCAATTAATTTTTGACGTTCTAATACAGGAGTTAGCTCTCCTCGTCGCCTAGGTCGCAGAGAGCATTGAACTTTTTTCGCAGCACCAATAACTCCGCAGTTTCAGCAAGTGCTTTCTCTTTACGCCTCAGCTCTTTTCTCAGCGATTTAATTTCTCTTTTATCCGCTTGAGCTTCTTTAATACTGGATTTATCTTTGATTTTATTAGGTTGTACGCTTTGCACAAATTCTGCTTTATAGGCTTTTTTTGTTCTGGATATAAGCCATTTCCTCTGCAATAACTGGCGATTTCGGAGCCTGTTAACGTGCCAGTTTCAATGATGACGGCAAGTTTACTTTCCGCTGTCCAAGTTTGTGAAGTAGCCATTTTTACACCGTGTTGCTGTGCTGTTTTAAGCCAAATATACAAAGTGTTATAAGGGATGTCTTCTTCGCTTGCGACCTCACTTACCGTTCGAGATTGTGGTGGTAACATTTTACTTAAAGCTGCGTCTTTTCTTTCTGATGAATATCGAGTCATTCCAACCTAAATTACCGCACCCTGTACTTATGATTAACTGAAATCTAAGGGATGACAACTATCCTGACACAGGGGGGAATTTAGATTCACATAGCTTTGAACTGTTAATTGTGACAGCTACTTTCACTAAGGAGGCTGTAATAATCTGAGAGTTCGTTCTCAACTAATCTTCACAAATTGTTATCGAAAAAAGGAATGACCGTGAAACAGTTAATTACTCTAACAGCAGAAACAAAATTAAATAATTCTATTATTTTACATAATATTTTCCGTCAACGTCATAGTTGTTTCTTAGATAGATTAGGATGGGAAGTAGATTCATCGCAAGGGATGGAATCAGATATTTTCGATGAAGTGGATCAAGTTAGTTATATAGCACTACTGAAAGAAAAAAAAGATGTAATTGGCTCCTGGCGTGCTCTGCCAACACAAGGAAAGTACATGTTAAAAGATGTATTTCCTCAGCTACTTCAAGGTGAAGAAGCCCCAATAGAAAAGGGTGTCTGGGAAATATCGCGCTTCACCACATCAAAAGAAGACTACGAAAATGCTACCGGTTGGTTCGGCTATAACACACTTAGACTAATCCGTTCATTCTACGATTTTGCACAAGAAAATCAGATTCAAACCTATGTACTAGTCACAACCCTCGGTTGTGAAAGAATGTTACGCTCACTGGGCTTAAACATAAGCCGAATGGGCGATGGGAAATCATTAAAAGTAGGTAAAGAACGTTCTGTAGCCTTGCGGTTGGAGGTTGATGCGAGCTTGAATATTAACATTGCTTAAGTCACCACCACAGGCAACTACTATTTCGTAAAAGCATTAAGCGTAAACCCTGTTTCACTACGATGATGATAGTGCTCTACCTGAGAATCTTTCAGTAGGGTAATCACTCACCTACAATGGTATTTAAAACAAGAGCTTTATCATCATTAATCAATAGCCAAAGTTAAAAACATCCCTCACGTGGCTATTTTCCACACTAGGCGCTATCTACAAGTACTGAAATGCGGTAACTTCCACTATTGTGGCAGATTTTAAAATAAGCGACCATCGGTATAATAAACTTAGATAATATATTAATGAAGAGAGTAACTAAGTAGTTTAGGTAAGTCTCCCCCCAAATTCCAACTATACAGCCCCAATATAAAAGCTCTTGCCCACTATTATGAAATCACAATTAGATAGGTGCGTTTAGAGCAGCATCTCCGTTTACGCGATCCGCCTGGAAGAGATTGTGCTTCCAATTTGGGAAATTAATGACAAAAATCATCTACATTACAAAAATTAGGACTCAAGAGAAACTCTATCAGTAACTTTTCTTGCCACTTGTCTGTAATGTGATACATGCACGTTAGTGATACCCCTGCGGCATAGGCAACATTCCCTTGGAATCTATGGAGATTTCAATATTATTAACATGTAGTGGCTGAAATCTTGATCATTGAGGCATCTAAACCATGCCACCATCTTAGGTACATTCTGGTTTAGATTAAAGATTACTTATCATACATTACCAAGGTACCTCTCAAGCTTAATTATGCCTTTTTACCGAGCTTTAAAATAAGTATTTTCGCAGTTATTTTCTGGCAAATACAACAAATTAACTTGAGATTCAAGCTTAGTAGATAACCTTACTTTTAATTTACTATTTCATTCAGAGAATCAGAATTTACACCTTCTGCAAGATTGATATATCTGCGTTTCATTTCTTCTATCGAGTCCTGCTTCCCTATTTTTTTCAACCCATTAGCCGTAACAAGGAATTCAGCTGGAAAACCGTGCCCTATGAATAGACCAGGGGAACTGGTAATAGCATACGCTCCAACTTGGTGTACCACTAAGTAATCGCCAACCGCAATTGGTTCTGACTCAAATTTGTCAGCTATAATGTCTGATGGCGTGCACAGTGGCCCAACTAGTGTATATCGCATGATCTCGATTTCTGATGACTCATCATTATTAACCGTAATACGCCCAGGCAAACCAGATTGAGCGATCTCTTTTAAACTCACTCCTTTTACTTTATTGATAAAATACGGTTTTCGCATCAAGCTGGCGAAGGCAGTGGCGCCATGGAAAATATTGTATCCTCCATCACATACCACAAAGTTTTTCCCTCCCGATTGTTTAATCGATTTCACCTGCACGACAGCTTTTCCATTATCACCTACAATAAAGCGTCCGCTTTCAAAAAAGAGGCGTGTCGCCTCCGTTTCTGTCACCAGTTTCTGTTGCAGTGAGATCAAGGCTTCTTTCATCAACTCGAGCGATAACGCTTCTTCCCCTTTATAGTAAGGAATGCCAAAGCCACCTCCAAGGTTTAGCCATTTGAGAGGCAATGAAAAGCGCATTTTTAGTTGAATCAAGTAATCACACAAAGCAGAGAAGTTAGCAATGAAACTGGAAGGTTCAAGCACACGAGTTGTAGCATAAATATGAACTCCCTCAATAGCAATTTTGTGTGATTCAGCGAGAGCGATGAGCGAAGATAAATCATCTTCCGTAATACCAAACTGAGAAGCTACACCGCCCATTTTCATTGAACCGCCCGAAATTTCTATGTTTGGATTAATGCGCAGAAGAATCGCGGTATCCGAATTATAACGCTGTTTTAACTTGCCCAATTCAACCAATTCTTCAGCACTCTCAACAGCCACAAACGCAATATTATTACGCGCACACTCCGTTAATAGCCGCGTTGATTTATATGGGCCGACACAGCCAATTTTTTTGAGATCAACACCACTCGAAAGCGCTACATCTAGTTCGAATGCACTACTTACATCACAACCTAGCCCTTGTTTAACAATACTATTGACAAGCGAAGGATTCGGGTTTGCTTTGAGTGAATACAGCACGGTTGCCACATTAGGCAACGTCACTGCTTTTAAGCGTTCACATTGCTGTTGAATACCCTCTTGAGAATAGACATAAAACGGTGTTGGTGGAAGTGACCTGCTCGAAGGTTTCAGTTCAAGAACGCCCGGTTTTGAAGTATTTGACATCATTGATTATCCCATTATGGATTCTTAAATTCTTTGTATGTCAGGCAACGCTTTGCAGGTGCATGATGCACCATATCTGCTGACTCCAATTCATTATTGCTGGTATTGATAGTGATAAGGATCAGTGAATTATGGCACGCCTTATCAGTACGCAAGCTCATATACACAAAATATTCGAGGTACTCTTGGTTTCGCTCCTCGCGTAAAAATGTGAAGTTGTTAATCTCATCCTTTTCTTCAAAGACCCATGGACTACCTGATAATTCATGTCCATTCAACATATCTCGCACTTTCTGCTCATCAAAACTAGATTCAGCATTCACAAAAGACACCGGCAACAGCAGAGTAAGCAGACACATTTTTTTTATTACAGTTTCAAGCGTTATTCTCAACATTATTATTCCTTTGATTATACGATTTATCCCTTTAATTACTTGGGTATGATTCCTTGTTATTACAAACTAAGAAAAAAATTCAAAAAAAGAGAGTAATGTTTATTCATGTTTAGATAATACGTCAGACCAAAATAAGAATACTAACTGTTATAATTGACAGCTAGGTAACGAGCAGGTATTCAATCAAAATTAGTTCCATAAAATCATAAGTGGAATTGCACTATGGCCCAACTTAATTACTGGTCGAACACAGCAACATACAGAGAGCCTGTCGAAACTACCCTATCCGACCTCGGCTACGACACGGGCTATATAGGTATCATCAAGAAGATATTTCGCATCGTTAAGACACCAGTATCCAAGCTGTCACCATTGCAATACTTGCTACAAGATACCTTTTGTAATCAAATCGAATTACAGGGTTCAGATACGCTCACATACACCCACACTGGCCAAGACGTTCATCCCTTCGGGCAGTCTTGTTTGCGCTCACTTAATCGCTCAAGTCATGGCAAAGGTGTATTGTTTGGTTCAACCGCCAGCAACTGTGCTTCGACATTTAAAGTATTCGACCTCTACCGTCGTCGCCAACAAAAATGCTCATTAATGAGAAAACGTCATGTGATCGTGACTTGCGACACTGGCTTCACGCCGATTCTCAAAGATATCCCAGGATCGACCGTCACTGGCGACGCTCGAAGCGCGATTTGTTTAGATGACGGTTCTGCTGGCGACTATCAGTTTGTGAACTACGAATCACAGGTTTATCCCGCACATTTTGGTGGCGCGTGGGAAGATACTGAAAAGCACGCGCTCTATGAAAAAACCTATAAAGATCGGGTTGTTGCCCTGATTGAACAATCACTCATCAGCCTCGATATAGATGCAGAGAGCCATATCGCCATTGTGCCCCATAACGTGAATGTCTACACATGGAAAGCCATTGAAAAAAAACTAAATAATCCGCAACTCGCATTCTTCACTGATGGTGTTACTGACCATGGTCATTGCTATGGCAGTGATGCTTTCATCAATCTAAAATTGCTCGAACAGCATTATATTACTTCCAACAATCCTGCAGGTAACACCTTAATAAATAACAACTCAGCAGATAAAACCTCCCCCCCTATCGCTCATCCCTACCCTGACTATTTTCTTTGTGTTACTGCGGGTGTGGGTGGATTTTTCTCAAGCGTTACCCTGAAACGGACCGACACGAAAAAGGACCCGTCTTATGACTAATACCACAATGCCCGAGAGCACTTTAGCAATTACCTCTCTACAACAAACCATCGCATCGAATATCGACCAATTTGGCGACAAAGTTGCAGTGCGATATCGTGATACCACCTACAGCTATCACAATTTGTTAGTGCTTGCTAGTCAACTTCGTGATCAACTCAATGCCAATGGTAGCATCAAAAAAAATGTGCCTGTATTAACGTGCTCACGTTCACCACTGTTTGCAAATTTATTCAACTTATTACTTGGGCTTGAATGCATCCCCTACGAGCCCATCTCACTTAACGAACCGTTCGATCGTGCTATTGCAAAAGCAAATAAATGGCAAAACTTCGTCTTATTGACAGACACACAAACTGAAAGCGAACTTACTCAAATTTCAGCACGTGCAAGCCTGACTCTTATTGCTGATGAAAACCTCTCTTATCGCGCGATCTCTTGCCCTGAAAACGCAGGAAACACGACCGGGAAAAACACGCTCTCGCTAGAAAATTGTGTTTATATTTTGTCCACATCTGGTTCAACAGGGGTACCAAAATCTGTACCGATCCAAAGTCATAATCTTAACAGTTACTTGTCAGCTGCAACTCGCTTTTTCAACGTCGAACAAGACGATCATTTTTCGGTGATCCACGATGTCTGTTTTGATTTCAACATACATGAGCTGTACCTGCCGGTTCACAATCACGGCTGCCTTTGTATTGCCGATAAATCGGATTTACTCAGCCCTGCTACCGTCAGCAAATTTGTTGAACGACATGACATCACTTTTTGGTCTTGTGTTCCATCTTTCATCAACCACCTAGACCACTTGCGTAAGTACCACAGCCATACATTCAACCGCATTCGTAAGACCATGATTTGTGGCGAAGCACTGACCTTAGTCATTCAGCAGGCGTGGCGAGCCCTCGCGCCCAATAGTCGCATATTCAATTTGTACGGCCCAACCGAATGCACCGTGTCAGTGTCAGGGAAAGACATCACACACCCTCATCAAAACGACATTCATAATGGTATTCTTACCATAGGTGATGCTTGGGATAACACCTTTTTCTATGTCCTTAATGAAGGGCACATCAGCAAAATAGGTCGTGGTGAATTGTTGGTAGGTGGCCCACAAGTCTTTGATGGGTATTTCAGTGAAGGCCATGTATGCCGAGAAAAGCTGATCGAAGACCCGCAAACTGGACAGTTTCTCTATCGCACAGGTGATAACGTTGAACTATCCACAGACAAATCGAATCATTACCTCGGTCGCGGTGACGATCAATTGCAAATACGCGGGCACAGAATCCAGAAGAACGAGATATTACATCTCATTCGCCAAACCATTCCTTGTTCAAATCTCGCAGTGGTGGAAAAAAACTCCAGCAATGGCACCATCGTCGGCATCGTGTTGTTTATCTCAGGAGAAAACTTGAAAGAGGTTGAGATTCGTCGCCATTTGACGGGCACGCTACCAAGCTACACTTTGCCATTGAAAATTAATATCGGCCCTCTACCGATGAATAAAAACATGAAGATCGATCACAAAAAACTCTTTGCAGACGTAAACCCAGAGGTGAAAACTCATGAGAATGGATGATTGTGAAAACATCGTACTGTCTATCGATGCCATTTGTGTGGTAAGGCCGAAGCAAAAACTCATCTTGGTGGATCATTATGATTCCGTGCATTGCACCTCGTTCAATGCACACATACTGAAAAAAATGATGGGGATTGAAACGGTCAATGTATTGCCCGACAACGAACCACATCAATCACTTATGATACCCTTGGTCTCACTTCCAACGAACCGCGACGAAGATGTAGAATTGCGTAGCGCTAATACCGGTGCCATGCGTGCTCAATTTGGTCAATCTATTGACCGTTCATTGGCAAGAATTCACAACCTCATCCCTTTGGGGTTGAGCAACGCCAATCGTTGCGTTTCTTTGTTTAAACAGCTCGATATTATTTCGCGATCCGCCCCTGCGCTTCGCCATTACTGCATTCATAATGCTGAATTGGCATTCAGCAAAGAAATGCGCATAACACGTGGCTTATCCGTGCAGGGTGACAGCAATACCAGTTTGCGATTAAGCCACACCGATACACCAAAAATTCAGGTGAGTAGCGTGTATTTACACTATGACCGCAACTTTTCGCGAGGCATTTGGGCTGACAATGTGGAAAGCAAAACCTACGAAGAAAACTATCGCCAGAATATGCACCTGGTGATCCAGAGCGCCTTAAACAAAGCCAACGTCACCCTTTCACAAATTGACCACTTACTCCCACACAACATCAACATCAAATCATGGCGTTTTCTTTGTCAATCGCTCGACTTGGCTGAATCGCGATTGTTTTCGCGAAACATACAAACCGAGGGTCACTGCTTCTGCAATGACATGGTAATCAATCTCAGCGATGCACTTGAAGAATTCGCCCATGAAGATAACCCACCCTCCGCAGAAAACCCATTGCGTTTTCTTGCTGTGGCAGCTGGCGCTGGCGGGATGTTTGGCGCCTGTGTACTTAATGTTATTCAGCTAGAAGGATTACGCAATGAGAGACATACTATATAACATCATGGCTGAGGCGAACGATCGCGTTGCAGTTCTCGACCAAGATAAAATCTACAGCTATCAAGACCTGTTGAATGACGCAACTTTGCTACACAAAAAACTCACCGTCGCAACGAATGGTCAACCCACAGGTACGCACATTTTAATGTCCGCGCAACGATCCTATACCAGTGTTGTCATGTATGTATTCAGTGTAGTATATGGCTATACCTTGGTACCAGTCACGGCGGAGATAGATAATCGCTCACTCGCAAGACTAATTGATGAGCTCCCTATCGCTTTCTTTTTCACAGACATTTCTTCATCACGCTTACTCACCGTGGCTAAACAATCAGGTAGCCCGACACTCGTGGCAAGTTGCGGAGATCTACTCAATGAAGGCGTTTTTCATCAACCATGCCCTCCTAGAAATGTGGGTAACGAAAGGATCCCCACGCCAAGCACAAACAACCCTGATCTTTACTTAATTTTCACTTCAGGAAGTACAGGTAACCCTAAAGGGGTTAGCGTCGAAACCCACAATTTACTAAACTACCTTGAAACCACGCGTGATGAGTTTGGCATTCATGCTGACGATATACTGAGCCATATTTCCCCACTCAGCTTTGATTTCAGCATCCACGAAATCTTCATCGCCCTGTTTAATCAAGCCGCGATAGCCGTACTTCGAGAAAATGACAAATTCAATTTCTCAGGGTTCTTATCACGTCACGCGGTGAGTGTGTGGGCATCAGTGCCATCAACCGTGGCGTATTTAAACAAAACTCGACAATTGAATCCGAACCAATACCCATCTCTACGCTTGGCATTTGTCGGGGGCGAGCCAGTTCAACCCTCGATACTTCATACTTTGTCGTTGGCCGCGCCCAACTGCACAGTTTACAGCTACTACGGCCCTACTGAATGCACCGTAGCTATGATGGCATGTTTGTATGATCCTACCATGGAATACTTCCAGCACATGCCACTCGGGCAACCTTTTGGTGGCCACCGGTTGTTCATTCAAAGCGAGCAAGATGCGACGTTTCACGAGACAGGAACGGGCGAAGCCTACATCGCAGGGCCACAGGTACTAAAAGCTTATTGGAAGAACCCAGAGCAAACGTCGATTCATTTTTCATATCACCCCGAACACGGCTACATGTTCCGCACTGGCGACATTATTCGCATCGAAGAAGATGGCAATCATGTGTTTATCGCGCGCCAAGATGACGATATCAAAATTGGTGGATACCGCTTTAACACCGCTGCATGTCGAACTTTTGTTGAGGAAATGACGAAGGCCGAAGATGTGGTTGTCACCCTTTTTTCAAGCAGTAGTGAAGGCACGTTTGATCGCCTCTTGGTGATCACCGTGAATGCCAAAATTAGCGAAGCAGCCTTAGCACGTATTTTTCGTGATCAATACGATAACTATGTTCAGCCTCACTTCATCAATGTATCTGAACTACCCCGCAATCGAAATGGCAAACTCGACAAAAAAACTTTAATGGACAAGGTGGCAAGCCATGTTTGATCAAGAGATACATCAGACGGCGTTTACCCATACAGGCAGGGTAAACCCTTCCTGTTGCGTACCATCACTTACCAAGGTAAAAACGCGATTCAATAAAGAAATCGCGGTGTATAACCGTCTAATCACCATTGATAGCAAGCCTACTAATATCGCGATTTGGGCACCTATTGATGAGATAGCACAGGCAAAAAAGAAAGCACGCAACCCCATGTACTACTACCTCACGTACAAGGGCGATGCAGCTAAAACCCTCGATATTCAAGCAAGACCTGATATAGAGGTAAAAAAGTTGTGTTTGATATTTCCTGGTTTTAATGGTG
>Ga0209291_1002879_pt1 | contig 13398 bp, 10 predicted proteins | sample GOMGulsemesocosm_FD_184633 | JGI IMG/M metagenome (GOLD analysis project Ga0209291, IMG submission 184633) | Methane-oxidizing microbial communities from mesocosms in the Gulf of Mexico - GOM9B Gulf of Mexico (SPAdes) (version 2) | ecosystem: Environmental > Aquatic > Marine > Cold seeps...
TAGTGCGTAAATTTAAAATTTCAGGTGTTTCACTTTGACCGACCATAGTACGTTTGTATGTTTCTTTAATCGTTAAATTTTTAGCATTAATTAAAGAGTCACCACCATAAGCTTTACTCATTTGATTAACTACGTTCTCGATACTTACCGTATTTATTTTTGTTGATTGCTGTTCAATAGCCCAAGCTGAATAATTTATTAGCAATAACATACCGATAACAAAATACCAGTTTATTCTATTTTTACGACTTAGTTTCATTTTCTACCTACTTCATTTTATACATGTCACTTGCCTAAATTTATAAACAAGATGATCGGGATTAAACACGACGCAATTAAACACTAAATAAAGCCTTATTTTTCTGACTTTTTTCTGAAATAACCTTTTGAAAGCTGATTTTTATTGACTTAGCTCTGAATTAGCGTAATTTCAAAACTACTTGTTATATCTTTTTTTGTTGTTTGTACATGCCAGTTCTTAATCAAATATATTACTTTAATCAATGGGTATTTGACCCAATTCAAGATCAGTTAACCAATATTACTGATAACTCAGTAACTAAGATTGAACCGCAAGTTTCAGCCTTGTTAGTGTTATTAATTGAAAATAGAAATGAGGTATTTTCGAAAGAAGCGTTAAGTAAGCACCTTTGGCCAAATACTGTTGTAGAGGAAAATAGTGTTTATCAATTACTCACTAAGCTCAGAAAAATTTTACAAGACTCTCCTAAACAAGCCCAAATAATTAAAACGTTTCCAAAAAAAGGTTATCGCTTTATTGCCTTGTTAGCAGATAAAGATGAGATGATTACAACACCCTTAGAAAAATCAAAGAATCAAACTAATTCATCTACTAAAAATGCAACGTTATTGACGATTAAAGTGAAAGTTTTTGCTTTGTTGTGCTTAATAATTGGCTTTAGCTCAATTGCTTTCTTCTCTAAACAAAGCAAAGAAGAACAACTTAACCGTTATGCCTCTGAAGATATAACAACAGCGTTGGGACTAGAAAGTTGGCCTGCCCCACACCCCTTTGATAATAGCCTTGTCTATATTAAAGATGAGCAAAAACTCTGGTTAAAAAAGGACGATTCATCATCTTTGTTAATAGATGGTGAGAGTATTTTATCAAACCCAATTTGGGATGACCAAGGAGAACGTATAGCCTTATGGCAAGTCAATGAGATTGGCTGTGTGATTGTTATTATTGATAAGCAAGGTAATTCACTGAGCCATTCTAACAGTATTGATTGTGAAAAAGTCGCTCGCTTGATTTGGGTAAATGACCGACAACTTATTGCACTTTACCGTGATGATAGGCAATTATCAGCCTTTCAATATACTTTAACGGATAAAATTTTTACTAAAATCCCTTTACTGATAAAAAAGAATGAACATTTAAGAACAGTCGTAAAAGCTTGGCATGGCGATAATTATTACGTACTTATTGATGCCGACTATAATAGTCGATTAATCAATCAATTAGGAGACACCATATTTCAATGGTCTTATCCGGTTAAGTTTGCTGCCTTCGATAGTCAAAACCAACGCCTACTTATTAATGATGAATCAAAACATCTAGGTTTATATAGTATTGATATTAATGGTGACAAACAAAGTGTCGCACAAACCGCGCGTGGTATATTCTCCAATATTGCAGCAGATAAACAAGGGAACTTCTACGCAACTGTTGAAAATTGGCAAGTTAATATTCGTGATAAGGATAACCTTCCTATTTTTTCTAGTACAAGCTTAGATTATTTACCGGTCAGTAATGTTTTAGGTGAAACAGCCTTTATGTCAAGACGTGGTGGTTTTTGCCAAATATACCTACATGAAGACGGCAAGGTTAAACAGCTCTCACAATTTAAAAGCTACGATAGCGTAAACTTTGTGCAATGGAGTCCGGATCTCAGCCTGATATTAACTAACCGTGACAATAATGCATATATTTATAATAGGAAGGGATTAACCCAAAGTTTCCCACTTATTACCCGAAGTATACCAAAAAGCTTTGGCTGGTTAAGTGATGAAAAAATTTACAGCTTTGATGGTGAGTTTTTACGATACTACTCACTTACTGGACAAAAAGTGGCTGAATTTAAAATTGAGGCTAAGCAAGTTTATTATCAATTTGAACATAAAACCTGGTGGCTCTTTAATAATGAACAGCTTAGTCGTGTGCAAGGTGAGCTATTAAATACCGAGCAGCTTAGTGTGCAATTGGAATTAACGTCTGAACAGACTAAAAAGTTGTCTAACATTCGACTGTTCGAAAATACACTTTACTGGAAAACTCAACATGGTCAACAAGATAATATTTGGCAATTATCGCTTAATAATATAAAAACGCCGGTGTTAGTAAAAAGCGGAAAACTTATCTGGAACTATGATATTAATGCTAAAAACGAAATCTCTGTAGCAGTAAAGGAGAATATTGACGGTAATATTAGGCTTTATCATCAATAGTAAGCAGTGGTCAATTCAGAAAAGTATTTGGCAAGATAAATAAAACGGCCTTTATCAGCCTATACAAAAAAGCCAATGCCCACAACGAGACTGTAGGAATTGGCTTTCATCAAATCAATTTACTTATTTATTGGCGTGGGCACGTGCTTGATGAAGTTTTTTGTAGCTTTCTATAAGTCGTAAATGTTTATCTAAACCTTCAAGTTTCATACTCGTTGGCGTTAAACCATAAAACCTTACTTCACCCATAACTGAATCAACAACTTGCTGCATGTTTGCTTCACCAAACATTCGGTTGAAATTCACCATATAGTCTGCAAGTTCCATTTCTTCATCTAGGGTAACTTCAAGTACGGCATGAATCGCTTGATAAAATAATCCACGTTCAACCGTATTGTCATTGTATTGTAAAAACTCCCCTACCAACTCTATAGCATCTTCAAGCGCGCCTAACGCTAGGCAGATAAGAATTTTCAATTCAAGGATAGTAAGTTGGCCCCAAACAGTATTTTCATCGAACTCAATGCCAATTAAGGTTCTAATATCAATGTAGTTATCTTGCTGGCTGTCTTCTAAGCGTTCAAACAAATTTGTTAAAGCTTCATCACTTAAGATGTGTAGATTTAAAATATCTTCACGGTAATCTAACGCTTTATTGGTATTGTCCCAAATAAGATCTTCAACCGGATACACTTCTGAATAGTCAGGCACCAAAATACGACAAGCCGTAGCACCTAATTGATTAAACTCGGCGATGTACACTTCTTTGTCGAGATCTCTTAAAATGCTCATTAAACCGGCATTTTCTTCTTCATTGGTACCGGAGAAGTCCCATTCAACGAATTCATAATCGTGCTTGCCGCTAAAGAAACGCCATGAAATAACACCTGTTGAATCAATAAAGTGATCAACAAAGTTTTCAGGTTCAGTAACCGCCATGCTATTAAATGTCGGTTTAGGTACATCATTTAAGCCTTCGAAGCTTCGACCTTGCAATAGTTCAGTTAAGCTACGCTCAAGTGCAACTTCAAAACTTGGGTGGGCACCAAATGAAGCAAAAACCCCTCCCGTTTTAGGGTTCATTAGCGTCACGCACATTACCGGGAATATACCGCCTAACGAGGCATCTTTAACGACTACCGGGAAGCCCTGCTCTTCTAGTCCTTCTATCCCCGCTAAAATACCGGGGTATTTGGCGATCACCTCTTTAGGTACATCGGGTAAAACAATTTCTTCTGCGATAATTTGCTTTTTAACCGCCCGTTCAAAAATTTCAGACAAACACTGTACTTGTGCTTCAGGTAAATTATTACCCGCACTCATACCATTGCTTAAAAATAAATTTTCAATCAGATTAGATGGGAAATAGACAGTCTCGCCGTCAGATTGGCGTACATAAGGAATGGAACAAATTCCACGTTCCGCTAAGCCTGAGTTCGTATCGATAAGGTTTGAACCGCGAAGTTCATCTTCTGGGTTGTACAGTCCTAAACAGTAATCATCTAAAATACCGTTAGGCAATTCATCATTAGCACCCGGTTTAAACCATTTTTCATTCGGGTAATGTACAAAGTCACTATTCGCAATTTCTTCACCTAAAAACTGGTCGTTGTAGAAAAAGTTGCAGTTAAGGCGTTCTATAAACTCACCTAAAGCTGAGCAAAGTGCACTCTCTTTTGTTGCACCTTTACCATTGGTAAAGCACATAGGAGATGCAGCGTCACGAACATGCAATGACCAAACATTCGGTACTATGTTACGCCAAGAGGAGATTTCGATCTTCATACCTAAATCAGATAATAGGCCGGTCATCTCAGAGATAGTCTGCTCAAGCGGTAAGTCCTTACCTAAAATATATGTGCTGGTATCACCTTCAGATTGCCCCATTAACATGGCTTGTGCATCTTCTTCAAGATTTTCGACTATCTCGACTTTAAACTCAGGTCCACTCTGTACGACTTTTTTAACCGTACATCTGTCGATTGAGCGAACGATGCCCTTACGGTCTTTCTCAGAAATACTTTCAGGTAATTCCACCTGAATTTGAAAAATTTGATTATATCTGTCTTCTGGGTCAACAATATTGTTTTGTGACAGTCTAATATTTTCAGTCGGAATATCACGTGAATTACAATAAACCTTAACAAAGTAGGCGGCACAAAGTGCTGATGATGCTAAAAAATAATCGAAAGGGCCTGGCGCAGAGCCGTCACCTTTATAACGAATAGGCTGATCAGCTATGACACTAAAATCATCAAACTTAGCTTCAATTCTAAGATTGTCGAGATAATTAACTTTGATTTCCATTGAATAGTTTCCGGTGTTTTGCGCTAAAACCTAATACGTTTATATAGGTTCGGCGACTGCCTATCGGCGAGCTGTATTTAATTATGGGTATTATCTGTTTTTTCGCGACATTAGTCTTGGAAAAGATACATTAATTGCTAAACGAATGATTTTCTATAAAAGGCTACCGAGTCATAATACGAATAATCAGCAAGATACCATTAACAACTAATATTGTCCGTCTCTGTATTTATCTTCTATATTAAAAGAAAGCTTTAGTCGTTTTTCGTGTTTAATACATAGGTTTTGTGCTTCAAACATAATCTTAACAACAGTTCATGCGGTGAAGGCGTAGCATTAAATAAAAAAGTAAATCATTTGACCTATTTTAACTCACACACTTAGAGGCAATATGACTCGACGTAAAAGCGCAGATAAAAACGCAGCGGTAAATCAATTATTAAGTAAGATGGATAAACCTATTGCTGATAGTTTTTCTTATCAACAGCGTAAAGCATTGCAAAAGATTATCAGTAGTAGAGATTGGCAAAAGCACAATTTAGACTTTAGGCCAACACTAGCATTGCCATTTTTACCCTGGAGTTTTTACATGGTATTTCTTTGTGGCGTCAACAAAAGGGAACTTTTACCTGCAGAGCGTTTTATGGCAGCTACTATGTTTTTAGTTATATTATTCGTCATGGGTTTGTTTTTGATTGGTTGTGGTTTTGTACTTATATATTTATTAAAGTCGTGGCTAGGTATTGATTTATTTCCCAATGAATCTTTAGGTATTTGGGATGAATTTAAAAGTCTCTTTTAAAATTTTTCTTTATGGTAGTCGGCTAAGTATTTAAACAAAGTAAAGTTTGGGTTTACGCCACATACTGCAAGACTTTTCTTTTGTGCCCGTTTCATGAGCTTTTTCACTGGTACTGCAACAACAATAATTGAGGTTAGTGTTTATTCCGATTATTTAAGGAACGAGAACACTAGAAAATTTTCCCCCAAAAAAATCATTAACATATTAAAATTTTCATGGAGCTTAAACATTCATTCACGATTGTATGTTTAAGCTAATATAACCTCATAATATTAAATAAAAATTAAACTTGTTTACCTTTTCCCTTTATGGCAAATTCACTAATTTTATGCTCTGATTAAAATGATTATATATGCAAATTAACAATCCTCACCGCGCTAAGTATAAGGTTATTGCTTTAGTATCTCTACTTTCAACCATACTATATGTTATACAAAGCCTAGGTATTCTGTTTGGTGAAACCGCGTTTTACAGCAGTGTTGAGCACTTCATGTTCATTTTATACGGAATAAGCAGTTACACTTCATGTGTATGGGTCTGTAATAAAATTATCTTTGACGATAGAGAGTTTACTGCCAACGCTATTATCCAAGTAATTTGGATTTCTAGTATCATCAATGCAGTGTTAACTACCATTATATTTTTACTTACTCGTTTGATTGCATTTACTTATTTAGGGTTAGAAATGCATGCTTGGTTCCCCCCCATCACAGGTATCGCGATGAATGTTGCTTATACCTTTGTCCTTATCCACTTAATTATCGCCGGATTATATTTAGTATATTTAAGCATACAGATAAGTCATAGAGCTTCATTAAAACAACTTGCTGCTGAAAAAGAAAATGCCACAGCCCAATTTAAGCTTTTACAACAACAAATATCCCCCCACTTTTTATTCAATAATTTGAACGTATTAGCTAGCTTGATCCCGCTTGATGCAAAGCTAGCAGAGGAATATGTTACTAAATTCGCTAATCTCTATCGATTTATTCTCAAACATAAAGATGAAGAACTTATTAGTTTAACCGATGAATTAGACTTTGTTCGCCAGTATTGTCAGGTGATGAATATTCGATTTGATAACGCATACCAATTGCTTATTGAACAATTCAAGGTTGTGGAGTCTGCATTAATTGCGCCTGGTGCTTTACAAACATGTGTAGAAAACGCCATTAAACATAATATCGCGTCTACAAACTCTCCAATGTCTATTATTGTGAATATTAATGACAAAGTAGTTTCAATAGAAAACCGTTTGAGATTAAAAACTAATGTAAAGAACTCAACAAAAACAGGCTTAGAAAACTTATCTAAACGTTATCAAAGTTTAAGTGACACCCCTGTTAGCATTGAGGCTAGCAACGATATGTTTAAGGTTTCAATTCCACTGCTAACGTTCAGTCAGCATACTTAATTTTGAGGTAATAATGAAAATAGGGATAATTGAAGATGAACCACTTGCAGCTAAACGACTAGCTAGCTTATTAAAAGAGATAGACCCAATGATAGAAATTGATTTTATCGTCGACTCTATTTCCAGTGTGGTTCAAAAATTTACTAATGAAATCAAAATAGAACTACTTTTGTCTGATATTGAACTCTTAGATGGCAATGTTTTTAGCGCACTCGAAAAAGTAGATATCCCCTGCCCGATAATTTTCACCACCGCTTACGATCACTTTTTAATGGAAGCTTTTAACAGTAAGGGTATTGGTTATTTATTAAAACCTTTTGAAAAAAAAGCACTCGAAGCCGCGTTGAATAAGTTTCATCAATTAAAAGAAAATTTTTCTCCTATTCAAGCCGATATATTAAGTCAGCTTAAGTCCTCGTTAAGTGATAACTCTAAACAGAATTTTAAATCTCGTTTCACGATAAAGCGCCATGATGGTATTGAATTATTAAAAGTTGAAAATATTAGTTACTTTCGACTAGAACTTTCAGGCTTACAGGCATTTGATAACCAATCAAAATCATATCCATTATCTGACGATAATCTCACCAAGTTGGAATTACAGCTAAACCCTCAACATTTTTTCCGACTCAATCGTCATGAAATGATCGCTATTGACGCTATCGAAAAGATCACGCCCTTAGGCAAGGATCGATTAGAAGTCAGTATTAAAAGTGGAAAACAATTATTAACCTGTAGCGCGAGTAGAACACCTTCATTTAAGCAATGGCTAGATCAGTAAGTTATTATTTTCTCTTCTATTCATTTGCAATAATCATTCAGCACTCATTTTCCACGCTTAACGATGGAAATTCGAGGCTCAGTCCTAAAGCGATTGAGCTCCATTATCAGTCAACATAATATCCTCCTAACAATACATCAGGGGATAAAACATGACACAAGTAACAAAAAACAAACTAAAGACACTTTCATTTATTAGTACCGTACAAAGTATTTTATTAATAAGTGTTATAGGCTATTCCGCTTATGATTTTCAAAATACCAGCTATGGTGAAATTAATGTCGAACGTATCAACCTCGTTGGAGATAATGGTATAAATCGCTTGGTGCTAACAACGCCTGAAAGAGCGCCTAATCCGGTAATTAACGGTAAAGAAATTGAACGTTCAATAAAACCTGCCGGGCTCGTGTTTTATGATGAAGATGGTAATGAAACGGGTGGGCTTGCTACTGCTAGTGTAAATGGAACAAAAGCAGATTTAATGATATTTGATTATAAAAACTCAGAAGCAATAGGTTTTAATAAATTTGAAAATGATAAAGGCGACTTCTCCGCTAGTTTTGTTATTCTTGACCGCTTAGATTTAGACAAAGACATGATAGAGCATGGCTCTGCTGGAGCAACCCGAATAGCAATGTCAACTAAAAATAAAGACGCTTCGTTTTCACTACATGATACGAGCGGTAAAGAACGTATTATATTTTCTGTCGATAAAAACGATGTAGCTAGCATAAAAATGCTTGATGCTGATGGCAATATAACCTTCTCAATTCCTAGTTCACAAGAATAAATATCAATCTTTCATCCAAATTAAAAATAACAGCTCCTATCTTTGACTTTTGTCTTGATGGAGCTAGTTCGGAGGAAAAACAATGAAATGTATATCAACTATTTTGATGTTTGTTTTGCTAAGCCCAAACATCGTTAGTGCTGAACAACCTATCCAAGACTTAAAAGAAAAAGTAAAACTGACGACTGATGTTATGGTATTAGCTACAGTTCACCTAAGAGCAACTAAAGAGTCTTTAAATAAGGATTCGCTTGCTCCCATTGTATCAAAATTAAAAAAATACTCGCCCACCGCCATTGCTATTGAAGCACTAAGAACCGCTGATATTATTAGTATGATCCATGGTGCAGACGAATATAAAAGTGTGTTGTCACAGTTTGTCGGCGATACTTTTCTTATCTTAGCTAATCAGGAACAAAAAAGCTTAGCACTTACGCCAAACCAAGCGATGAGAAAGATGAACGTGCTTGTGACCTCTACTTCAATATTAAATGAGCAAAGAGAAGAAATAATTAGACACGCTGTGGCGGCATATGACAAAAATACGGCTTTGTTACATTGGCAATACCTGACTGAGACTTATACTGCGACAAAGTTATCTTCAGCTTTACAGCTCTATCTCAAAGAATTGTCCTCTAATAATCATGAAGTGAATCAAATTGCGATTTCTCTGGCAATAAAGTCAGGTGTGAACAGGCTGTACCCAATCGATGATCACTTAGATAAAGATATATACCCAGAGGTGATTGAAGATTTAATGCCATTTTTTAAGAAGTCTGCATCCATATCAGAACTTCGTAAAAGTGAATATTTCACTAAGCCGATGAAACTACAAGAGCAAGCAGTTAAAACAGGCAATTGGCTAGCGCTCTATTCTTGGATAAATAGTGAAGCCTATAAAGAACAGGTTATTAATGATGAGTGGCGACTATTTGTTGATAAAGATTTACCTGTAAAATCAAGTTTAGCAAGGATTGCGTTATGGGAAGTAAGAAACCTTAATATGGTATCTAACATTATGAGAGTTGTAGCAAAAAATATTGGCGGTAAAATCGTAATTGTTGTTGGCGCAAATCATAAAGTATTTTTTGAAGATTATTTATCAAGAATGGTTGGCGTAAACCTAGTTCAATTTAATAATATTGACGCAGCAAAGGGTAATTAAACTAGTCATTATTGAGCCTGTAGCAGATTGTGTTACAGGCTAATATATTGTGTAATGACGAAATAACGAATGGTTACCTTCTCCATTTAAAGGAAAATTGCTTTGCCATTAAACATGTTCATCACGTAACCAGTCAACATACCCGACAAAAAAGTTTTGCCAAAAATCATTCGTTTCTGCGACTTCAACTATTTTTTTACCAAAGGTTTCTAAAACTTCTAAATCAAATATACAGCTTTCATCAGGAATATACATCGCAGACTTCTGCTGACACTGTTGATGAATAATTGTTAGGCATTGTGCAAAGCCCGCTAATGTTGAAGCTACGAGTATTGGCTGTTGCCATTGATTTTCTTCTTCAGCTAGCGCCGTATAAACAGCTAAGTTTTCATCGTTTAGATCAACAAAGTATGGGTCGCCTAACTCAGTATCTTGAGCAATGACCACCCATGAACCTTGCCAATTTCCTATAGCGGTATCGACTAAAGTCTTCCCACCTTTATCAACAGAATACCCTATTTGGCTTTTATTAAATTCGGCCGTTTTTCCAACAACTTTAAAACCTTGAGGACCAAAAAAAACCTCTTTATGTTCAAATGCTTTTAGTTTGTTCAATAGTTCGGTGTGGTTCATTTTTAGTATCGCTCTTTTTATACAAGAAGGTCGCTGATAGATAACCATCAACGACCTTTTACTTTTTAAAGTACAATTTGCTTAATTAGCTAGCTGCTATTCTTGCTTCAACAACTTCAATCGCGTGGTCTATGCGAGCAAGCACTTTATCTTTATCTAATAAAGCTAAGGTAACATCTAAAGAAGGTGAATTACCGCCACCTGTAGCTGCAACGCGTAATGGCATGCCTACTTTGCCCATACCTACTTCAAGTTCAGTGGCTGTATCGTTAATAGCCGCATGAATAAGTTCAGGAGACCATTCGCTTAACGCAGCAAGTTTAGCTTTTACGACAATAAGTGGCTCTTTTACTACTGGGCGTAAATGCTTTTTCACTGCCGATGCTTCTAGCTCGCTAAAGTCTTCATAAAAATAACGAGAAATTTGCGCCATTTCTTTTAATGTTTTAACACGGTCAGCTTGAATTTTAACGATTTCTTCAAGTGAAGGACCATTTTCAGTATTAATGCCCTGCTCGTTCATGTGCCATGCTAAATGCTTTGCAACATAACTTGGCTCCATGGTTTTCATGTAATGCTGGTTTACCCAAATTAATTTATCTGTGTTAAAACCAGAAGCTGCACGGTTACAGTCTTTTAAGTCGAATAAGTCGATCATTTCTTCACGAGAGAAAATTTCTTTATCGCCATGTGACCAACCCAATCTGACTAAATAATTAAGCAGTGCTTCTGGTAAATAACCGTCATCACGATATTGCATTACACCAACAGCACCATGGCGTTTAGATAAGCGTTTACCGTCGTCACCTAAAATCATCGGGATATGAGCGTACTCAGGAAGTGTTGCCCCCAGAGCCACTAAAATATTAATTTGTTTCGGGGTATTACTAATATGGTCGTCGCCACGGACAACGTGAGTAATTTTCATATCCCAGTCATCAACAACAACAGTTAAATTATACGTCGGTGTGCCATCGCTACGCGCTATAATTAAATCGTCTAGCTCTTCGTTAGCAATGGTGATATCGCCTTTAACCATGTCCTTGATAACAACTTCGCCATCAAGTGGGTTTTTGAAACGGATAACAAAAGGCTTGTCTGCTGGGTGATCAGTACGATCACGCCACAATCCGTTATACTTTTCTTTTGCGCCTGATTCACGAGCTTCTTCACGCATTGCTTCAACTTCTTCGCTGGTACTATAACAACGGTACGCATTACCTGACTCAAGTAATTGGTCAATAACTTCTTTATAGCGATCAAAACGTTTGGTTTGAAAGTATGGGCCATGTGTCCATTCAAGATTTAACCAATTCATACCGTCCATAATAGCATCAACTGATGCTTGACTTGAGCGTTCTAAATCAGTGTCTTCAATGCGTAGAACAAAATCACCACCACTTTTCTTGGCATATAACCAACTATAAAGAGCAGTACGTGCTCCACCAACATGTAAATAACCTGTAGGGCTTGGCGCAAATCGAGTTGTTAAGCTCATAAAAATCTCACTATAAATGTTAAGACTTAAAGTCTAAAAATTGGGACGTTAATAATTGCCGATATTTTATCAGGCATGGATAAGGAAAACATCATTTGGGATAAGAAACCAAGAAAAGAAACAAAGAAAAGATGATAAAACAATCAAGCTGTTGGATTTTACAGCAAGCAATATCAAAAAATCAAATAAAGTGAAAAAAAACCAAAAAAAGCTTTATTTTTTGTTGACAGCTTTTTCGATATCCCTATAATACGCCCCACTGAAACGCAGACAGTCTTGCAGGTAAGAAGACAGTTAACGGTTCAGAAAACTTAAGATTGGGCGATTAGCTCAGTTGGGAGAGCACCGCCCTTACAAGGCGGGGGTCACTGGTTCAAGCCCAGTATCGCCCACCAATCTAAGTTTAAAGTAATTATGGGCGATTAGCTCAGTTGGGAGAGCACCGCCCTTACAAGGCGGGGGTCACTGGTTCAAGCCCAGTATCGCCCACCATAATTACTACCCTGTATTCCATTTCAAAATGGACGATTAGCTCAGTTGGGAGAGCACCGCCCTTACAAGGCGGGGGTCACTGGTTCAAGCCCAGTATCGTCCACCATCTTTTATTTATTACAAATTTATAAATCTTCTATTGAAATACTTCTGCCATTAAATGGAAAGCTTGTATTTATCACTTATTTACCGCTAATAAACACCTAAAATATAGACAGTTTTACATTTTTAAGAACAAAAATTATTTTTATACATATATTTTCTCTTTGAAACAAGAATATAAAAGATTTTTGACAATTTTCAATATCGGTATTTTGGTGATTTATTACTTCCCCTTATGTTCGCCACACAAGCCTTTTATTTCAATGAGTTAATGAAGTATGGCAATAAAGTGATGGACGTCTTCCCTAAGTTAGACTTAGGGAAACGATTAAATGAGGATAATCATCATGTCTACGATTAACATTCTTGGACTTGATAGAGGAACATCTACCTTTCAGATTCTTGGCCACGACTTATTTGGACGAGAGGGTTATCGAAAAAAATTTAGTCTCCCTAAACTCATTCAATTTATCGACTCGAATTTAAATATAATTTTGCGCTGATATTGCTGATTAGGTTTAAGTATATTGCTGGGGAAATGTTTATGATTTTCGGCATCTGTATAATTTTGTGCCTCTAAGCATAAACCTTGATATGAGTTAAACATACCATTCAAATAGTAGCCAGTATAAAGTTGTATCGCGGGTTGATCCGTATAAACAGATAAACTAATTTGATTGAGCCAAGACGTAAGTACAGCTTTAGGCTGGTCAAATGGGGCCCCATCTAAAATAAAACAATGATCATATCCCTTTTTATCAATCAGCGACTTATCAGTAGTTTGGCTTTGTAGCTGACCAATTTTCGCCGGCAATTTAAAATTATAATCACTGCCTTCAACAGGAATCAATTTACCCGTTGGAATATTAGCATTATCGCTTTCCAGAAATTCCGATGACATCATTTGCAAATATAATGATTGGCAGTCTCGTTCGCCCAAGTTGA
>Ga0209291_1002880_pt1 | contig 13393 bp, 7 predicted proteins | sample GOMGulsemesocosm_FD_184633 | JGI IMG/M metagenome (GOLD analysis project Ga0209291, IMG submission 184633) | Methane-oxidizing microbial communities from mesocosms in the Gulf of Mexico - GOM9B Gulf of Mexico (SPAdes) (version 2) | ecosystem: Environmental > Aquatic > Marine > Cold seeps | place...
CCATTAACCAATACCTGACTATTCTTAATTTCAATAGATTTAAAACCTATAGCCTTCTGAATATATTGATTGTTTTTAGCATCTTTCTCATCTTCTAAAGTAATCTTTAAAGTGTATAAATTAGGTGATTCTGCCGACCACTGTTTTACCTGTTCAATAATTTTATTAGAAACAGCTTCTATAATTGTGTTTGCTGGAATAGAAATACTTTCTGAGGTTTGAAAAACAGACGTTCCTTGGTCAAGAATTTCTACTAAAACAGTTCTTTTAACTTTTTTTGAAGTGCTATTTTTAATGTTAACCGTTCCTTTAAAAACCCCATTCAAATAACTATCATCTAGATTTGTATTTGCATGATAATCTGAAACAAAAACTTTAGGCTGAGTATATAGATATACCTCACGCTCTATACCACTCATGCGCAACATATCCTGGCTTTCTAAATAACTAGCATCACTCCAACGGAACATTTGCAATGCAATTAGGTTTTTGCCTTCGCTCAAAGATTTTGTAATATTGAATTCAGCTGGAGTTTTACTGCCTTGTGAATACCCAACATAATTACCGTTTACATAAACATATATAGCTGATTTAGCCCCAGCAAAATGCAAGACAATGTCTTGAGATAAAAACTCTTCATTCAATACAATTTCTTTTCTATAGGTTCCAACAGGGTTATAATCCGTTGGCGCGTCTGGCCATTTAGTTGTAAACGGATAACGCTCATCTAAATAAATAGGATGCCCGAAACCTTCTACTTCCCAATTAGCAGGAACTGGAATCATAGTCCAATCACTATCGTCAAAAGCGATATTCTGAAAGGTAGTCGGTCTTTTTTTCGGGTCTTTTACCCAATTAAATTTCCAATCGCCATTTAAGCTTAAAAAACGTTTTGAGTTCTCTCTCTCTAAAAGCCCTTCTTTTTCAAAACCGAAAAAGGTTGCTCTAGGAGCTAATTTGTTCTCCTCAAAAACTTGATGATTGTAGTGATTTGTCTGTTCAGCGATAGGTTTTAGAAGTTCTTGTGTACAGCTATAAAAAGCACAAAAAAGCCCTATAATTAAGTATTGTTTTTTCATGTTTTTAATAGGTTTTCATAAAATCTTCAGCAAAGATTTTTCGTAAATAAAATAATAACTCCTCAGCATTATTTTGAGTAAATACTATTGGGGGTTTAATTTTTAAGACATTATGATCTGGTCCATCAGTACTCATTAAAATACCATGGTCTTTCATACGGTTTGCTAAATAATCGGTTTGTTCAGTAAGGGGTTCTAAATTAGCATCTACTAATTCAATCCCAAGAAATAAACCCTGTCCGCGAATATCTCCTATAATTGGAAATTCTTTGGCTAATTCTTTTAATTCAGTTTTTAAAAACTCCCCTACCTCCAAAGCATTCTCTTGAAGTTGTTCTCTTTTTACAGTTCGCAATACTTCAGTGCCTATAGCGCATGATACAGGGTTCCCCCCAAAAGTGTTAAAGTATTCCATACCATTAGCAAATTTATCGGCTACTTCTTGTGTACAAGCTACAGCAGCAATTGGATGACCATTCCCTAAAGGTTTCCCAATAGTAACAATGTCTGGAACTACATCATGTAATTGAAACCCCCAGAAGGTTTTTCCCATACGTCCGCAACCCGTTTGAACCTCATCAGAAATACACAGCCCACCAGCAGCACGCACCACTTTATACGATTTAGCTAAAAACCCTTTTGGCAATTCTATTTGTCCCCCACAACTTATGATAGGTTCGATAATAAATGCTCCTACTCCACGACCTTTAGATTGAACAATATCTATTTGTTTTTGAACCTCAACAGCATATTGTTCACCAGCATTTTCACCTCTATATTTTCCTCTAAAGGAATCAGGTAAAGGAAATATATGGGTGTGCTCTGGCGCCCCTTTACCTCCTTTACCATCAAATTTATAGGAGCTAATATCAATGCACATATTAGCATTTCCGTGGTAACCAACTTCAGAAGCGATAATATCACGCTCTCCTGTATTTACTTTTACCATGCGTATTGCTAATTCATTCGCTTCACTACCAGAATTGACAAAGTGCAATACATTTAATTCTGGAGGTAAGGTTTCAATAAGTTCTTTAGCTAAAGTATTTATATTTTCATGTAAGTAACGAGAATTAGTGTTTAGTACCCCCATTTGTTCTTGACCTGCCTTTACAACAGCTGGATGCTCATGACCTACATGGGCAACGTTATTTACAGTGTCTAAATATTTTCTTCCGTATTGATCAATTAAATATTGTCCTGCACCACGCACCATTTTAATAGGCACTTTATATTGTAAACTTAAACTCTTTCCTAAATGTTGCTTTCTGTAATCTATTAAATCGTTATTAGATATTGTTTGAGAGCAAATAAGTGCTTCTGATTTAAATAATAGGTTAGGATCAGGGCATATACTTTTCCAAATGTTCATCTGACTGTAATATGCTACTCCAGGAAAATCATCCTTAAAACCTAACATGGATAATAACACTTGAAAGTGCAAATGAGGTACCCATTTTCCATTTTCGTGAGCGCTGCCTAAATAACCTATGCAATCACCTTTTTTAAGGGTATCTCCAAGCTTTTTATCCGACACACTTGCAACCGACAAATGTCCGTATAGCGTAAAAAAAACAATATCTTCAGCTTGATGTTTTAAGATGATCAATCCGCCATAGGCTTTATCATCTGCATCATTAACCGCAGTTACAATTTCGCCATCAAGCAATGCATGAACGGGAGTTTGTACAGGCAACCAAAAATCTACGCCTAAATGAATGCTTCTACTCTCACGTCCACTGTTTCCAATTTTATCATAATTGCTAGAAGTATATACCGATCTAGGTTCTAAATATCCTCCAGCAATCAGTTTAGTAGAGTGTTTTTTTTGAAGTTGATCAATTTTAAATTGAAAAAAATCACCATCATCAAAATCGGAATTAAATGCCAATAATTTACTTGATACACTTAAATCTAAATTATAGGGATCATTTTTCTGAACTGAAGGGAAAAGTTCCCTTAGCTCAAAACTATTTTTAGATGCCCAAGAATTGAATTTATCTTCACTTGGGTGTGGAGTAAACCCACAAGCTTTTCTGAAGCTGTATTCCGCAAAATTAGGACTAATTCCCTGCCACTTCCTCAGTACTTCCCAAGCAGGTTTCTCACTTATTAGTAGATATTCGTTATCGGGTTCTTCAATTTTATTAATAGCGGATTTGGTAACAGAAATAACCAATCGCATGGCAATAGCCGAATATAGATGTGCTAGCTCTACTTCTTGTAATTGAAAAGTTGAGTGATACCCACTAACAATTGGTAAAGCAGCTTCTAACACATCATTATGATTCATAATAGCATAGGCAGCTGCTATTGCTACATCATTGATAATTTGCGTGTGAATCGCATCGCCATAATCAATAGCTGCTTTTACTTTTGGATTGATTAACCCTGAAGAAACTATTACATTATTATCATTCGCATCATTATGTACCACTGATTTTCGAAGCTCTGAATACTCCTCAAATTTGCTTTCAAACACCCCTTGAAAGCGTACTATTGTTTCTTTATCTTCTATAGAAAAAAGGTTGATGTGTTCCTTAGTCCAAAGTGACTGTGCAATATCCCAAACAAATTCCCTACTAGCTTCTTGATGCGTAAATCCTTGAAGGGCTTGTGTTAATTTACCACACTCTTCTCCTAAACTAAAGCGTAGTTGTTCTAACTGAGGGTTTACGCTACTCCAAACTCTTCCTGATACCCAAGATAATAAACGAACATTTCGTTTATTATCAGAGCTGTCCGTAATTTCTGAAATGCTGTTTCCTTTTTTGTCCTTTATAACTTTAGGAGCAATTAAATGTTGGCCGTTTTTTTCGACATATTGTAATAGATTTTGTTGAAAATCTAAATAGTTATCGTCTTCATCTGGACGAGAAATCTTTAGGATATAACCCTCCTCATTTTCAACTTTAATTCTGAAATTAAAATCGACTTCACCAGGAAGTTCAGAAGCAACTCCCTTTATATTGAATAGTTCAAAAAGAATTTCTTGAGCTTGTTCAATTGATATTTTTAAGTTTGAATAATTCATTCTTTATTCTTCTATTAATAACATTAAAATATGGGCAGCACTCCAACTGAAATTTTCAGCATTCAGACCTTTACCCGTAACAGGATGGTAATTTTCCCTAATAGATGGTCCTTTTTCTAAAAGCCCTTCAGCTCCTTTTAAAATTTGAATTGTTGCTTTATTTGCTTCTTCATCAAAACCATAATTACGCAATCCTTTTACTCCAAAATAAGCTTGATCTAACCAGTTTGGCCCACGCCAATATCCTTTTAACGGATTAAATTTTTCATGATCTGCACTCATCGTTTGAAAAGGAACTTTAGTAAAGAACTTCTCTGGGTTCATCATTCTATTTTTCACCCCTTCAGCTTGCTCTTGTGTTGCTGCATTTGCCCACAGCGCTGTCCAACCTTCGGAGCCTTCTCCTTTTATAAAACTAGTTCCTTCTAAATTAGTATCGTAGAACCAACCATCATTAGCGTCATAAAATTGTTTTTGAATTTTACCTTTCAATAATTCTGCTTCAGATTTAAACCTGCTAACATCATCCGTTTTTTGTAATACTTCTGCTAAAGTTACTAAATACAATTTCTCTGCATAGAGATAAGCGTTTAAATCTACACTTTCTTGATTTAATGAATAAGCTCCTTCATTATTCCTTAAAATTTTTGAATTATCAAAACGAATAGCGTTATCCATTCCACTTTCCCATTTAGCAGCAATTAAACTACCATCTGTAGAACCATATTCACACAATCCATCTTGATCATGGTCTCTTTTAGCGTACCAGAAATTATGATATTTCACTAGTTTTGGGTAGAGCTCTTTTACAAAATTTATGTCCTTATCTTTTTCATAAATTTTAGCTACAGCCCAAGCAGCCAAAGGTGGCTTCGTATCTCGTTCGTTGTGTTTTTCAATAGTAGTATCTCTAAATACACAATCTATAATAAACCCATCTTCTTTTTGAAAATCAAACATCAATCGCATTTGATCTTTAGCAATTGTAGTATTATAATACGATAAACCAACAGCGTGTTTCCAACTATCCCATGCCCAAAATCCATGAAACCACTTATAATGATAACTAGGAAATAGCCCTTGCTTTTTAATTTCCCCTGCAGGAATACGCCAATTGTTTTGTAGAGTTAGTATACTTTTAGCAGCTACCTGTTTTGATAAAGAATCTGAAAATTTTGGATGGAGCTGACTGAACACATTATTCAACTGATTTTCTTTCTCTTGCTTTCTCTTGAGTAAAGTTTGATCAAAATTGGTGTTAGCAATTAGCTTCTTTTCTGCTTCCCAAGAATACTCAGGAAAAATAAAACTTTGAGAAATGACTATTTCTTTTGTCTCATTTGGTTTTAAATCAAAACTTTTAAAATCTATCCCATAGGATTTATTGTTATTAAGAATATCAGTTTTTTCAATATTATTAAAGCTTTGTATATAACCAATAGCATTACTTTTAGTAGCAATTAATTTTACTATGTTTCCTTCATTGGACATTGTAATACCTACATCATTAACACCACCTTGAATATTTGCATTAATTTGAATACTCTTATCAGAAACATTTGTAATGGTCATTTTTTGAAGTGCCGTATGCCCTGATAGAAATACCAATTGTTCCTTTAGTTCAATATTTTCATTTTTAAATACTTGCTCTAAATGACTTGAATGACTTTCTTGTTTAATTAAATCATTCTTAGAATCAATTAAATTTTCATCATGAACACCTTTAGTTAATAATAGTCTAGATAAACTCATACTACTCCATATCCCGTTTTGCTGGGTCATAAGGAAAGGACCAGAAAAACCTGTAAGCGGTATATCAGTTCCTGTAAGACTGTACCCGAACCAAGCTCCTTGATCGGAAAACATTAGGCCAGATTTATCTAACGAATCTTTTGGAGTAATGCGATAATCAAGAATGTTTTTATTGAATTCTAAAGGACTATTTTTAACAACTTCTTTTTGTGCCTCTTTACAACCCATTAAGAAGATTGCAAGTAGTGCGTATGTGCTAATTTGTTTCATATATTATCTTAAAATAAATCCGTCTTTCATAGGATCGTTAGGGTCAATTACAAAAGTGTGCACTCCTGTAATGTATGCTGTTCCTTCTACTTGAGGAATAACAGCTTTGAACGGACCGTAATCTTCTTCAGAAACTACCGAGCCCTTAAATACAGAATCGGTAATACTTTCTATAGTCATGGTTTCACCATAGTTAATTTCTTTTCGTGCTTTGTGAATTGCCATTCTTCCAGAAACACCAGATCCTGTTGGACAACGATCTACCTCTCCTTCAGCAAAAATGCATACGTTTCTACTGTCAATGTTTTCTTTTTCAGAATCGCCAATAAAAATGGTTCCATAAAGGAAACTTAAATCCTCTTCAAAAGGGTGTAGTATTTCTTTATCTGCATCCATTACCGCCTGCTTTATATCCATCCCTTTAGTAATCAAAGCTCTGTAAGAATTCGTACTTAAGTCAAAATCGAAATTGTTTTTATTCATATCCACATATGCATAAAAAGCTCCTCCGTATGCCAGATCATAAGTGACTTTTCCTAGTCCATCTACTTCAATGGTTCTATCTAAACCAACCACAAAACTTGGTACACAATGAAAACGAACTCCAGTTACCTTTCCGTTTTTCACATGAGCATATGAGGCAATTCTTCCACAAGGAGCGTCAATTTTTATGACATTATCTCCTTCTTGAACAGTAATCCAATTCATTTCTACAGCTAAGGTAGAAATAGCAATAATTGCATGACCGCACATTGTAGAGTACCCTTCATTATGTAAAAAGATGATTCCAAAATCACCTTCATCATCATTAGGTGGCAGTAAAATACATCCATACATATCAGCATGACCACGGGGTTCAAACATTAAAGCCGTACGTAATTCATCAAATTTTTCTTTACAATAACGCCTGTAGTCCAAAACTGAATTTCCTTTTAATTCTGGAAAACCATCAACAATTACACGCAAAGGTTCGCCACCGGTATGCATGTCAATCGTTTTTATTTGCAACCAATCAGTATTTGGTTGAAATGAAGTTTTTGAACGTATATTCTGATAAGTAGTATTCATCATACCTTAATTTTCTGAAATAATGTATTTATTATAGTAATAGGTCGCCGCAGCTAAATCTTCCAATGCATGACCAACCGACTTAAATACAGTGATTTCATTATTATTATTTCTTCCCTGTTTTACTTCGGAACATAATTCAAATAAATCTGCTTTAATAGCTGATTCTTTAAGAACTCCGTTATTAAGAGGTATCACAATATCACCACTTTCCTTTAATCCCCCTTGAAAAATATCTACATAAACAGTAGCCTTTTTAATAGCATCGTCATCAGCTTCACGCATATCTTTTTTATATGCTCCTACTAAATCAACATGCTGTCCTTCCTTCAATAATTTACCCAATACTAATGGTGTTTTAGATAAGGTTGCTGAAGAAACAATATCTACCTCCGTAATTTTATCTTCAATCTTATGAATAGGTAGAACGGTATATTGTTCATCTTTCAATTCTTCACAGATTGCTACTGCCTTTTCAAAAGAACGTCCCCAAACATACACTTGTTTGATTGGTCTAACACTAGCATGTGCTTTAATTAAATTAACCGACAAAGCTCCTGTACCTATCATTAATAGTGAAGACGAATCTACTCTAGATAAAAAAGATGATGCTAATGCAGATGCTGCTGCAGTTCTTTTTGCTGTTAAATTTTTGGCTTCTAAAATTGCTTTTATTCCTCCAATTTTAGCATCCAAATAAATATAGGTTCCTTGAATAGAGGGTAAATCAAACTGTCCGTTTTTAGGGCTTACGGTAACAATTTTTACACCAGCCTCTTTACTTGGGTTCCATGCTGGCATTAATAACAATGTAGAGTCTTCACCAATTTCTGGATTAGGAAAATCATGATGATGACGCATAGGTATCCTCATCGTATTTTCTTTGAAAGCTGTGCGAATCGATTTAATTAATTCGCTAAAATCCGTGCTCTTCTCTATGGTGTCGGAATTGATATATGGTATCTTCATGAAAAAAAATCGAAATAATATTTAAAAATAAGCTATTTCATTTTTTTTATATGATTTTATCTCAATGTTGTATTGATAATACAAGCTTGTGTTAAAATAGTATCAATACTGTAATGACATTTGATTGTAATTTTATAAAAAATTTAAAGTCAGCTTATAATGAGAAAATTAATAGCATCTTTTGTGGTACTCTTTTTAATTGCAACATCATGTAAAACAGTCCGTACAACAGTAGTAACAAGCCCTAAAAGTTTTATTGAAAAAATACAAGCTGTTTTTCCCAAAGTAGCAATTTCAGAAACAAAAAATTTTGAGGGTTTTAAAGCAACATATCAACTAATTTTAGATGAACCTTTAGACCATTCTGATTTATCAAAAGGAACATTTAAACATTATGTATATTTATCGCATAACGGATTTGATTTACCTACAGTTTTAGAAACAGAAGGTTATCAAGCTTATTTTGGAGCTAAAGAAATGAGTAAAATATTAAAAGGAAACCAAGTACTTGTTGAATATCGTTTTTATGGAAAATCTAGACCTGAACCAACCCCTTGGGAATACTTAAAAAACGATCAAGCAATAGAGGATTACCATAATATTGTAACGCGACTAAAAACATTATACACAGGAAAATGGATTAGTTCAGGAATAAGTAAGGGAGGGGAAACAACTTTAATTTACAAATCAAAATACCCAAATGATGTAGATGTTGCGGTACCTTATGTTGCTCCATTAATAAACACTCAGGAAGACCCAAGAACAACACAACACATAAATAGTGTGGGTACTCCAGAATGCAGAGCAAAAGTAACTCGTTTTCAACGATTGTTATTAGAGAATAAGACTGCAGTGCAAAAAGAAATACAAAACTATTCCATAGAAAAAAATATGTCCTTTACAAAAGTACCCATTGAAGAAGCTTTAGAATATGCAGCTTTAGAATTTTCTTTTTCCTTTTGGCAATGGGGAGGAGATTGTAGTACCATTCCCAATGAGGATGCAAGTCCAAAAGAATTATTTGATTACATGAATAATATTGTTGGCATTAGCTTTTATGATGATAATACCTTTCACAGATTATTACCTTCATATTACCAACATATGGTTGAATTAGGATATTATGGATTTGATTTCACTCCTGTTGCAGATTTGTTAACCATTGTAAAAAACACTTCAAATAATCGGTTTGCCCCTAAAAACACTAATCTTACCTATAATCCTAACTACATAACACAAGTGCGTGATTATGTAGAAAACAAAGGGGATAATATTTTATACATTTATGGAGGGTATGATACTTGGGGTGCTTGTGCTCCAACACCAAAAACCTCAGTTGATGCTTTAAAGATGGTCTTAAAAGGAGGTTCTCATAGCACACGAATTAAGCATTTTTCTCCTGAGGATCAAGAAAGAATATACGTTAAGCTTCAAGAGTGGTTAGGAAAAAATGTTAAACTTAATCAATTGTAAGTGATTGTAATTTGTAAATTACAATTAACATCATCGTTTATAAAAACAAAAAGGACCTAGTTGATATTTTCTACATCAACTAAGTCCTTTTTAGTAAAGCCATTGATAGTTCACTGGAATAAATCAATGCAAACTAATTCTATTTATTTTCCGCCATAATTTTCCGTAATTTCGCCAATTAGTTTTAACTTATTGCTTCCTAATTATGCTAAAAGCTGATTTATCTAAAATTAACCCGAAAGAAAACATCATCATTAAAGGCGCAAAACTGCATAACCTTAAAAATATTGATGTAGTTATTCCTAGAAACAAACTAGTTGTGATTACTGGTTTATCCGGTTCTGGAAAATCATCATTGGCTTTTGACACTTTATATGCGGAAGGGCAACGACGTTATGTAGAAAGTTTATCATCATATGCAAGGCAGTTTTTAGGGAGACTAAACAAACCAAAAGTTGATTATATTAAAGGTATTGCACCGGCAATTGCTATTGAACAAAAGGTAAATTCTACCAACCCAAGAAGTACTGTTGGAACTACAACTGAAATTTACGATTACTTAAAATTACTGTTTGCCCGCATTGGTAGAACTTACTCTCCTATTTCAGGTAATAGGGTCAAAAAACATACGGTTAGCGATGTTATCAATTACTTAAAAACACTTGAAGACAATAATAAATTATTACTATTAGCACCTATTAAAGCTGAAGAATCAAGAACGCTTGAGCAAAAAGTAAAAATATTACAACAACAAGGTTTTTCTAGAGTAAAAGTTGATAATAACGTTATTAGAATTGAAGAGTTTAAAGATTCAAAAACTATAAGTAACATACATTTAGTTGTTGATAGGGTTATAATAAAACAAGATGATGAAGACTTTTATAATCGTTTAGCAGATGCCATACAAGTCGCTTTTTATGAAGGCAAAGGAAATTGTATCATCGAAAATATTACCACAGAAACGGCAACTCCTTTTAGTAACAAGTTTGAATTAGATGGGCTTACATTTTTAGAACCGAACACACATTTATTCAGTTTTAATAATCCATATGGAGCTTGTCCAACTTGTGAAGGATATGGTGATGTTGTTGGTTTAGATGCCACTTTGGTTGTTCCTGACACCTCACTTTCAATATTCGAAAACGCAATATTTTCTTGGAGAGGCGAAACCTTAAGCTGGTATCGTGATCAATTAGTAAATAGTGCTTATAAATTCGATTTCCCTATTCATAAACCATATTTTGAATTATCAGAAGAACAGAAAGAATTATTGTGGACTGGAAATAAACACTTTACTGGTTTAACCGAGTTCTTTAAAGAACTAGAAGAAAAGAGTTATAAAATTCAAAATAGAGTATTATTATCTCGTTATCGAGGGAAAACAAAATGTAATACTTGTTCCGGGAAACGATTACGCCCAGAAACAAATTATATAAAAGTAAATAATGTTTCAATATCAGACCTTGTTGAAAAATCAATAAAAGATTTAATTCCATTTTTCAATACACTCAAATTAGACGAGCATGATACCCAAATCGCTAAACGATTATTAACTGAAATCAATAACCGATTAGGATTCCTTGCCAATGTTGGCTTAGACTACTTAACAATAAACAGAAAATCAAATTCACTTTCAGGAGGAGAAAGTCAACGCATAAATTTAGCAACTTCTTTAGGAAGTAGTTTAGTAGGATCAATGTATATTTTAGATGAACCAAGTATTGGATTACACCCGAAAGACTCTGAAAAACTAATCACTGTTTTAAAATCATTACGTGATTTAGGAAACACCGTTATTGTAGTTGAGCATGATGAAGATATTATGAAAGCTGCCGATCAGATTATTGATATCGGCCCAGAAGCTGGAACTTTTGGAGGTGAAGTAGTTGCTTCTGGAACATTTCCTGAATTATTGCAATCCGATTCTCTTACAGCAAAATATTTAAATGAAAACTTAAAAATTGAAGTTCCTAAAAAACGAAGGGTTTCAAAAAATAACATCTACATAAAAGGAGCCAGAGAGAATAACCTAAAAAACATTGACGTTACTTTCCCATTAGATGCATTAACCGTGGTTACAGGAGTTTCTGGTAGTGGAAAAAGTACGCTAATAAAAAACATTCTTTATCCTGCTTTACATAAAGAGTTAGGTGGCTATGGGATAAAACCTGGAGAATTTACAAGTATCACAGGGAACTACAGCCATATTAAAAATATTGAGTTTGTTGATCAAAATCCAATTGGGCGCTCTTCAAGGTCAAATCCGGTTACTTATATTAAAGCTTATGATGACATTAGAGCTTTATTTGCTAGTCAAAGCGTTTCACAAATAAGAAACTATCAACCAAAGCATTTTTCTTTTAATGTTGATGGAGGACGATGCGAAGTTTGTAAAGGAGAAGGTGAAGTAACTATTGAAATGCAATTCATGGCTGACGTTCATTTAGAATGTGATGTCTGTAAAGGAAAACGTTTTAAGAAAGAAGTATTAGAAGCAACTTTTGACGGCAAATCAATACATGATATTTTAACCATGACTATTGATGATGCATTGGACTTTTTCAAACACAACGAACAATCTAAAATAGCAAATAAACTACAACCTTTACAAGATGTTGGTTTGGGTTATGTGCAATTAGGACAATCCTCTTCTACCCTATCTGGTGGTGAAGCACAACGTATTAAATTAGCTTCCTTTTTAGTGAAAGGAAAAACAAAAGATAAAGTATTATTTATTTTTGATGAACCTACTACAGGGTTACATTTTCATGATATTCAAAAATTATTAACTTCATTTAATGCCTTACTAGATAAAGGGCATTCTATTATTGTGATTGAACACAACTTAGAACTAATAAAATGCGCCGACTACATTATTGATCTTGGTCCTGAGGGAGGTGATTTTGGTGGTGAATTGTTGTTTTCTGGAACTCCAGAAGAATTAGTAAAAAGTAAAAAATCCGTTACTGGTATTTATTTAAAAGATAAAATATAACATTCTTAAAATCGCTTCTACTCCTTTGTTTAAAAGGAATAGAAGCCTTATTTTACCCTCTTTAAAACCTCCTTTTTCAATAGTGCTTAAAAATTCTTGGCACGCTCTTTGAAATTCATAACACATATAGCGTAAACCGAAAAGCTAAAAATGAGTAGGTAAATTCTAAATTTGAATGTTATGAAAAACAATATCTTATTAATAGCCCTTATTTTAGGAGTATTTACATTTGCAAATACAAACGAAGTAAACAACAAAAGAATAAATAACACAGACGCATCTAGATACAGCTACATGCAACCTTTGAAGTTTATTGAACGTGGAGTTGAGTTTTATGTTTTTCCAAACGGTGAGTTTGATTTTAACACACACCCAAGATACAATAGACCAAGAACTCATGGAGTAAGCATAAATATTACACATGGTGCCCCAAGTGTTATTCACAGTTCTTATTATGGTAATAACCGTAGCAACAGAGGTGTTAGAATAGAGCATGATTATCTAGGGCGTGTAAGACGTATAGGAAGTGTATTTATCAATTATGATAGTCGCAGTAGAATAAAACGTATTGGATCTGTATACATGAACTACCGTCGTCATTTATTAGCTAACATTGGTGGGTTGCGTATTTTCTACTCTAGGAATGGTAGAATACATAGAACTACTGGAGCTATTAAACACAATATGGGATGTCATTTCTGTGGAATGAACAACTGTTCTACAAATCATTACGGAAATAATCATGGTCACGGT
>Ga0209291_1002882_pt1 | contig 13384 bp, 12 predicted proteins | sample GOMGulsemesocosm_FD_184633 | JGI IMG/M metagenome (GOLD analysis project Ga0209291, IMG submission 184633) | Methane-oxidizing microbial communities from mesocosms in the Gulf of Mexico - GOM9B Gulf of Mexico (SPAdes) (version 2) | ecosystem: Environmental > Aquatic > Marine > Cold seeps...
ACTTGAACTATCTCTGAATTTAAGTTATGTATATGAGAAAACATTTTGCCCTAAAATTTTTAGTTATCCTTACTGTTTTCGCAACAACAAGTTGTGGTAAAGGAAAAAAAGGAGGATCAAGAGCTACCGGTTGGAAAATCAACTCTAAAGAAGGTGGTTTTCAATACAACACAAAATACCAAGAACAAGAAACCGCTCCTGGAGTAGTATTTATTGAAGGAGGTACATTCACAAAAGGTCAAGTAAATGATGACCCGATGCACGACTGGAATAATTCACCAAACCAACAACATGTACAATCATTCTATATGGATGAGACAGAAGTTACAAACATCATGTACATGGAATACTTAGATTGGACAAAGAAAGTATATCCACCAGAAAACGAAAACTTCACACAAATATATAACGGTGTAGTACCTGACACATTAGTTTGGAGAAATAGGTTAGGTTACAACGAAGTTATGACAAATAACTACTTACGTCACCCTGCTTACCAAGACTATCCTGTAGTTGGAGTTAGCTGGATTCAGGCAAATCAATTTTGTGTATGGAGAACAGATCGTATTAATGAAGATGCATTGGAAAAAAATGGATTCTTAAAAGAAAATGCGAAAGTTACCGATGTAACTGCTGATTCAAACTTTAGCACACACACATACATTATTTCCCCTACTTCTACTTACGGTGGAAATGAAGAAATATTAAACGGAGGTAAAAAGAAAAGCAAAAACCCACAGACAAATGCTGATGGTGAAGAAATAAATATCTACGCAACAAGATCTACAGGTATTTTACAACCTGGATACAGATTACCTACTGAAGCTGAATGGGAATTTGCTGCTTTAGGAATGTCAGAAATAAGAAGTTATAACGTACATAGAGGTAGAAAAAAATACCCATGGAGCGGTCAATACACCAGATCAGGAAAAAGAGTAACTAGAGGTGATCATAACGCCAACTTCAAACAAGGAGATGGAGATTACGGTGGAATTGCTGGTTGGTCTGATGATGGTGCTGATATTACCGCTCAAGTAATGTCATATGACCCAAATGATTTTGGATTATACGATATGGCTGGGAATGTTGCCGAATGGGTTGCCGATGTATACAGACCTATTGTTGATGATGAAATGAGCGACTTTAACTATTATAGAGGTAATGTGTTCACAAAAAACAAAATTGGAGAAGATGGGAAAGTAGCAATTATTACTGCTGATTCTATTGGATACGACACTTTAGCTACAGGGAAAGTTATTGCAACAACATTACCTGGACAAATAGCTCAAGTACCAGTTGACGACAACGAAACATATTTAAGAACAAACTTCAACAAGTCTGACAATATCAACTATAGAGACGGAGACAAAGCCTCTAGTAGAGCTTTCTCTGATGGTGGTGATGACGAAGGTGGTGAAGATGCTGATAGAGGAGACGAAACAAGGGGTATGTACAACTCACCTAAGCACTCTGTAACTGTTGATTCTGCTGGCGTAATGACCAAAGAGTATGATGGTTCTTCCAAAAGAACATCTCTTGTAAATGACGAAGTAAGAGTTTACAAAGGTGGGTCTTGGAAAGATAGAGAATACTGGTTAGACCCAGCTCAAAGAAGATTTTACCCTGAAGCTATGGCAACTGATTACATTGGATTTAGATGTGCTATGTCAAGAGTAGGTGCTAAATCAAAAGGAAAAGGAAACAGAAAATCTCCTAGATAATTCTAAAAAAAACACATAACAAAAAAAAGCTCTAATTAACATTAGAGCTTTTTTTTTGAGAATTTTATAATCATGAATATTACCGAACTATACCACATATTCAAACAGTCCTCTGGCATAAATACCGACACCAGAACCATTCAAAAAAACAATCTTTTCTTTTCTTTAAGCGGAGAAAATTTTAATGGGAATAAATTTGCTAAACAGGCATTAGAAAAAGGAGCCTGCTACGCTATTGTTGACGACAACAACTACACTCAAGAAAACACAATACTTGTAAAAAACACTCTTGAAACACTTCAGCAATTAGCAAAATATCACAGAAAAGAACTAAACATTCCTATTATTGCACTTACTGGAAGCAACGGAAAAACAACAACAAAAGAACTAATCAACTGCGTACTTTCTAAAAAATATAAAACTTCAGCTACAAAAGGAAACCTAAACAACCATATCGGAGTCCCCTTAACACTTCTTGCAATGGATCCAACTACTGAAATTGGCATTGTAGAAATGGGCGCAAATAATTTTAATGAAATTGAATTATTAGCAAACTTAGCAACTCCTGACTTTGGATACATCACTAATTTCGGGAAAGCCCACTTAGAAGGTTTTGGAAATATTGAAGGTGTCATAAAAGCAAAAAGTGAACTATACGACAACTTACGAGAAAACAAAAAACATGCCTTCATAAACACAGACAACAACAAACAAGTTGAACAATCAAAAGGCATAAATACAATCACCTTCTCTGAGAACAATAATTCTGACTCCACTATTGAATTTTCACATGCCAATCCCACAGTAACTGTGAAATACAAACAACTAAACATCACTAGCAACCTAATTGGAGACTATAATTTCACAAATATTTCAGCAGCAATTAGCATAGGTGAATACTTTCAAGTAAACACAATAGACATAGCAAATGCAATTGAAACCTACACACCAACAAACAATAGGTCTCAAATAATTCACAAAAACTCCAATAAAATCATACTTGACGCCTATAACGCCAATCCAACAAGTATGAAAGCCGCTCTTAACAGTTTTAGCCAACTAAAAACAAACAACAAAGCTATTTTTATTGGCGACATGTTTGAACTTGGAGAGACTAGTAAAAAAGAGCACCAAGAAATCATAGATCAACTTGAAGTATTAAACTTTGAACACAATATAGTCATTGGGAAACACTTTAAAAACACAGAACACAATAGTAAAGTCAAATCCTATATTGATTTTAATGAATTTGCTTCTAATTACACAAACGATCTAAAAAACTACACTATCCTAATAAAAGGTTCAAGAGGAATGGCCCTTGAAAGAATTTTAGACACCCTATAACAACTAACAACCAGCTAATTACAAACAATTAAAGGAATATTTGATCTTATTTGTAACAAAAACAACAAATAGCACGTATAACTATATGCGTAAGCAACATAACAGATAATATTCAGGAGGACACTTAATGAGACAACTTAAAATCACCAAGCAGGTTACCAACAGGGAAACCGCATCTTTAGACAAATATTTACAAGAAATAGGAAAGGTTGACCTAATTACTGCCGATGAAGAGGTAGAATTAGCACAACGAATTAAAGCTGGTGATCAAATTGCATTAGAGAAATTAACAAAAGCGAATCTTCGTTTTGTTGTTTCCGTAGCAAAACAATACCAAAATCAAGGATTAACATTACCCGATTTAATTAACGAAGGTAACTTAGGTTTAATTAAAGCCGCACAACGTTTTGACGAAACTCGTGGTTTTAAATTTATATCATATGCTGTTTGGTGGATTAGACAATCTATCCTACAAGCATTAGCTGAACAATCTAGAATTGTACGCTTACCACTAAATAAAATTGGCTCTATTAACAAAATTAATAAAACCTATGCATTTTTAGAGCAAGCTCACGAACGTATTCCTTCTGCAGAAGAAATCGCTAAAGAATTAGACATGACTATTAATGACGTAAAAGAATCTATGAAGAATTCTGGTCGTCACGTATCTATGGACGCCCCTTTGGTTGAAGGTGAAGATTCTAATTTATACGATGTATTACGTTCTGGCGAATCACCAAACCCTGACCGTACATTGCTACATGAGTCATTACGTACAGAAATCACAAGAGCATTACAAACTTTAACTCCTCGTGAAGCAGATGTTATTAGCCTATATTTTGGACTAGGAGACCAGCACCCTATGACTTTAGAAGAAATAGGTGAGACTTTTGATTTAACTCGTGAACGTGTTCGCCAGATTAAAGAAAAAGCAATTAGAAGATTAAAACACACTTCAAGAAGTAAAATATTAAAAACATATTTAGGGTAACCCCTAATTACAGTAACGACAGTATTAAGTTTTCGCTTCGGTGAAAACGAAAACTGTTCGTTTTTTGATTGATGATGAAACTCCGGCTGATTACCGGAGTTTTTTTTGGTTAAAAACCGTTACATTTGTAATATAAACAATACAAAACATGAGCTCAAAACTAATTGCACCCTCAATGCTTGCTGCAGATTTCGGAAACTTACAACGTGACACAGAAATGGTTAACGCAAGCGATGCTGACTGGTTTCACATAGATGTCATGGATGGACATTTTGTACCAAACATCTCTTATGGAATGCCCGTTATTCAAGCAATAAAAAAACATGCCACTAAACCATTAGACGTGCATTTAATGATTGAAAAACCAGAACGTTACATTGAAGAGTTTGCAAAAGTAGGCGCTGATATTATCACTGTACACTATGAATCTACTGTTCACCTACACAGAACATTAAGACAAATTAAAGATGCTGGCTGTAAAGCTGGTATTGTATTAAACCTAACAACTCCTGTTTCTGTACTTGAAGACATCTTACCTGAATGTTATATGGTATTACTTATGTCAATAAACCCAGGTTTCGGTGGTCAAAAATTCGAAAATATTACTTATCAAAAAGTAAAAAAACTTCGAAAAATGATCGATAACCAAGGCTTAGATACTTTAATTGAAATTGACGGAGGAGTTACAGATAAAAACATTCAAAAATTAACAGAAGCTGGAGCTAACGTATTTGTAGCCGGAAGTCACGTTTTTAAATCTGAAAATCAAATAGACACTATTAAAAATTTGAAAGCTTTAGCTAATTCATAGTACAACTTAAAAATATTGATTTTATCAAAGCCAGTAAATTACTTACTGGCTTTAATATTTAAATTATCGTTAACTATAAAATATTTAAAAAATGAAAATCATCAAACTTTCCATACTGATTATTTTAATAACCAGTTGCACAAAAAATAGTAAGCTAGAAAATACTGATACACCTGAATACAATGCTTTAGAAAACATAAAAGCTCTTGACGATAAAGAAAACAAAACTCCCATTATTAGCTTTAAAAAATTTGCTGACTCAGAAGCTGATAAATCAATACTATTATCTAAGAAAAATATTGCTTCCTCCTTAATCAAAGCAAAAGAATACAAATACTGCATCATTACAGTAGGAGCACATACTATTCTTAAGGTTTTAGATTTAAAAAACTGTAAGCAATCTGGATTATGGGGAACCTGTATGCCTATAGCTGAAGGCTATATTAAAAAAGGGTCATTAAAATATCAAAAAGATTTTATAAATAATATTATTGGCCTACCAGACAATCAAGAAAGGATAATGTACTTATTCAATTAACCTCATAGGGTAACTTAATCAAGGTTTTATACAAACTCGAGAGACATTAATCAACAACATATCCTTCTCAAATCAGACCTAGGAAAGCTAAACACATTGACAGCATTAATATCCAGCAAATCTGAAATTAAACATTTGTTGGATTTTTTTATACAAACTAGGGAATTGCCTCTTGAACTCCGATGGTGATTCTATAAAATTTTCAACAACTACAGCCAAAAATTCAAACTCATTAGTAAATGCATAATCCCTAATAAATCCTGAGTTTTTAATATCCGCTACCAAATCTTCATTTCTCATTAAGCGTAGCAATTCCGAAAAACCATCAGAAAAAACAGTTGAAGCTGTATCGGACCTGTTAATACTATTTAAATGAATGGCATGCGTAAACTCATGTATTCCTAAGTTTAGATTATCATCTTCTATATTAAAGCCTTCTTCAAAATCTTCCCAAGAGAGTACTAACGCCTTTAATTTCGGATTAAACTCTCCTTTATGATACCGCTCACCTATTGTTGAATAAAACTCCTTAGGATAAATAATAATCTTCTCAAGAATTGGCAATATATACTTACGCATCCCAAAAGTCAACATCACAGCAGTAGCCCCTACCAACAACCTATGTTTATCACTTAACACAAAATCTTGTCTAGAAATAAATTCTTTGTCACTTAAAAAACATTGCAATCGATGCTCAAATCGACTCTTCCCAGCACTTGATAGACGATTATAAAAATTGGAGTTCTTACGAAGTATTGCCTTTTGACTCTCTGATAATTTATTTTTATACAGATAAAAATGCACCCAAGCAGGACGTTTAAACCAACTTAAGTAAACTGTATCAAGCATTTTAAAAAACAAAAAAAGGATTAACAACAACAAGCTAAACGTCAACACCCCTGCAAACAACATCCCAAAACCAAATTCTTCCTTAACCATTATTAACTATCAAATTATTTTCAGCAAGATAACACAATACTACCTGTACAAATCTTATTTAAGGTATATTTATAACCACTCCTACAGCCACTAAAATAGTTTTTATCACAAAAATTAGGTTGGTATAATATTTTTTGTATATTTGCACTAGTAATAAAATATAATACTATTTAAAATGAGTAAAGGAACAGTAAAATTTTTCAACGACACTAAAGGATTTGGTTTCATCACTGAAGAAGACACAAACAAAGAACACTTTGTACACATTTCTGGTTTAATCGACGAAGTTCGCGAAGGTGACGCAGTTGAATTCGACTTAGAAGAAGGAAGAAAAGGCTTAAACGCTGTAAATGTAAAAGTGATCTAATAATCATACATTACAATTTTCTAAAAAATCTGACACTAGTGTCAGATTTTTTTTTGCTCTAAACTCAAGACTTGTCGGTTTTTTTAATATTTTAGAGAATTATTACTCAAACAACTGCTACAAATTAAATAACCACCCACACCATGAAGAACATAATCTCAACAATAATTATTTTATTTACTACATTAAACGCAACTGCTCAGATAAAAGAAATTTCAATCGACTCAAAAAAGGCTGCTAAAAAAACAGTTCAAATTTCAAAAATACACCTATTAGGAAATCTTATTGGACAACTAAACAAGGAGTCAGATAAGGATTTTCACTCTGTATCCTATAAGGATTTCAAAAATACAGACAAAAACGATATAAAAACTTTTGACATAGGAAATAAAGAAACTGTAAAACAATACAGAGACATTATGCTAGCTATGATCCTTGATAAAACAAACGAAAAAACAATCGAACTAGAAGGAAACACTATTTCATTTAAAAGAAAATCAAACAGCATAGAGACATTTATTACAAATAAAGGTGGCGAAACCTCAAAAATGAAATGGATCACCAAAAAACATATTAATATATTGTTTCCAGCCAATAAACTGAACTAAAACACCAACAGGTTTTGCTTCAGTAACACTAAAAGAAATATCCCTTATAAAAAAGTAACTTTAAGCAAGCTTGATTACTTTTTTATAAGGGATATTTCTTTTATTCGTGACCGCGAGAGGATTCGAACCTCCAACCCTCAGAGCCGAAATCTGATATTCTATCCAGTTGAACTACGCAGCCATTTATCACACTTCAACAAACTCAGTGCGAACATTATAAATATTACATTAAATTTTTCTTTACAATAGCTGATATGGTTTTTCCATCAGCTTGACCTGCTACTTCTGCATTTACCGCAGCCATAACCTTACCCATATCTTTCATACCACTTGCCCCTAATTCTTCTATTACTTGCAATACTATTTTTTCTACTTCACCTTCAGTAAATTGTTCTGGCAAAAATTGCTCAATCACAGCAACTTGCTCCAATTCAGGAGCCGCTAAATCATCTCTATTTTGCTCTGTAAAAATAGCAGCACTATCCTTACGCTGCTTTACTAATTTCTGAATCAACCTCACCTCTTCTGCCTCAGATAATTCTTGCTTAGACCCTGATGCAGTTTGAGCCAACAGTAACTCTGCTTTTATAGCCCTCAAAGATGTTAAAGCAACTTGATCCTTAGCCTTCATTGCTTCTTTTAACTTAGTCATTATATCCGCCTGTAAACTCATCTTTTCCTTAATTAAATGATTAAAAAATATTGATTATAAAATTAACATAAACTTATAACGCTAAAGTAAAAAACTCTCAACTGAATCCATTGAGAGTTTTACTTTTTATTTTTAAAATACATGACTACATAAAAAAAACAGCCATGACAAGTCACCCCACAGGCTGATTAATCTACATTATCATGCAAAAAAGAGTTATTAGAACGCAACTGGATATCATCATTACTATCCGTACTAATTGTTGTACGGGATATTTCTCCATTTACCCCTGAAGACTCACTTAAATCAATCCCCATACGTTTATACGCAGGCTCTTTTTCTATTTCATCTACATTATTAGCATTTACATTATGACGAAACTTATAATTAAATTCCTTTAATTTTTTTCTTCGAGCATCTGCTCTCAATCGCAAACTTTCTTCTATTGAAGTATTAAAAGGATCAAGCTCTGGAGCTGAATCAAACATAACATCCTCCTCAATATTTTCTTTTATTACTATTTCCGGAACAGCTTCAACAGAAACCACTTCTTCTTCAATTTTTATTTCCTGAACAGGTAAAACCTCTTCAGCATCTGTATAATCTAAACTATAACGAATTACACCATCTTCATTTTGCTCCTGAACAGGAACTACTTCAACGTGATCTGTAACCTCAATTTCACTAACCTCTTCAGAAAGTTGAAAAACTACTTTTTCTTCTGCTTTTACAACCGGCTCAAATAACTCTTCAGAAGTAGCTATTGGCGCCTCAAAAGAAAACGTTTCTTCTACTTTATCCACAACATCAACCTCTGGAATAACTTTTTCTACCTCATTCACATCAGTAATTACATATTCATCCGTAGCTAATACCGAAGGAGCAACCACCTCGTCATATACTACATTAATGTTTTTAATCAATTCCGACGTAGGAATCAATTCACTAAACACCTCATTTTGATTCACTTCCTCTATTACCTCATTATCAAACAACGTATGTCTAATTACCGGCTCCTCTTTTTTAACCGGAGCTACAATTGCTTTAGGCAACTCAACATCAGAAATTACATTCTTAGTAGATAATACCTGTGTAGCTATTTGATTTTCCTCTAATGCATGGATAATTTTTTTAGCCTCGGTATTTACGATATCATCTTGCTGATCCGCATCAAAACCTGTAGCGATAATAGTAACAGAAACATCTCCACCTAAAGACTCATCTTCACCAACACCCATAATAATGTTAGCTCCGTTCCCTGCCTCGGTTTGAATATGCTCGTTAATCTCCCCTATTTCATCAATAGTAATTTCTTCAGTACCAGAAATAATTAGCAACAATACGTTCTTGGCTCCTGTAATTTTATTATCGTTTAACAATGGTGAATCTAAGGCATTGAATATTGCATCATTAGCTCTATTTGCTCCTGATGCAGTCGCAGACCCCATAATTGCACTACCACTATTAGACAATACTGTTTTAGCATCTCTAAGGTCAATATTTTGCATATAGTGATGCGTAATTACTTCCGCAATACCTTTTGCCGCAGTAGCTAACACTTCATCAGCTTTAGCAAACCCCGCTTTAAACCCTAAATTACCATAAACCTCACGTAATTTATTGTTGTTAATTACAATAAGAGAATCAACCTCTTTACGTAATTTCTCAACACCAATTTGCGCCTGTTCATTTCTCATTTTCCCTTCAAACTGGAAAGGAACTGTTACAATACCAACAGTAAGCACATCTAACTCCTTAGCCATACGCGCGATAATTGGCGCAGCACCTGTACCAGTACCACCACCCATTCCTGCAGTAATAAACACCATTTTAGTATTTGTACCTAACATAGTTTTGATTTCCTCAAAACTTTCAATAGCAGATTGCTCTCCTACATCAGGATTTGCTCCAGCACCTAAACCCTCAGTTAAGGACATCCCTAACTGAATTTTATTAGGAACAGGACTATTTTCAAGCGCTTGTGAATCTGTATTACAGATTACAAAGTCTACCCCATTAATTCCCGCCTCGAACATGTGGTTAATAGCATTACTACCTCCACCACCTACACCGATGACTTTAATTACATTTGACTGATTTTTTGGTAAATCAAACGATATACCTCCGAATTCTGCGTTGCTACTCATAATTCTTTTTATTCTTTTATTTCTCGTAAATAATTCATTGCAAAAAAGCCATATGCTATTCTGCCGTATCTAAAAAATCTCTAAATCCGTCTGACCATTTTTGAAGGAAATTCTTTTTCTCCTCTTTTGGCTTTTCAGTTATTGGCTCCTCAACTATTTCTTCCTCAGAAACAGCTTCAGATACAATTGGGTCGATATTTTGGGGTATCTCTTCAATTATTTCTTCTTCTTTTACTTCTACTTGCTTAGATTGAACTTCAACAGCATTCATCACTAACCCAACAGCTGTTGCATATAGCGGACTTGTTGTTTTTTCATTTGAATCCCCAGCTAAATGCTCATTTGGATATCCAATTCTTGTGTCCATTCCAGTAATATACTCTGCTAATTGCTTAATGTGATTCAATTGCGAACCTCCTCCTGTAATTACTATTCCACCAATTAACTTCTTTTTTTGCTCCTCATGACCATAGTTTTTAATTTCAGAAAAAACTTGCTCTATGATTTCTACCACCCTTGCATGGATGATTTTAGACAAGTTTTTTAACGAAATCTCTTTAGGCTCTCTACCTCTTAAACCAGGTATAGAAACAATTTCATTTTCTTTATTTTCTCCTGGCCAAGCAGAACCAAATTTTACTTTTAATAATTCAGCTTGCTTTTCTATAATAGAACAACCCTCTTTAATATCTTCAGTAATCACATTACCTCCGAAAGGAATAACTGCTGTATGACGAATAATTCCATCTTTAAAAATCGCTAAATCTGTAGTTCCTCCACCTATATCAATCAATGCAACTCCGGCTTCTTTTTCCTCTTGACTCAATACTGCATTTGCTGATGATAACGGTTCAAGAGTGATTCCTGCCAATCCCAATCCAGAATTCTTAACACACCTACCTATATTTCTAATTGATGCTATTTGACCAACAACAACATGAAAATTAGCTTCCAATCTACCTCCATACATCCCAATAGGCTCCTTAATCTCAGCTTGCCCATCAACCTTATATTCCTGAGGCAAAACATGAAGAATCTCCTCTCCTGGAAGCATAATTAATTTATGCACTTGATTAATTAACGCATCAATATCACTCTCGTCAATTACCTCATCAGAATTGGTTCTTGTAATATAATCACTATGCTGAATACTTCTAATGTGCTGACCAGCTATACCAACCACAACATCTTCAATTTTTAATCCTGAAGACATTTCTGCCTCCTGAACGGCTTGCTGAATAGATTGAATTGTTTGCGTAATATTATTTACTACACCTCTGTGCACACCTAAACTCTTGGTTTTTCCCAAACCAAGTATTTCTAATTTCCCATACTCATTTTCGCGACCAATCATAGCCACAATCTTTGTTGTACCTATGTCTAAACCAACCGCAATTCTACTGTCCTCCATAGCTTATTTTTTGGTGCAAATTACTTGTGATGCAATTTGTAAATTAACGCTGTTATATGTTTTTATCGTTTTGTCCTTTATCGCTTTTTTGTAAAAAGCTTTAAAGTTATTTAATTTCAATGCTATATTTTCTGATGCCCCAAAGTCTATTACAAAATCAAACTCTCTTAATAGAAACGTATACTTGTTTTTTGAAACAACTACACTAATTATTTCTTTTTTAAAAAACGGATCAGCATCAATGCTTTTCACTATTTCAAATACATCTGGAAGGTTGTTTTTTGTTACTTCTCCCGTCACCAAAGGCACTCGCACAGAAAAACTTGTCGAAGTAGGCATCATTTTCCCTTCTTCGTCAATGTAAAAAGACTCATTTGTTTGCACTCTTGCAAGTGGTGTTTTCTGCAAAACATCTACCCCAACCTCCCCATTTACAGAAACATACACATTTGTGTCTCTTATATATGGATTCGTGTCTAATACAGATTCTATACTATTCAAATCTAAGGCATCTTTTCTTATGTTTTTCACACTGCCTTTATTTAGTATTAACAAGTTATTAACCGCTTCTTCAGAAATTAATGGTTGTTCTGTGCTTTGGATATTAATTGTACTAGAAACCAAAAATCTAGAATCATTACGCACTGAGGTAGAGACATATAAAAACAATATCAAAGCCAACAATAATATTAACTTGATGTTTAGCATCCGTTTTTTAGAAAATCGTTTATTTTTTACTAATTCACTCATTTACAACAACTAACCTATCTCTTCTTTAATCCTTAAAACTTCAGCGCCAATATCACCAGCACCAATTGTTAATATAATTTTTGCATCAGATTTTTTAATTTCCGAAATGATTTCATTTTTAGTGATTAATTTCTTGTTTTCACTTGTCATTTTACTCAATAACCACTCAGAATCAACTCCTGATATTGGCATTTCTCTTGCTGGATAAATATCCAACAAACAAACTTCATCAAACTGACTTAAACTCGTAGCAAAATCTTCTATAAAATCCTGAGTTCTACTGAATAAATGAGGCTGAAATACAGCTAAAACTTTATCATTTGGATACATTTCTGAAACCGCCTGATATACTGCATTTATTTCTGTAGGGTGATGCGCATAATCATCTATATACACTAAATCATCAGTTTTAATATGATACGTAAACCTACGCTCAACCCCTTTAAAAGACGCCAAACCATCTATCAATTTATATACTTCAAAACCATGATCATATGCCATCGCAAATGCTACCAATGCATTATTTAAATTATGTTGACCTGGCAAATTAAACACTACATTCTTTAATAACTCCTGTGGCGTTTTTATAGTAAAATGATAGCTTCCGTTTATAATTTCAACATCTTGAATACTATAATCAGCATCTTCATTTACACCATAAGTAATCCCTTTTAACGGCAAGCCTTTTTTAACAAACAGCCTGCTTTTATCTGATAACTTATCTGAAAACTCAACGAAGCTTTTTTCCAATTCATCTGCTTGACCATAAATATCTAAATGATCTGCATCCATTGACGTAATACAAGCTACATTCGGAGATAATTGCAAAAATGATCTATCAAACTCATCCGCTTCTACAACCGACATCTCAGACCCGTTTACAATTAAATTTGAATGATAATTTTCTGTAATCCCACCTAAAAAAGCAGTCATATCAGCATTACAAACCTTCAATAAATGACCTAAAATACTTGATGTGGTAGTTTTTCCGTGTGTTCCTGCTACTGCAAAACAAAATGTGTTTTTAGTTATTAACCCTAATACTTCTGCTCGCTTTTGCGTATTGAATTTATTAGACATGAAATACTGTAACTCACTATGTGAT
>Ga0209291_1002883_pt1 | contig 13383 bp, 11 predicted proteins | sample GOMGulsemesocosm_FD_184633 | JGI IMG/M metagenome (GOLD analysis project Ga0209291, IMG submission 184633) | Methane-oxidizing microbial communities from mesocosms in the Gulf of Mexico - GOM9B Gulf of Mexico (SPAdes) (version 2) | ecosystem: Environmental > Aquatic > Marine > Cold seeps...
AGCAAACTCTATTTAGCCATGATATTAATAGTGAACAAAGTAAACTATTAGCAGCAAATTTGGTGATATTACAGTTTCCATTATGGTGGGGAAGTTATCCTGCAATATTAAAAGGTTGGATTGAAAGGGTTATTAGTCGTGGGTATGGCTATGGTAGTAATAATTTATTGTCAGGAAAAAGTGTTTTACTCTCTGTGACGACTGGTGGTGCTAACAGCAACGAAGAGATTGAATATTACCAAAAAAAGATTTATCAGCTCGGTGTTGATGTTTTTACTTATGCGAAAATGGCGGTATTAAAACCAATTATTAATCATGGACCAAGCCATAGCAACGAAACACAAAGGCAAGATTTACTTGATAGCTCAAAACAGCAGCTAATTTCGATGTTAAATACCCAACTATCAATAAGTTAAATAAAGGATAAACTCAATTTTTTCGTTACGAGTTAATTTACTTTTTTTATTTTAGATTCACAAATGGGGAGCCAACGTTTTAATGCCTCTTCCACTTTCATCGGATTTACTGGTTTAGAGATAAAATCGTCCATTCCAACAGATAAACACTTTTCTCGATCCCCCTGCATCGAGTTGGCGGTCATGGCGATTATCGGGATATCTCTATTAAGCACCTTTGATTCAGGCAGGCGAATTTGTCGAGTTGCGTCATAACCATCCATTACCGGCATTTGACAGTCCATGAATACTAAATCAAAAGGTAAATTCTCTAGAGAATTTACCGCTTCTTCACCATTAGCGGCTAAATCAACTTGTACACCAAACTTTTTCAATAACCCTTGAGCCACTTTCTGATTAATCGCATTGTCTTCAACGACGAGTACTCTCGCTTTGAACTGAGGAAGTTCACGCGCATTATATGCTGTGACCAAGTCTTTCTCTGTAGAATTTACTCCTACTATTGCCATTAAGGTATTGTAGAGAAGTGATTGCTCGACAGGTTTACTACAATACCCGTTAAAACCTGCCGCTTTAAGTTTGTCTTCATCCTCTTGTTGTCCTTGAAAAGTTTGCAGCACAAGTTGGGTATCCGCCAATTGGCTATCACGACTAATAGCTATACCTAGTTGGAAACCATCCATACTCGGCATTTGCATGTCTATAATTGCGATATGGTAGGCTGCTCGTTTCAAAGCAGCTTCCCTTAGTTTGGTTAGAGCTTTATCACCACTATTTATCAAGGTATGTTTGACATTCCACTTCGTTAACATTTCTCCTAATAAAGTCAGGTTTGTTAAATTATCATCAACGACCAGTATTTTTATATCACGTAAGTTGTTAAATGCTTTTTGTGGTTGCTGGCTGTTGGCATTAACTACATTTATAGTAAACCAAAACGTTGAACCTTTACCTTCATCACTTCTGACACCAATTTCACCATCCATCAGTTCAACTAATTGTTTGCTTATAGATAAACCTAAACCTGTGCCTCCGTATTTACGGGTAGTAGATCCGTCGGCCTGACTGAACCGTTCAAAAAGGTTATTCTGCTGTTCATCAGTAAGACCAATTCCAGTATCAGTTACTTCAAAGAGAAGTGTTGTACGCTGATCAGTCTTATCCCGTACTTTACAAAATACTGAAATCTCACCTTGTTGAGTAAATTTAATTGCATTACCAATTAAGTTATTGAGTATTTGCCGGATACGTCCAGGGTCAGCAATAAATGATTGGACAGCCATTATATTAGCCGGACAAATTAGCTCTAAATTTTTATTGTGAGCCTGTAAAGCAATGCTATTACCTAGATCGTTTAACAATAATTCTAAATCAAACTCGAGCGGTTCAAGCTCTAACATTCCTGCTTCAATTTTGGAAAAATCAAGAATATCGTTAATTATAGTCAACAACGAATCAGCACTGTTTCTCACTGTTTTAGCATAGTTTTGCTGTTCGGAATTTAACGATGTATCAAGTAAAAGGTTTGTCATTCCTATCACGCCGTTCATCGGTGTTCTAATTTCGTGACTCATATTGGCTAAAAAATCAGTTTTAGATTCATTTGCAACTTCGGCCTGTTTCTTTGCGTCAGCTAAGTGCGCAATCGTCTTTTTTTGATGCGTAATGTCGGTTCGAATTGAGGTGTATCCATGCAGTTTATTATCGTTATCGTAAAGTGGTACTATGGTAGTATCTACCCAATAAAGCTGTCCGTCTTTGCTTTTGTTGCACACTTCGTCGTGCCAAAACTCACCTTTAGAAACGGCCAAAAACATATTTCTCCAGTAGTCATTTGGCTGATGATCAGAGTTGAGAATACGATGATTTGTACCAATCAGCTCTTCACGGCTATAACCACTGATAGCACAAAACTTATCATTGGCGTAGGTAATAACTCCCTTAATATCGGTGACAGAGACGAGTGAATGTTCATCCATTGCCGTCTTTTGTGCCGCTAAATCTTGCTGCGCAGCAATGAGTATTTTCTCATTCATCCGTCGCCCATAAATTTCTATTTTGAGCCTTTGGTTCATACGAAAAAAAATGAAAATGGTTAATATTAATAATGAGAGGGTCGGTAATGCCCAAACCATGATAGTTGATAATTGTGTGCCTGATTGTACCCGTACCGATAACCAATTATTAGCAATAGCGGAATGTTGTTTTTCATTCATAGCTGCAAAAGTTTTGTTTAAAATGGGAATGAGTGGTTCAAGTCCTTTTCGAACAGCCATAGATAATTCAAGTTTATAAGGCGTAAATGCAGTGATAATAATATTATTAATTTTACTTTTGTTAATTTCATAATTAATCGCGGCAATGGAGTCAACAAAGGCGTCAATTTCCCCGGACTGTAATTTCTTCAGCCCCTCCTCAATAGAAAAAACATTCACAACATTTATATTTGGATAATCCCGATTAATGAGATCATTGTAGACATAGCCTTTAATTAGGCCCAGATTTTTTCCATTTAATGAAGGTAAACTTTCAGCATAAAAACCATTTCTATTACTAACAATAACGAGTGATATTTCAAAGTATGGATCAGTGAAATTTATACTTTTTGCTCTTTCTTCGGTATAAAGAATTGTAGACATTACATCAATATTACCCAGTTTAAATTCCTCCAGCGCTTCGCTCCAACGAAGCCCTAATCTGGGATTAAAGTTTATTTGTAATTGTTGCTGTGTATTCTTCATGTAATCAGCCGAGATCCCGCTTAACTCTCCTTGTTTATCATAAAATTCAAAAGGAGCCCAATTAGTATCAGTCCCCAAACTTAACGAATTATGCTGAGATAACCACCTTCTTTCAGCAGCGGTTAAAGTAGAAACAGCAGTCGACTCCTCAAAAAAAGGCTTTAATCTTGGTAACCATCTTTTTTCTAAATCTATAATTTTATGAGTAGGGATATTCTCTATACCCGCATTAATTTTAGCTAATAATTCAGGTTGATTTTTTGCTATAGCCCCGAGCACATTATTCGAATGTATAACCTCTTCAGAAATAACGAATACCCCACTTAATCCCTTCTTAGCTAGCTGTGCGAAAGCCGAAGGTAATTCAGCAATAACAGCCTGAACATCATTAGCTAATAACTGATCAAGCGCTTCATCAAAGTTTTTATAGGTAGATTTTTCGAAATCAGGGAAATGCTCTCTAACATAGGACTCTTGAAAACTAAGACGTTGACTCGATATTTTTATATTTTTTAACTCTCTAAGTTTAGAATGTTTACTGATTGAACGATTATAAATAATCCCAGTTTTTACATTATGAATAGGCAATGAAAAATCTGCCCACTGTTCACGTTCTTTGTTCCTAAAAAGCCCTGAATGCAATGTGTTTTTTTGTTTAGTTAACTGCAAAGTCTCTTTGAGAGGCACTTGTACAAATCGTATTGGTATGTTGTTGGTTTTAGACCAAAGTTCCCAAAATTCAACATATAGTCCGGTAGGTGTGCCATTAGGTAGGGGAAAGCTAAACGGCATATTATGTTCAGGAACTACTACAGTAAGGACATTTGATTGCCCTTGAGGGTACTCTTCTGAGAACAACGGGGGGCTGAGGAGAAAAACAAAACTTATAAATAGGTAAAGGACGATTCTTAATTTCATATTCTTCATATTAGTATAAGATGTAGAATTTGTTTAATTTAATTATGGTTCAATAGCTTATTGAACCATATTACAAAGCTAAAGCAGCTAAACACTTTATTATTTCAGTTGGTTCCGTTGTTATTTATATCTGTATAACGTCAAATGCTCATGCTCATGCTCATGCTCATGCTCATTAAACAAAGAGTATGAACGATTTATTGGAGACGATTAGTTTATGAATGTTATTAAAAAGAATGATTGAATGTGTAAACAACCAATACTAACGATTATATAAGCTATAATAATCAATACATATGATAACCGGAGTTAATCAATACATCAGTTCAAAGCTTTGTGTAAATAAAAGTGCAGCACAACATAGTGTATCTTATTGGTATTATTCATAAGAAAGGGGAACATCATGGCTGAAGCAGAAGTTAATAAAGAACTTGTTAATAAACGCCCGTTATATCTACCTCCACTTCTAAAAACATTACCACCTGAATAACGCACTCAAAAATGCCAGTATATTGATACTGGCTTTTTATTTATCTCTGTATAATCAACGAATAATTGTTACAAGGAAATACTATGCGCTCAATTTATGCCTTGGCCATTGCACTACTGGCTTTAACTTCTTGCTCAGGAGATAAAGTAAATTACTCTGAAGAACCATCTAGTTATGTAAAGCCGATTAAAAGCTCACCTACAGAAAATTTGTCTATTCCTGATAACCGTTTTTCAAATACATACCAAATTCTACTCTTTGGAAATAGCCATGTCGCTGGCATAGGTAACTTAATAAAAATCCTAATCAATACAGGTATACCCCATGCAAATATAACGTTTACGAATGCTAGTGGTGGTTTTTTAGATAATGAAAGCAGCTATCAATATAGAGCTGATTTACTAAAAAACGCCTCATGGACTCATATCATTTTACAAGGTCAAAAATATTCGCAATCAGGAGTTACCGTTTACCCAACACTCAGCGCTCAAATATGGATTGATAAAGCCAAACAACAACAGATAACACCAATACTTTTCCCTGAACATCCACAAAAAGGCAGTACTACTGAGGGGAAACGAGTCCATGACATTCATATTGGTATAATCGCACAACAAAAGTCATGCATAGCCCCTGTTGGCTTAACTTGGGATAAAGTATTGCAAATAGAACCACTGCTCAATTTACATAACAATGATGGTAATCATGCCAATTTAATGGGCCAATTACTCACCTCTTATGTCTTTTATGAGGTGATAACGGGAGAGTCAGCTGACTTGCTGCCTTTTATCGAGTCGATAGCAGTAACTGAGTCAAACCAACAAATATTAAGGCAGTTGGCATCAGAAACCATTCAAGCTAATCTTCCCTGTTTGTTTGACTCCTAACGAGTTTATTTTAACGTAACGAGAGGAGTAGGACGAAATGTCGGTGTCCCCTACTAGAATACATTGGCGACTTTTAATGAAAGACCAGCATTTAAACAACGTTCCGCTAACCTTTCAAAACCGACCAACTAGCCAGATTAACGGCTTAATTAGTCAGCTTATTTAAATTTAACGATACTTGTACCAATAATAAACATCCGGTTACACCAAGGCCTAGGCCAATTCCCATCCATATACCTTGTAATTGAAATGTCTGCATTAAATACCAGGCGGCAGGTAGGCCCGCCAACAAATAACCTACACCTGTGATCACTGCCGGAGCAAACACTATTTTCATACCACGTAAGATATTTAGTCCGGTTAATTGCCAGGAATCAACGACAAAGCAGGCGGCGGCCACTAACATTAAACTTGGTAAAATATCAACCAGTTCTGCAAATAGTGCATCGCCAGGTATAGCAAACCACTGCGAGAGCCATTCAGGGTTAATGGTGAACATCAGGCCTATCAATACACTTGATGCGGTAGCCAAAATCAAACCATTACGTGCGATGTTAATTATGGCTTGTTTGTCTCTTTTATTACCGAATTGGTTACCCACTAATATTGAAGTTGCCTGAGCAAAACCATAAGAAATACACCAAGAAAAGCTTAAAATTTGCAAAGCAATTTGATGTGCGGCAAGTGATACCGCGCCTAAAGTACCTGCCAACAAACCAGCACCGGAAATTAATGCAAATTCAGTCAATGTTGCTAAAGCAACAAATGAACCCATTAATATTAAGGGTTTAACTGTGGTAAATTTATATTCAAACCATTTAGTCCAAGGTTTGTACGGCAAAAACTGCGGTTGGCGAAATAACCACACGCCATAAGAAATAGCCATCAGCCAAGCAGCTAATGAAGTACCATAACCGATACCCACAATGCCAAAATCGAGTACAAATGCCAGCACATAGCTAATAATAATATTTAGCACGACAGTGATCACCGAAGCCCATAATACAGAACGCGGAGCTCCAAAGCTCACCGCCAGTCCACGAAAAACCACGATCAACAAGTTTGGTAGCATTGACCATTTTAATGCATGTAAGTAGAGCATACTTAAATCAATAATCTCAGCTTGCTGCCCAGTTATTAACAATAAAGTAGGCAAAAAGTAAAACAGCGGTAATATTGCGAGGCTGATCATCGCAGATAATAAAATGGCACCTTTTAAAATCCCCCTAATTTCAGCATCATTGCCAGCGTTATGCTGTTTTTCACCATAGGCTATCGCCAGCAAATTAGCTACGGCTCCTATTAGGCTCATGACAACAACAAAAATAAAGCCAAAAACAGAACCGGCAAGCCCTCCAGCTGCCATAGTAATAACACCAATACGTGCCATCATCCAAATATCTGAAAGTACCATTAATTGCGCGACTAATTGTGAAATGATTAAAGGTACTGCAAACTTAGCGAGCTGCCTCACGTTTATCCCCTTATATTTGTTAACTTTCCTCAATTGCTACAAATTAAATGAATCTATATTGGTTTTCAAACGAGTAATATGCCAATCTAGGATGCATAAAACTCATGCCAATTTATATTCACGAGAAATCCATGCAACGTCATGCACTTAAGCGACACTTAAATCTTCCGCATTCCTTAAATACATTACGGGTATTTGAAGCTGCCGCCCGATATTTGAGTTTTACTCATGCGGCCACCGAACTTAATGTCACACAAAGTGCGGTAAGCCGACAAATACGGCAACTTGAAGATAATCTTGGTTTTAGTTTATTTAATCGTTTGCATAGAGCTTTGGAGCTAACCAATGAAGGCAGTGAATTATCAATGCTATTATCGAGGCAATTTGGTGAGTTAAACCGAGCAATTTATCAACTGGCTCCTTCGCTGCAAAGTGAACTTAAAATCAAAGTGGAAACCAGTTTGGCTGCGCGATGGTTAGTTCCTAGGCTGCATAAATTTAGAAAACGCTACCCAAATCTACAAGTGAACTTAACTCTTGCCTGGTTTCAAGCCGGGGTAAATATCAACCTGGAAAGTGGCGGCTATGATGTTGCCCTCTTTGGCGAAAAATATCCTGACGCTCGATATGCTGAAAATAAATTACGCTGTGAATATATTGCGCCGATTTATCATTCTTCATTATGTGAAAACCAGCAACTACTCACGGTTCAACAAGCAATTGATAGTGTACATATTCACCCTACAGAAGACAGATCCGACTGGAAACAATGGTTAACATTAACTGACAATAATGCCCAAAACATGGATAAAGGCATAACCTTTAATAGTTTAGACTTAGCTATTATTGCCGCCTCTGCAGGTGAAGGCGTAGCAATGATGGATTTAATGCTGATATTGGATGAACTGGAAAAAAACGATATTTTGCTACCCAAGCAAGTGCAAATCACGCAAAGCAGATGGCAGTATTATTACTATGTTGCACCACAAAGCAACGCCATTGATGATATAAACCTCTTTATTACTTGGCTAGAAGAAGAGTTCAGCCAAGATCAACAAAGACTGATTAAACTCGCCAGCGAAAATGATTGGTCTATGCCTATATAAAGAATAGGCCTTAGTAACAATATCATCTCTGTCGTGCATCTAGCTCACACTAACCATATAATGAGCTACCACTCATACTTTACGATTAAAGTCATATTTAATGCCAACTACTGACCAAACCTGTTTACCAGAAGCCGCTGAGCTAGGCCAAATTCATCAGCACTTCAAAATATTTAAACCATATGGCTTTTTAAGTCAGTTTTTACCTGAAAAACGAAAGAAGAAACGTCTGCTCGGCGAGCTATTTAACTTTCCCGATAAAACCATGGCTATTGGGCGATTAGATAACGACTCAGAAGGGTTATTATTACTCACGACCGACGGTATGATTAGCTATAAAGTTAGAAGCAAAGATATTGAAAAAGAATACTACGTGCAAGTCGACGGAGCCATTACAGCTCAAGCAATGTCATTGTTACAAACTGGTGTTGAGATTGGTATTAATGGCACGACTTATTCAACCCTGCCTTGCAAAGCTGTCAAACTAGATTCTAGCCCTCAACTTCCCACTCGAGGCCGCAAAATTCGCGATCCGAAACATGGCCCTACTAGCTGGATATCTATCACACTCTGTGAAGGAAAAAATCGTCAGATAAGAAAAATGACGGCTGCTGTAGGCTTTGCGACATTAAGACTAGTTAGAGTTCGAATTGGCGACATTCATATCGATAACATGATGGCCGGTGACGTTATCTCACTATCTAATTTTGACGCCAAATTTAATCGCTAAATCCTCAAGCGTAGGCCAGCTTGAGGTAGAAGAAAGGAGGGACATATACCATGTCTGTTTTAGTATGCATTCTCTTTAAGGCATATGTTTATTCGTAGTTATGCCTCAATGGTAAAAGTCCGATTGGCTATGCCAATCGACTGGTCTACTGTAAACAACACTTCTTATACTTCTTTCCACTACCACACGGACAAGGATCATTACGGCCAGCCGACGTTAATGAACTAACGGGTACACTGTTTTCTAAAATCGTATTTTCGTCGTACATAATATTAGCCAATAAACCGCCTTCCCTCATTAACGAATCAAAGCCTTCAAAGTCTTCAAAGTCTTCAAAGTCTTCACTGACAATACTTTCGAGCTCTTCATCTTCTGAGTCATCATTAGCCCAATCACTTAAGGTGGTAACAACATTAAATTCTGTTTGAATCATGCCCGATTCAATCAACTTAGGTGTGCCTGCCCTATTCCATGCTTTTACTTCACATTGTTTAAAACGTTCTTCATCAAATAAGCCTTTATCACCTAAATCTTTGTCACATAGGCCAATAAACTGTTCTTTAAAATCATCAAGTTGATATTCAATGCAAGAATCGGCTAATGCGCTCATTAAAAAGCTATTGGTTGAACTCGGTAAAGCCGAAAATACAGTTATCCATCGAGTAACATGTGCGCTTAATACGAATTCATCAATAATCCCCGCTTCATACTGCGCAAATACCGCTTCAATAGCAGATGCTTTGCAATACATCGCTTGATGACCATCAACAATATAATTACACAATGCTTGTGTATTACCATCGAGCACATTATAAAATAAGGTCGGCGTTAATTCAGTAAGCACATCGCCAAACACACTTTCAAGAGGCGTTAAAAACGAATCACTACGTGCAAATAACTGCAAACATTTTTCTAATGCTGGAGAATATTTTAATTCCCCTAATAATAACGTACCAAAAAATAAAATGGCCTGTTGCTCGTCGGTTAATGAGGTATCATCTGCGATAAATTGGTCTATCAATCGTTCTAATTCAGGATAAAATACCGACCAGTTTTCTTTTAGCACTTCGATACCTGCAATAGGTAATTCGTTGTCTTGTGCATTTCCTATTACCAATAAAGCTTGTTCTAAATTCATGTGAATTCCACGTTATATAATCAATGATGAGTGCATATTCCGAATATTATATAATAACACTAGTTATTACCGCTACTAATCAAAGCATCAAATTGCAAACGAAAAAAGCGCGACTCGTTAAAGTTGCGGCTTCCTAGAATGTAACGGGAAATGTGGGCAAGGTTTATTAAGCTGTAAAAGAAAGATAAAAATAATCATTAAGTGTGTCTCCTTTTTAATCACTGATACGTTATACATATAGATACTGATAAAAAAGTTATTAGTACTAACAAAATAGGAAATTTTATGAATGATTATATGTTGATATACAAAGGTGGCGACCCTAAATGGATGGAGAATACATCTAAAGAAGAAATGGCGGCTAGTATGGAACAATGGGGGGCATGGATGGGTATGTTAGAGCAAAAAGAACAATTAGTTTCGGGTGGTTCTCCGTTACAGTATACCGGTAATAGCATTAGCCAAGATGGCGTAGTCACAGATCTGTCTTCAATTGAATTAAAAGAATTAGTCACTGGGTATTCAATAATAAAAGCTTCAGATATTGAGGAAGCCACAGCCATTGCGAAAGAGTGCCCTATTTTTAACTACCCAAACATTACAGTAGAAGTTAGGTCTGTGATGTGTATTGATTGATACCTATCAATTTAATTAAGTAGGCGCTGCAGCTGTTGCATCATTAATCTATGTTCATGCGCAGTGCCGCCAATTTCTTTAGAACGATGAGCTTGTTGATAGGCAAGCTTTTCATTACCAGCTTTAGCATTTAAATACGCTAAAATAGCCAGTGGCATATGTGAGTTAACAAGCGTTTGGTGACTTTGCAATAAGGTTACGATGTTAATTGCTTCACTCACCTTCCCAGTATGCCCAAGGGCAATTGCGTGATTGAGTTTGGCCACAGGTGAATCAGTTATTTTTATATAGTCATCATAATAACTAACAATTAACAGCCAATTAGTATCTGAAAATGTTGCGGCACAACAGTGCTGTTGCGCAATTAACGCTTCGATATAAAACCGACTAGCCGTATTACTGACCTCAGTACAAAGGTTTAAAATATGATCTCCTGTATTAATATATTCTTGTTGCCACAGGCTTCTATTTTGTAAATCTAATGGAATATTAAAACCATCTTGATCAACACGGGCATTAATACGCGCGATATTAAAATGCATCAATGCAAACAGACCAAACGTATCTTGATTAGCCATTTTAGGTTCATTTATTAGCATTTTAACCAAAGCGATTGCTTCTTGGCAAAATTCAATATTGATAGGCTTTTTAGGATCTGAACTATAAAAACCTTCATTAAAAAGCAAATATAATACCGTGTGTACCGTATCCATAGCTTCGATGAGTTTATCATCACTGGGGAATTCAAAACTGAGTTGCTTTAATTTTTCTCGTGTTCTTAATAACCTTTTTTTAACTGTCGCTTCATTTAATAATAGCGCCCGAGCTATGGCACGAATACTAAAACCACATAACGACTTTAATATGAAGACGATTCTATTTTCTGCTTTTATACTTTGATGACAACAAATGAAAATCATTCGAAGTTGATCGTCTTTTATTTTTAGCACTTTAAATTCTTCGTCGATGGTAAAAGCCAGCGTCCATTCACTGAGTAAATATTGAGATAAGTCTTGTGATAGTTTTACTTTGCTTTTATCTGCTCTTATTTTATCAAGTGCTTTATTTTTAGCGGTAGTCATCAACCATGCGGCAGGGTTTTGGGGTATTCTATGTTGTTGCCAATCAATCATGGCTTTACTATAAGCGTCTTGCATTACATCTTCTGCTAAGTCAAAGTTATGTACACCAAAAATACGGGTCAATACCGCCAGTAGCTTTGCAGATTGTGTTTTATAAAGTTGCTCAATAAGTGCTTCAACATCTGTCATCAATGTATACTTTTATCCGTACCCGTATATGCCAACAAGAAAGATAACATCGTCATTCTTTTCCATCAATATACATTAGCCTTGAGATTTTTTTTAAAGAAATCTATTTCTATTCTCTTGAGTTGGCATCATGCAAGTATCGTATTTACCAAACAAATGATATCTATTCAGGGCAATACGATCATAAAACCAATTTCTTATCCCCTTAGGAATAATTTTGAATAGATACAGTAGACGCCATGGAAGCCCAAGTTTTTTCACAACATTCAAAAATGCGTCACTTTTATCAAATATTTTGTTACCTTCTACAAATAACATTGTATCAAAATGGTCAGTTGGCATTTCAAAATGGCTTAATATCCCCTGCCCTTCTGGTGATTGAACACTGCATAGCTTAAAACGCTGTTGTGTATCAACGTTAATGATAAATTGACTCCAGCTATTACAAAGCTTGCAGAGACCATCAAATAAAATTACACAATCATTTACGCCAACGTTAGGAGGGTATTTTATAGAGCTCATCTACTCTCCTTGTTTTTTTCATTCTTTGACTTACTTTTCAATTCGAACAGTAATATAAAACTAAAGCCCATTAAGGCAATGTTAGTGGTAACAGGATTAAAGGCTTCAATAAGTAAATGAGGTTGCATTAAAGCGACAAAAGCTAATAGACCAGTAAGTCCGACAATATTTAATAAAACGATGGTTTTATTGCGGTATAAAACAAAAAAAACGAGTCCAAAAATAACTTCTCCTACCCCTGCTGATTTAGTCACTAAATAAGAAAGTTCATCAGATAAACCAATACTCGCCGTCATTGCTTTTTCTAGCGGGGCTATGTGAACAAGTTTTGGAAAAATCCCGTGATATAACCAACTAAAGGAAATGATGAATCGAGCAATTTGTATTGATGACAAGGTAGACCCCTTTACTTATTATATTTAGTGTTTAGATTTTGGTTTGATGACTTTTAACCTATAAGTACAGAAACATCACCTACAACATGATATTTCTGATGTCCTTAAAAACAGGCTTAGTCATTGTGTTCTGCCTTATTGTTCATAATAAAAAAAATCAAAATAACAATAGGAATATTCTTGGTTATCGGCCCGAATGGATGTAACCAAAAACTCGGTTCGATAAATGTTAGCAATACGGTATAAATTGAAATTATTGATATTTGTACAATACAGCACAGCGTGGTTTTAAAGGAAGTCATTAACCAAAGACCAAGTACAATATCTAGTATTCCGCCAGCATAAACAGCTATATCAGCAATTGAGTCTGTCACATCAGCGTTAGCCAATAATTCATAACCAATTTCAGGGGAGAAAAAAATAGAAGTTAGCCCAGTAAATATCCATAAAAAGGCTAACGAATACTTAGCGGCTTTTATTAACTTTTTTACTTCATTAGCTTGATTGATAGTGTTCATACCATTACCTCTAAGCCACAGGAAATGGTTTAAAAACCATTAGCCAAAAAATGCCCATGATTGCTGTAAAAGCAGGAATACCCAGTAGTGTCCATGTTTTCATGAGTGATTTAAACTCAGGAGTTACTTCATTCGAGTCTA
>Ga0209291_1002885_pt1 | contig 13372 bp, 8 predicted proteins | sample GOMGulsemesocosm_FD_184633 | JGI IMG/M metagenome (GOLD analysis project Ga0209291, IMG submission 184633) | Methane-oxidizing microbial communities from mesocosms in the Gulf of Mexico - GOM9B Gulf of Mexico (SPAdes) (version 2) | ecosystem: Environmental > Aquatic > Marine > Cold seeps | place...
ATAAATACTGTAATACGTCCCACTAAAGTAATTGGATAAACATCACCAAAACCTATCGTGGTTGAAGACATTAACATCAGCCAAAAAGCGTCGGCATAATTCTTAACAGGGGAGCCAACTACGTTAGTTTCTGCTACAAAAGTAATATAACCTAAGCTCATATTGATGACTGCGAATAAAACGACAGATAATAGCCCTAATGCTCCGTAGTTATAGTTTTTCACGCCAAATTCATCAACTTTGAATAAGTTACTTTTTTCCATGGCATTTTGTAGAATAATCATGTTGTTCTCTTGGCTATTTTATCAGTATATTTTGATGATATTACAATCTGAGGTGATAGAGAAGTGATAGTCATTAGTTAGTTTTTATTGTTTTTTTCTTAAAGTTTCTCTTACCGCGTTTAGGTTTAAAGGCCACTTTAGGTAAACCTGAAAAAGATTGTTGGCTAGCACCATAAACCATATTGGTAACAGTTTGGGTTAATGGTTGCATAAAGTTTTGATAGCTTGTGTTTTTTTCACTTATGGCGGTGAGGGTAGCTTCCCATTGTGCGGTCATGTCTGGCAAAGTAGCTATTTCTGGCAAGGCAGTGATTAGTGCAACGCCAACATCTGTTGCGGTTATTGCTTTGCCTTGTCGTTGTAAAAAATCACGTTTAAAGAGTAAGTCTATTATACCGGCACGTGTTGCATCTGTACCTAAGCCATCCGTTTCCTTGAGTACTCTTTTAATGGCAGCATCATTGACATATCGAGCAATCCCCGTCATGGCAGCTAATAACGTCGCATCAGTAAAAGACTGTGGTGGTGAAGTGTGTTTCTCAATTAACTCACCTTTTTGGCAATATAATAGTTGCCCTTTTGTCAATGGGGGTAGTAGTTGTTCTCCATCATGGCCATCTGCTGATTTTTCTGTCTGTTGAGTTTTTTTACTTTTGGGGAACAGTACTTTCCAGCCTTGCTGCTTTTCTATTTTCGCTTGGCTAACAAAATGTCCGCCAGCTATTAGCAGAGTGACTTTGGTATGTTGATATATGTAAGCAGGGTAAAATTGTACTAAATACTGACGAACGATAAGTAGATATATATTCTTTTCAAAGGTATTTAAACTGATATTTTCTGGCGATTTTTCGGTGGGAATAATGGCATGATGCGCTGTTATTTTTTTGTCATTCCATGCTTTACTCACTAACGCCGTATTGGCGTCTTGTGCGGGTTTATTACAGGGTAAAGATGATTGCGCCAGTGTATTAACAATACCTTTTGCCTGCTTTAGTTGCTCTTTGGGTAAAAAACGACAATCTGAACGTGGATAAGTGATCAATTTATGTTTTTCATATAATGCTTGGCAAACATCAAGCACCAACTTTGCGTTCATGGAAAACTGTTTTGCGGCGCTAATTTGCAATTGTGATAAGTTAAAAGGCAAGGGCACAGCTTGTTGTTTTTCATTACTCTCTAGATCACTCACCGTCGCTGCTTGGTTATCAATGCGCTTAACCACATTTTCAGCCAAACCTTTGACCAATACTCGACCTTCTTCGTCACAATAGGGTTGACAACTTTCACTGGGCTGCCATTTTGCGGTAAAAGATGCTGCTTCATTTGCGCTCAGCGCTATATGTGCTTGAACTTGGTAAAAGGGTTTACTGACAAAAGCGGCTATTTCTTGCTCACGTCTCACCACTAACCCTAATAAGGGGGTTTGTACACGGCCAACAGACAATACCGAGTTATAACCCGTTTTCTGCCCCTGTAAAGTGTAAGCGCGAGTGAGGTTTATGCCATAGAGCCAATCAGCACGAGAACGGGCCAAAGCAGAAATAGAAAGTGGCATAAAGTCACTATTTGGCTTTAGTGAATTAAGTGCACGCTTAACTGCAGGTAAGTTTAAATCACTGATCAGCAGACGTTTAATATTCGACTTTTTTGTTTTTGATACTTTAAAGTAATCAATGACTTCATCAACCAGTAATTGTCCTTCTCGGTCGGGATCGCCGGCATGAATAATCTCAGATGCTTGTTTTACCAGCTTTCTTAAAACGGTTAATTGAGCGCGAGTACGGGTAATGGGTTTTAACTGCCATTGCTCAGGCACTATCGGTAGGGTTTCCATGCGCCATTTTTTTAAATCGCTATTATAATCTTCAGGATCTGCTTGCGCCAAGATATGACCAATGCACCAACTCACCACATCGCCATTAGCAAGTTCTATATGGGTTTTATGGTTTTTTTGTGCTCCCTTAATAGAGAGTTGAAGAGCAGCTGCAATAGCGCGGCCCAAACTAGGTTTTTCGGCAATATAGAGTTTCAAGCCAGATCCAAGCGTTAGTGGTTAATAACAATGATTTGAGTATAATTCGTTTACTGGTTTTATGTACAGCTTTAATGGCTAGGTATTATCGTCAATTTCAGTGATTTATAAAGTAATACCAAGTTGATTAAGTTCTTTCCCACTCAGCGAGAATTAAAGGGTTTAGAGGCAAGGCATTGATTGAAGATAATGGTTATTCAGGAGAATAAGCTCCTGCATTCTCTAAGAAGCTACATCCGTGTAGCGTCCTTGTTAAAATCAATAACGCTGCATATAAACCCTTTAAACTCGCCCTTTGGGAGCTTACTCAACGCCCACTAACATCGTTAAATTCATTTGATTTAGAATGACTAAGATTAAACAAATTCGCCTAGTTATTGAACATTGAGTACAGCTCTGAGTTGGGAAGAAATTTAATCAAATTGGTATAAGTAAATTTTAGCGAAAAAAAAACCGCTCAAATGAGCGGTTTTTATCAACATAAATAAGTCATGACTTATTTAATGTGAGTTATTAAAACTCGTAACGCGCAACAAAGGATACATAACGTTCTGTTTGACGGTCTGTAATACTACCATAATCAGCGTTTTGAATTAAGTTGCCATCACCGTCTAACGCGGTTCTTGTTTCATTGATGTTAGTCGTTGAATCACTATCAAGTACATTATAAACAGTTGCTTTAAATGATAAGTCGCCATCTAATACTTCGGTAATATAAGTTAATGATAAATCGATATTAGTAACCCAGTCTAAGTTACCCTTTGAACCACGTTTAGCTGGTTGTTCATTTTCATCATAAAAGCTTTCATGTCCGTAATAACCTTCACAAGCATCCCAAACATTGCCTTCAGTACAGCTATCAACATTTAGTGGGTGACGACCAAGGTAACTTTGTGGGCGACCAGAGCTAAGACTTGAAACGAAACCAAAGATAAGGTTTTCGGTAATGTCGTAGCTACCATTTACTTTAAAGACATGAGTATGATCATTTGGTAATAAACCGTAACCATGATCCATCACATCGCCGTAATCGTATGATGTAGTCCAACCTGGATCAGCTTGGTTGTTATCCGTTTTAACTAGACCTTCTGTATTACCCCAGTTTTTAGAGTAAGTATATGAAGAGTTGATTCGCAAACTATCTGTAATTGAACCATCAAGGGTGAATTCCCAAGCACCATAATAACGTTCCATTTTAGGTAACATCATTTCTGCTGCTGACAAGGTTACTGCTTCAACACCATTGTCAGGGTTACCATCAAAATCTTGCTCAATGGTTAAGCTTTCACCTGGGTTATGCAAGAACCAAACGCCGCCAACATCAGCAAAGCCAAGCTCAGCTAACTTCTTATTAAGTGGAGAAGTAATATCACTATCTTCTACACCACGACCTAATTCACGCCAGATAACACGTGTACCAAAAGTCATAGTTTCAAATACTTCTTTTTGGTAACCAATAGTAATCTCATCAGAATACATAGGCTTTAATGTAGTAGAGGCAATACCGCCTGCTGCTAAATTAGTACTGTCTTGACGAATATCAGTATCACGATATGCTGAACCATGACTCGGCGAGCCATCAGCAAGTAATAATGGGTAACCACTACTGTCTAACTGATCGGTACGATAATAATCACGAACATCAGTAGCAGAGCTACCTTGGGTAATATTCATGTTTGCTGAAACTGGTTGATAAAAACGACCATAGGTAGCATATACTTTTGAACTACCATCACCAGATAAGTCATAAATGGCTTGTAGGCGTGGTGCAATTTGATTATCAAAATCAACGTAAGCTTCACCACTAGTCATAGTATTTTTAGATTGGGTATAACGTAAACCCATATTTAAGACTAGGTTGTCAGTTGCTTGCCAAGAATCATTTACGTAAAAAGCTAATGAACTTACATCAGAATCAGTAAAGCGATTACGAACACGTTTTTCAATATAAGTATCCCCTGCTGGAGCACCTGAAATACTGCCATCACCTGCTGTATATACTGTCCACCAAGCAGCAGCGTCACCTTCGCCATTAGGGTACTCTAAATAATCAACAGCAACATTGGTATAATCAACACCAAAGCTAATAGCATGTTCTTCAAGATCTAAGCTGAAATCTATTCTTGCTTGATCACGTGTATATTCTTCACTTTTCAAAGTACTATCTGTATGGCTACTTAATCTAACCCAGCCATCGGTAGCATCCCAAACACTTGGATCTGCTGAACCAGGAATCGTTGTTACTTCTTCAACAACACGACCAACAACGGCGTTGACACTGAAGTTATCGGTTAAATAACCGTTATAATTTACGCTATATAATTGGCCACCATCTTCACCTGGTGAATCTACACCTTTTCTATCGCCAACAATGTTGTCTTGTGAATTATATTCATAGTTTTTCTTGGTCCATGTGCGTTTATTGTTCATCGCCATAAAACCAAAAGAATGGTTTTCATTTACAAACCAATCGGCTTTAGCAAACCAGCGATCTGATTCTCTAACACGATCTGTAGTTACCGTTTGGTTTGAATAACGTTCATCTTCTTTACGTGGCTCATATAAGCCATAGAAAAATAATTCATCTTCGATTATTGCACCGCTGGCCCAAATTCTTGCTTCTGTAAACTGGTAGTTATCTTGAGCGGCTGCGCCATCATCAGAAACGCTACCATTAGCAAGGTAAATTGTATCTTGAGTTGAGCGCATTGATGATGGATCTACACGAACTTGACCACCAAATTTAAATTCATTATCACCCGATTTTGATACGGCATTAACAATACCACCTAAGGCACCACCAAACTCAGGGCTTACACCGCCAGTTTTAACTTGGGTTTGTGAGATAGCTTCCCACGGAAGGGATAACGCACCTAAACCGGTTTTGATATTGGTGATATTAAGACCATTTAAATAATAAGCATTTTCAGCTGAAGATGAACCACCAAAACTTGAAGCACCCTTAAAGGTGTCACCACCAGCAGCTGCAGTACCTGGAGCTAACATGGCAATGTTCTCAAAGCCGTTATCTACCGGCATTCTATCAAGTTCTTCTTGATTGAAAGTAACACCAGCGGTTGAAGAAGCTAAATCAACACGGCGGATGCTACTGCCGGTAATTGAGATGCGTTCAATTTCTTCTGAACTTGCTGAACTTGATAATAATTGACTATCAAGAATAACTGGTTGGCCGATTCTTAAGCTGACATTTGATTCTTCAGCACCGTTATAACCATCTTTAGTGATAGTAATATTATATTCGCCAACGGGTACATTACGTAGTGAGTAGTTACCTTTATCATTGGTTTGAACAGTAAAGACTAAACCTTTCGTTTTATGCTTTAGTGTAATCGTTGCATTGCTGATAACAGCACCTGCATTGCTGATGATATGACCTTTAACCGTACCTGTATCAGCTGCCAGAGCGCTAGGGGCAGATAGCATTAGTGCGGTACCTACGGCTATTGCGGCAAGAGATTTTCGTGAATTTAAGCGTGATGTAATCATTTTGTTATACCTGTTTGTTTTTATTTTATAATTTTTGTAGTGTTTTTTTGCTTATCCCTGAACCTGACTAACTCCTTTGCACTTTTAACTTGTCAGTAGTAGGTGTTTTTTGAACGAATAACACGAAAGCACGGGTATACTTATATACGTTATATTGTATATTATCTACAAATATATATTGTTAAATAGTTACGAAACATATCGTATATAACCAACAAAATTACCATTCATTAACAAATTAGTAGTGTAATTAGCCGATTGAGAGGTTTTTTAAATTTATTATGTGCTATAAAAATCACTAAGAATATAATGCTATTAGCTTATACTTTTTTTGAATATAATACCGTTTACAGTGATATATCAAAATAAAATACAGTAAAGTTAGTGGTGATTATGTTGTGATGGGTCGAATTAACTGTGTGGGAAATAGTGCTATAAAAGCAAAAACAATCATGATTATTATTTTATCTGTATTAGCAAAAGGATACTGATGGGTGAGCTGGTGTTATGATTTTTGTTTAAAAGTCAGCACTAAAATGGTGCCGCTTAATATCGCAGTTGAAGCGAGTAAAACTCGAAGAGAAATAGACTCATTAAGTAGCATGGCGCCAGCTATTGTTACCAGTAAAGGCACACTTAATTGTACAATTGCGGCTTGCGTAGCCTTTAGTTCAGGCAAAACACTATACCAAATAATATATCCAATAGCAGAAGTGACAATACCTGACAACAGGGCATAGATAATGCCATCAGTTGCTAAATTGATGGTGTTGTTTGTTGTTAAGTAAACGATAAACCATAACAGTATTGCCATAGGCGCTGCTCTTATAAAGTTGCCAGCAGTGGTGGCTCCAGGGTTACTTGCACCTCTTCCTTGTAGCGTATAAATACTCCATGCTACTCCTGAAATACACATTAACAATGCGCCGATAAAAGAAGGTGCTGTTATGCCTGGTAACATCAATATTGCTAATCCACAAAGTGCAAGAAAGAACCCAATCAACTGTATAACATTAAGCCGCTCACCCTCACGGTAACCTGCAATTGTCATGGTGACTTGTACAGAGCCAAAGAGTAATAAAGCACCGGTACCCGCAGCAATCAAGCCATAGCCATAAGTAAAACTCACAGCATAAATAAACAAAGCAAGGGCAGCTAACCATGTTCCAGCTTTATATGCCCTGTTATTATTTTTAAAGAGTAAATAGAACCACAAAAATAGTGCACCAGAGACAAGCCTTAACAAAATAAAACTTGCTTCATCGATTGAGGTTTCTTCTAAAGCAAAACGTGTTATCAGTGAGTTAGCTGCAAAGGCTAATAGCGATAGAAAAGTGATTAGGATGATGCGTAGCTGAGTCATATGGTGATCTTTTTTGCTTGATTAAGTTACCGCGAGAGGATAAATGACTCAGTTTTAAATATAAGAGAAGGTAAAACTTACCAATTTGGTAAGTTTTACGCTAAACGTTTTGATAAATACGATTAAACCATATCGTCAAAAGGGTTGGTATTGGGTAGGTTGATACTATTTTTAAACTCAGCAAACGTTAAACTATCATTGGTTAACTCAATGTCTGCTTCATTGATAAGACCTTCACCAAATTTATAAATCAAACCGAATTGACCGTTATTCGCATTATCACGATAAACTTGTTGTGCTTTTTCTACGTCAGCCAACTTCGTTTGGTAAGCTTCAATTGCAGCTGTACCATAACGTTTTTCCATCATAGCTAAGCTTACTTTTGGAGAAAACACCGTGGCTGTTGCATTATTGCCGCCGAAGCCCTTTGAATTGATAAATGCGATGTCCATATCAGGACAATGCCAATGTTCAGTAGCAATATTTAGGTGTTTGTTATGAACATCTGTCGCAACTTCATCAATGGTGGTAATACCGGGCATAATATTATCGCTGAAAATTCCTAATGCCATCGCCATTTGATCGCCACTTGCTGGACCTAATGTATGACCTACATAAGCTTTAGGTGCCGCAACAGGCCAGTTTTTGATATTAAAGCACTCTGCTACTTTATGATAAATTAATGACTCAGTTACGCGATTTTGCGGTGTACTTGAACCATGCGCCAAAATAAAGCTACGTTCTTGAAGTGCCTCTTTACCTAATACTTGTTCTGCCAAAGCCACGGATTTAGCCATGGTAATATAGTTACCTGGGCCTGGCGCGGTAATTGATTTTTTATAACCATCAGCATTAATAAATACATCGGCAACAGAGCCAAGTATTTTTGCGCCCATTTCTAAGGCAAGTGCATCATCCATTAATACGATAAATTGTGCGCCTTCACCCATGGTAAAACCACAATTCTCACCAAACGGACGACTAGTTCGGCGATGATCTGCCGTATCAGTGCCATCAAGTCTCTTTAAGCCTTCTTCATTGGCTAGTGCACTCATGTTGCCAAAGCCTTCAATCATTTCTGGTGTGATTGCTGCTTCACTACTACCAACTATAGCTACACGAGTTCGGCCAGCTTCTATGTCATGTACCGCTGCTCTTAGGTTATACAAAAATGTTGCACAAGCGCCAGAGCTAGTAAACGTTGTACCGACATTGCCGGTAACATAAGCATTGATAAAATCGGTCGACATAGTATTTAAGCCAAGTGCCAACTGTTTAGTACTGACACGAGAACCAGCTAAGCGACTCTTAATTAAGCCACCAAAACCTTCGTCATGCATCTGACCCGCAATTGAAGCTGAATAGGTACCGACTTCATCAGGACTAATTTTAGCTAAAATGGCATCCCATGCTAATCCGGTAGAGTGAATAGCATCGGTTGCAGCAAATATTGTTGCTTGTAAACCGCGAGGATGGTTTCGGCTACTGTAGAGATCGGCAGGATCAAACCCTGTTGGAAACTGACCGGCAGCTTTAATCGGGTTGTCACGATAAGAGTCATGAGTAATGGTTAATTGCTCGGGAATTTCAACAGAAACTCTTTTGTCACCTAAGTCGGTAACAATCCATGCACTTGGTACTGGCTGAGGTAATTCTTTAGCACGTAATTCAAAGGTAATATTTTTATCACTAGGGCTGATGTTCATTTTTTGATGCCAATGCGTGGCATCAGGATCAAAATGATTTTTCTCAATTTTACGGATTAAGGTACCCGCAAGGATTTGTTGGCCAAATTTGTTTTCGATTTCAGCAGGCTCAACAGTATTACCATCGACATCAACTAAAGTACCGTCTTGAGCGGTAACCATTTTCATTAAGCTGGCTAAGCCGACAAACGTCTCTTGGCGTGCTTGGGCATTTAACTTGTCGATTACTATACGGCGGAAGCCCTGATGAAACGAAGTACGACCTGCTGCATTGATACCGCCCATGCCAATAATTAATGGTAAACGTGTCATGTAAAAACCCACTTAAAAAATTTGAATACATGCAAAATAGTAATAATGCATTAGATACAGTCTATTCTAATGACTATTAAAAATAATAATAAGCCATACTGGCCTTATGTTGTGTAATAATGGCCACAAGTTGCAAGGAGAGGAGATCTAAATGCCTACTAAGCGAATTAAAACAGATAATTTAACAAACTGTCTATCCGTGAATTTATTGATATATCCTCATGTTTTGGCCACGGGTGTTACTTTACCCGTTGAAATGTTACTTGCTGGCGAAGCCTTTGCCAGGCGTTACGATAAATCTGTTTTAAAGTTGAATACCCAATTCTTGAGTGAGTCGTCTGTGCAAATAAAATCACGAGCGGGCATTACTTTGGTTGCCGATGTGGCGCTGGATGATGCATCACACGCAAGTAATCTTGTACCCGATATAATAATTGTACCTAGCTTATGGCGTAATCCTCGCCCGGTATTGAAAAGCCATCAAAAGCTTATTAATTGGTTAAAGCACTGTTGGCAACAAGGTAGTACCTTAATTGGCGTTGGCACAGGGGTATGTTTTTTGGCTGAATCAGGTTTGTTAGATAACCATTCAGCTACGACACATTGGCATTATGTAGATCAATTTCAAAGAGATTACCCACAAGTTGATTTAAAGCCTGATTTTTTTATTACTCAGTCAGAGCGGATATATTGCGCGGCTAGTTTAAATGCCTTGGCTGATATTATTGTTCATCTAATTGCCCAGCATTATGGTAAAGCTGCTGCACAAAATGTAGAGCGTAATTTTTCTCATGAAATACGTAAACCCTATGAAGAGCAGCGTTATTTAGAGGGCTCTGGAGATAGGCACGCTGACGAATTGATTGCCGAAATTCAATTTTGGTTACGTACCCATTTAAATACAGAATTAACCCTGACTGAAATTGCTAAGCAATTTGGTATGAGCCAGCGCTCATTTACTCGTCGTTTTAAAGCTGCCACGGGTGTTAGAGCAACGCAATATTGGCAACAATTGAGAATAGAAACCGCAAAGGAATTATTGGCCTCTAGCAATTTAACCATTCAAGAAATAGCTGATCAGGTAGGTTATCAAGACCAAGGACATTTAACGCGCTTATTTAAGCAAGATTTAAGTTTAACGCCTACGGCATATCGCGCTATGGTAAGAAAAAAGTTATTTAGTTAAAGATAAATTTAGAAGGGCTTAATAGCGTAGTAGCAACTATGACTCTTGTGGACAATGGCTAACAATATTCTTACCGCATGATTTTGAATGATAAAGTAAGGTGTCTACTCGTTTTGCAATAGTGTTTTCGTTATCACCAATTTTTACTTCACAGATACCCAAACTAATGGTAACACTAATGTCTAATATTAGTGTTTTATTGGCCACTAAAGTGCGTATTTTTTCAGCCAATGTAATCACCTCTGATTTTTTTCTTGCTTCAGATAAGATAACAAACTCTTCGCCACCTACTCTAAATAAGTGATCTGTTTGTCTGATATTAGCTTCAATAAGGGCACTAAACTTTTGCAATACTTTATCGCCGATATCATGTCATAGGTATCGTTGATGTGTTTGAAATCGTCTATATCTATACTGATAATAGAAAAAGGTGTTTGGTAACGCTTAAATACAGCAAGCAAAGATTTTATTTTGAGGTTGTAGGCTTTTCTATTTTTAATACCGGTGAGTTCATCGAGTAAGGTTTGTGCTTTTAATTGCTGATTAGCTTCTTCTAAAGAGGTGATATCTCGACTGATACCAAGAATACCGATATTACAGTCGTCATATTCAAAGGGAATTTTTTTAGTCAACAGAAAAACCTGTCTGCCATCGGGGTAAGTGACCCATTCTTCGTTAGTTCTCACATCAGCTTCGGCTAACATGAGTTTATCGTTATACCTAAAAGTAGTCGCTAACTCATGGTTAAATATTTCAAAGTCATCTTTACCAAGCATGTCTTCAGGTGATTTATTAATAAAGCGGAGAAAAGCAGTGTTACAACCAATGTATTTGAAGTCTTTATCTTTGTAAAAAATTAAGTCATCAATTAAATTAATAACGGAGCTAAGTAATAAATTATTACCTCTCAAATACTCTAGATACTCCATACATCTTCCTTGTTGCTACTTTAATTTCTTTTGTCATGAACATAACAAATGAATAAAACTTCCTTTTATGCTGCCAACTATACCTATAAATCCGCCTTACATGCAAAACAAACAGCAAAAACTTGTCACTAGCTGCTAGCTGCGGCAAAATAGTCATTAATATTTACTAATTGAGAAATACATGAGCGAAAAACTATCAACTGCACTTTCTTTAGCCGAGAAACAAATTAGCCAAATGTTGGTCATGCAAGATGCGATGAACAGCCGTGTTAGTGATACGTGGCGCGATAATGGTTATGAGTGGTACCGTGCCATTTGGGTAGAGTGCGCTGAGATGTTAGATCATCATGGTTGGAAGTGGTGGAAACACCAAGAGATTGACATCGCTCAAGTGCAATTAGAACTGGTTGATATTTTTCATTTTGGTTTAAGTCTTCGTTTAATGTCTGGTGACAGTGCTGAATTGATTGCTAATGGACTTGCTAAAGAATTACACCAAGGTACTGCAGAAAGTGACTTTAAAATAGCACTAGAAAACCTAGCCTCGGCAGCGGTTACCAACAAAGCTTTTGATGCTAAAGCATTAGCAGATTGTATGTCGTTAATGAATATGGACCTCGATGAGTTGTTTAGACAATATGTCGGTAAAAATACGCTAAACTTTTTCCGCCAAGATCACGGCTATAAAGAAGGTAGCTATATTAAAGAGTGGCACGGTGAAGAAGATAATGAAGTTTTAGCAAAATTAGTGACTACACTTGATGCGAGTGCTGAAGATTTTCAGCAGCAGTTGTATAAAGCACTAGAAGAAAAATACCCAGCCTAAATTATTTTTTACATTCTACTATATATAGGTGCAGTATTTTGATGCTGTGCCTATTTCTTAAATCTCCATTCAGCGTATATCAACGCAAGTGATTATAAAGTGTTATTCACTTCCACAAATCTTTCCATGATATCGATCATTGGCACACATTCTGCTTAATTCAACTCAAGTAGTACGTTTACTCTCTGAAAGAGGGAAAGCGTCAAGAATTTGAACTATACCATTCGCATCAATCTAGTGCTTAGCATTAAACAAAAACGATAGGTATTATAGGAGAAGTATATGGAACTGATATTATTTGCCTTAATTACCCTCGTGGTTATTGTTGCTGTGTTAGCAAGTCGTTTAAACGATAATAGCTTTCCTTTTCCATTTGATAGTAAAAACGCTATTTTTACACCGGCTGAAAAAAACTTTCAGAATCTAGTGGAGCAAGCTTTAGGTCCTAAATACCGAGTATTAAATCGCGTTAGATTAAGCGATGTAGTGACTATACGGAATGGTGTATCAAGTAGAGCAAGTCAAACGGCAGCAAAAAGTGCTGAAACAAAATACTTAGATTTTGTTATTTGCGATCGTAGCAGCATGAAGTTACTTGGCGCTATAGATTTAGTTGATACACAAGGTCGAGGTTATAAAATTAAGAAAGACTGGTTTGTCAGTGGTAGTTTAGAAGCCGCTTCAATTCCGCATCTTCGTATTAAAGTAAAAGCAAATTACACCTTGGAAGAAATTAGGTCATGTATACATACTCGTCTCTTCGGTAAATCAGCGGCTAACTTCGCACCTCAACCAAAAGTGAAAGGTCGAATTATTCCAGCGCCTATGGTGAGAGCAAGAAATAAATCAGTGGGTGCAATGACTGCTGCGGCAGCTAGAGCGAATATTGAATCACAAACGCCAATGATGCCACAAATGTCAGCAGGGCAATTAGGCTCAATGCCAGCAACATCTTTATCGCATTAGGTAATAACAAATGTATTTAATGCAAAGAATAGAATAAATAGATGTGCTTTAGCTTTTTTAAAGGACTGCTATTAACGAAAAATAAAAAATCTGACATATCATAATGTCGGATTTTTTACTTTTATTTACTGGAATAAGCAGTCTAGCGTTTAAAATAACCACTGCTTGAATGAAAAAACAACAAACAAACAATAAATAGTAAAAAAGTGCAAAATATTTGAAATTAGCTATTGCAAGGTGCAAAACATTACACTAGAATTC
>Ga0209291_1002886_pt1 | contig 13369 bp, 6 predicted proteins | sample GOMGulsemesocosm_FD_184633 | JGI IMG/M metagenome (GOLD analysis project Ga0209291, IMG submission 184633) | Methane-oxidizing microbial communities from mesocosms in the Gulf of Mexico - GOM9B Gulf of Mexico (SPAdes) (version 2) | ecosystem: Environmental > Aquatic > Marine > Cold seeps | place...
TTAGGACAGTCAGTTTATGCGTTTACTGAACTTTCAAATAATACAAATCATAAGTTAGAAACTAATGGATTAAGTACCGGAGGGTATATAATCAATATGAAAACTTCAAAAGGGGAGTTTGTAACGAAAGTGTTAGTAAGATAATAAAGTAGCATATTATAATGTAAATAATGCTAGATGTGTTTGTTAAAACATATCTAGCATTATTTTTATTAGGTGTATATTCTTTCACATATTTCTATTATTTGGATTTTACTATAAGGAAGAAATTTTCAGGTATTTGTTTTTAATATTAAAAACATAAAGGCAATTGTGATTTGGTTTTTTAAGTGGTAAAAATATGCGTATTAACTAAGTAATTGGTTAAGTTGTCTAATAATTGTTAATAAGTTAGCTAAATTGTTAACAAAAGCGTATTTTAGATAAGCCTTCCCAGGTCTTATAAATAATTGCCTACATATAAATTAAAACATTAATTTAATTGATATGATTAAAAATTATTTTTCCCTAACTATTTTACTTGCTTTTTTTATCTCTAATGTTTACTGTCAAGGAACTCTTGAAGTTTCTGGAAACACATTGACAATTTTAAACTTAGATACAACACCTAATATTAACGATAATACTGATTTTAGTGATGTAGTAGTTGCTCAGTCAAAAATTAATACATTTATATTAGACAACACTGTTGGTGGAGGAAGCCCTTCTAATACATTAAATGATATATCAGTTGTGATTTCAGGATCAACAGATTTTATGGCTAATGCGAGTTCTTTAGGAAGTTTGTCAGGGAATGGCACACCTATTAACTTAGGAATTACATTTACACCTAGTTCATTAGGGAGTAAAACAGCAACAATAACAATTACATATACTAATGGTGTAAATGCTTCTTATGAGTTTGATGTTACAGGTAATGGAGCTTCTCCAAGTCCAGAAATAAATATAGTAGATGCCAATTCTAGTGCAATTAGTGATGAGAGTACTGACAGCCCATCATTAGTTAATAACACAGATTTTGGTGTAACAAATAATCTTTCATCAATAATAAAAAACTATACTATTGAAAATATAGGAACTGCTAATTTAAATTTAACATCCATAACGAGTGATAACTCTGATTTTGTAATAACAGTACAGCCATCTATGTTAATTTCAAATGGTGGAACAAGTAATTTTTCAGTTAGCTTTACGCCAAGTTCAAATGGAGTTTCCTTAGCAATAATTACAATACTAAGTAATGATTCTGATGAAAGTGAATACACCTTTAGTTTAAAGGGCACAGGAGATTTGTCTTTAACTACATTATCCTTAATAAATACATTTAGCCTTACAGTATTAGAACCATCTGGGCTAGCTTTTGATAAAGCTAATAATCAGTTGTATACAGTTAGTGATAACACAGGAATGATATATAAGTTATCCACAAGTGGAGTAACCCTTCAAACATTAAGTTATTCAGGAAGTGATTTAGAAGGAGTTTCCATGTATAAGCCAGGAAAGTTATTGGTAGCGGTTGAAGGAAGTAGAGAGTTGGTTGAATATGATTGTGTTAATGATGTATTTATTAACTCAAATACAATGAGTTATTCGAATACAGACTTAAGTGCCGGAGGTGACAATAGCCGAATTGAAGGAGTAACGTATGATGCGTTAAACGATGAAATTTATTTTCTAAATGAAAAAAACCCTGGAGCGCTTGTAAAAGCAGATGGTAATTTTAATGTTCTTAGTGAGCATCCATTAAACTATGCAGGAGACTATTCAGGAGCACATTATGTTGCAGAAACAGGAAATTTATGGTTGGGAAGCGATCAAACATCAACAGTATATAAGTGTACTACGAATGGTACAGTAATAGATTCTTATTCATTAAAAACATCTGGAGGTAATACATTGGATAAATTCGAAGGTATTACCATAGATTATGATAATCAGTTATTATATGCAGTTAGTGATGGAGGTCAAGAATTATATGTCTATCAAATAAACAATCCTGCACTAAGTATATCTGAGATTGAAGTATCAAATAAGACATTAAAAGTATACCCTAACCCAGTAAAAAACAACCTAAATATTGAATTAATCAATAAAAATAAAATAACAAAAGTTAATATATATAATCCCCTAGGTCAATTAGAAAAAGTAATTAGTATTAATCCCCAAAACATTGATGTTAGTAATTTGAATTCAGGAATGTATTTTCTTGAAATTAAAACGAATAACCACACCTACACAAAAAAACTTATAGTACAGAAGTAAAATTTTTTTAATAAACATTTAATAAAAATGCATTATGAATAAAATATACTCACCCCTATTTTTTTGTTGTATTGATTGTAAAAAAGGTTTTATGATTGCAAGTATGCTATTAATTTATTTAACAGCACACTCACAGTACTCACCTGATTTTAAACATCTAACCCAGCCTGATATTGATTTAGATTCGGTGGTTGATTATTGCGATTTGGATGATGATAATGATGGGTTAACAGATCTAACAGAAGGTTGCAATGACTTTGATATTGAAGACACTATTGGTCCAGATGGAACAGCTTTGGTAAATGGTAGTTCATATGTTTTAAATGGCACAACAGTTACCTATACTTTTTCAGGAGTATTTGATAAACTAGAGTCGGAACTTCTTTCGCCTGATCATGGGTTTGGTATAAAAGCAAGAGAGGCGAATGGTGGAGTATCCGAAGGTGATTTAACGGTATCACTATCCAACCCTGTTGATAACTTATTTTTTAAATTGGTTGATTTTGATCAAGATGAAAGTTGGACAGTAAATGTATATGATGATACAAATACTTTAATTCCGTTAGTTGATGGTAATGCTGATGGTGTATTTATGAGAGGGCAACAAGTTGAGCAATTAGCAGCACATGTATTTCATGATAATACAAATGGCGCAGGATCTATTGACCCACCTACAGACTCAACAGGTTTTGATGAGCTAAACTCAGTGTATTTTTATTTTCCAAACAAATTAGTGTCCAGAATTGAATTTCATATACTGCATCCTGATACTGGATCGTTACGTTTCATTGGTATGCAATATTGTCAAACGGATACTGATAAAGATACCATTTCAGATGATATTGATTCAGATAGTGACAATGATGGAATTCCTGATTTAGTTGAAGCTGGTGGAGTCGATATAGATGGAAACGGAATTACAGATGACTTAACAGATGCTGATGCCGATGGATTCCCTGATGTGTATGATTTAAGTATATCTCCTTGGAATTATTTAACAACAACGGGTGATTGTTCTGGGACGACACTAAACTATAATCATGTAGTCAGTTTTCCTGTAAGTACTGCAAATACAAATTTTGATGTTGGGGTTTCTTATTGTATAACTGGTGATTATGATCAAACAGGAGGGTCTCCAAGTTCAAGAGAGCAGTTTGATTTATATATTGACGATGGAGCAGGGGGAACAACTTTGGTTCAAGGAAATATTCAACCTGGAGGTACTGATTGTAGTGAATTGTGTGGTACAGAAAATATATCTATAGCATTATGGAATATTGCTAATAGTGATGGTTTAGTAGAGTTAATTTTTATACCTAATAATAATGTAGAAGGAGATAGTGGCGCAAATTCATGTGCAGATTATTCTTGTTTAGGCGAAGTGTCGGTACAGTACAATACTACAGAAATAAGTGGAAGTAGTTTAGCCGATTTAGATTTTGATAATGATTCACTTGAAAGTAGAATTGATTTAGATTCAGACGGTGATGGTATTGTTGATTTAAGAGAAATAGGAGAGAATGATATAGATAATAATGGTCAAATAGATGGGTTTACTGATGTGAATTCTGATGGATATCACGATGGGTTTGATGGAGCAGGAAGCAGACTGATTACTGGAGCAGATACCAATAGTAATGGTGTGCCAAATAGTTATCCTAATAAAAATCCTGATAATAACGGGTATCCTAATCATATGGATTTAGATTCGGATGATGATGGGATAACAGATAATACAGAAGCGCAAATTACGGGAGCTTATCAAGCTTTTGGAATTATTGATTCAGATACTGATGGGATAGCAGACGCTTTTGATACATTAGGAGCTTTTGGGGGAAAAGGTTTGTTGACTGCAGATACTGACTCCGATGGAACACCTGATTTTTTAGATTTAGATTCTGACGATTCAGAAGAAGTTGATGCTATTGAAGGACATGATACAAATGGAGATGGAGTTGTTGACGCAGGTGATACACCAAGTGCAGATTCTGGGTTGTTTGTAGGAATAGATTCAGATAATGATGGTTTAGACGATGGGTTTGACAATAATGACGTTAGTTTTGACCCTACAAATAGTAGTTTACAAGCTAATTCACACCCAATATTTGATGCAGGGTCAGACAGAGATTGGAGGTCGTCACAAGCAGCCATAGATTTTGATGGTGTAAATGATCATGTTGATTTCGGTGACAATCATGATTTCACGAGTGCTTTTTCATTAGAGGCATGGGTTTTACAAGAAACAGCTGTAACCACCGGTACAATTATATCAAAGGGAGATACTAAAGCTGGAGTAGGAAATAAAAGAGGATATCATTTAGTGCTAAATAATAGTCAGCCAAATTTAATTTGGTATGATAATACTGGTGGAGTGCAAATGAATATTGTTTCACCGTATGCAATAACAAATAACCGATGGTATCATATTGCAGCAACTTATGATGGTGTAATAGCAAAACTGTATATAGATGGAGTTGAGGTTATAAGTGGTTCGTCTGCTAATCCGCCAATTGATGTTAGTGAAAAATGTATTTTAGGAGCAAGCTTTGATAGTGATACCCCTACAGTTCCTAAACATTATTTTGATGGTTATATTGATGAGGTAAGAATCTGGAATATTGGTTTGTCATCTAATCAAATTCATGAAATGATGAATCAAGAAATTGAACAAAATGGAGTTAATGTAAGAGGTAAAGTGATGCCGTTAGATATATCAGGTGGACTTACTTGGGCTAATTTATTAGGGTATTATCCAATGACAGGTGATAATGCGAATGATAAATCAAGCAATTCAAAAAATGGAACTCCAATAAATATAACAACTGTAGAATTACAAACAGCACCTTTACCGTATACAACTATTAGAAAAGGTACATGGGGAGATACTAGTCCAGCGACACCTTGGTTATATGGTAATTCAGTTTGGAATGCTCCTAATACTATGGGAATAGATGGAGTTACACAAATAAATTGGAATATAGTACAAACTTCACATGAGGTTAAATCTGGCGATAAAAATATTACAGTATTAGGGTTAATTTCCGACACTGCTGACAAAAAAATAATAATCGCTGACCCTGTTGACGCTCAAGATGAAACAAATTCAGGACAAAGCTTGAGAATAACAAATTATTTAGAACTTGATGGAGTAATAGATTTAGTTGGAGAATCACAGTTGTTACAAGATGAAGGTAGTGTTCTTGATCAAGATAGTGGTGGTTTTTTAGAAAGAGATGAGCAGGGAACTGCTAGAGGATATAATTATAATTACTGGTCATCTTCTGTAGGAGCTATAGGTTCTGGATTAGGAACTAAAGGAACGGGAGTTCCTAGTGTAAATGGGAATTATACTATTGCAGGAGCATTGTCAGATGGGACTACTACAGCAACTCCGCAGACTATTAATTTCCAACCTGCACATACAGCGGCAGACGGGGCGTTAACGTCACCAATAACAATAAGTACTTATTGGTTATGGAAGTTTAATGGGGTGCATGATGATTATAATTCATGGATTTCAATAGATGAAAATACAAGTTTATTGCCAGGAGAAGGATATACTATGAAAGGAACATCTGGATTAGCAGCAATTACAGATAATCAAAACTATGTATTCAAAGGAAGGCCATATAATGGAGATGTAACTTTGTCTATTGCTTTAGGAAATGATAGGTTAGTAGGGAATCCATATTTATCTGCATTAGATGCAAATCAATTCATCCTAGATAACATCAAGGATAACGGAGGGAATGCATCAGATAATGTGTTTAATGGAGCATTGTATTTCTGGGATCATTTTGCTGGAGCTTCTCATAATTTAGCTGAATATGTTGGTGGATACGCAGCCTATACTTTAATGGGTGGAGTGAAAGCTATTTCTAATGACACAAGAATTAATGATAATGGAGCTCTAGGGACAAAAATTCCTTTACGATATGTTACTTTAAACCAAGGTTTTTTTGTTTTTGCATTCTTAGATGCTAGTTTGGCTAATACAACGACTACAGTTGCAGGAGGAGATATAACATTTAAAAATAGTCAACGTATATTTAAAACAGAAGTTTCTGATCCTTCAGTTAGTTTTAGAAACGCAAATATTACATATAATACAAGTGCTGACGAAAGACAGAAATTTAGATTAATGATTCAAACGCCATCTGGGTATTATCGTCAGATACTTGCAGGAATTGATGAGGTAGCTACTAATAGTTTTGAGATTGGTTATGATGCACCTTTAATAGAAGAAAACGCTGAAGATGGATTTTGGATGTTTAATGAAAGTAAGTTTGTTATACAAGCAGTAAACAATTTTGATGTTGATCAAGTATTGCCTTTAGGGGTAAGAGTAGCTGAAGGTGGATTAATGAAGTTTAGTTTAGATGGTCTTGAGAATATAGATGCATCACAGTTTATATATTTACATGATAAAGAAACTGATGTATATCGTGACTTAAGGGTTAGTGATTATGAAGTGAATTTATCAGTTGGAGAATATTTAAATCGTTTTGAGATTGTGTTTAATAATTCGGTACTTAATATAGTAGATAATAATTTAGAAGAAACGATTGATGTTTTTTATTCTAATTCGGATAATAGTATTGTGATCAATAATCCTATGCAGGAAAAAATAGAGTCAGTTAGGATGTTTAATATTTTAGGACAGTCAGTTTATGCGTTTACTGAACTTTCAAATAATACAAATCATAAGTTAGAAACTAATGGATTAAGTACCGGAGGGTATATAATCAATATGAAAACTTCAAAAGGAGAATTTGCAACGAAAGTGCTAGTGAAATAATTAAGGGAATTAAGTATTGAGGGTATTACCAAAATACTCTCAGTACCATATTTGGAGATATTTCAGTACCTCTAATGTCTTTAATGTTTAGTTCGTTAGATGTGTTGTTTGAAAAGCGAATGTCTTTGTTAATGACGTTTTTTCTATTGTATAAGTTTAATACTGAAAAGCCTAATCGATATTTTATTTTTTTATTTTTATGTGGTCTGAAGTTATAAACTGCAGAAAAGTCTAATCGATGGTATACATGTAGGTTTTCTGTATTTAAGCTATCGTATGAATGCGATAATGTACCGTCAGTTTGAGTGGTAGTATTGATTTTTGTATACGGCTTTCCGTTATGCCATAGCCAACCTAATGAAAAATCTACTTTTTTCCATTTATAAAAATGCGACCATTTTATGGTATGATCAATGTTTACATTGCTAGGAAATGGATTACCGCTATTTAGTTCTTCAAAGCGATATTTTGCACTATTGAATGAATATGATAGCCAAGTGTTATAACTTTTCAATTGCTTCTTAATAAAGAGGTCTACTCCCTGTATACTTGAGCTTCCAATGTGGTATGTATGTATTGCTTGGTTGTTAAAGTCAAAATCTAAGGTGTTGATGTTGTTTGTTTTTTTGAAGTAAGCTTCAAAATCAACGATCCATTTATTTTCTGAATAATTTGCGCCAATGGTATATTGGTAACTAGTTAAAACTGGTAAGTCGGTTTTGTTTGAAAGAGCCCAAACTTGATTTTCAAGCGATAAATTACTAATAACAGATTCTTGTACTTGATTTACATATTGACTTTTATATTCGATTGATGTATTGATACTAAATTCAGGAATTACAAATTTCTGCAGTACAGCTCTAGGTTCAATGTAAAATTTTTGAGAACTACTGTATTTGTTTCCTCTAAGTCCAATGGTGTATAGATGGTCTTTGGGTTTATTTACTTGATATTCACTGTAAAAACTATTGGAGTTAGTATTGTCATTAGCAGTATTAAGAACTAACGATTGTATTGGTGTTGTGTTATTAAATGAGTGTTTAAAGTATTTATTAGAAAACTGATACCCGAAATTTAACTGTTTATGTTCAGCGACATCATATTGAAAATTTAAATTGACTCCAAAATCTTTTATTTGATTAACCTTAGTATTGGTTGATGTGCCCAAACTAGATTGGTTACTAAACTTATAGTCTAAAGAATATTCTGAAAAGTAACTATCTATTTGGTGGCTAAGTTCTTTTGACCATTCTTTTTCCCACTCTAAATTGTATCCCTCATTTTGAGTCTTTAATATATCAGTGTATAAATGATTTGCATCTGTACTAAAAGCCGAAAAATTTAAAAAGTCTTTATTGTAGATATGATTAAATTTAATAAGATCCTTATTTGTTGGTTTATAGGCGGCATTCACTGTATAGTCATAAAACCAAAAAATATTTTTGGACTTACTAAACTCTAGGTTATTGTCGAAAATTTTTGTGTTTTGAAAAATATGAGATGCGTAATTTTTAAAGGTAAAAGTTTTGTAGAAATCAGCATAGGATCTTCGTCCAGATATTAAAACTGAAAGTTTGTTGTCAATTAAAGGTATGTCAAGGAAAGCGTCTCCATGAAGCAAATTAAAACCAGCTCCACCCGATATTTTTTTAGCTGGCTTGTAATTAGTCGTAATGTCAATAACACTAGAAACACGTTCGCCATATTTAGCACTGGTGCCTTTATTAATGAAGTTTACTTTATTGGTAATGTAAGGGTTAAAAGCCGAAATTGCTCCAAACAAGTGGGAATTATTGTAAGTTTTAATATTGTTCCATAGCACTAAATTCTGATCAGAATTCCCGCCTCTAACATGTATACTGTTTACCGTTTCGTTTAAATTACTAACTCCTGGAACTTGGTGAATACTTTCCAGTATATCAGGCTCAATTAAACCGGGTAATAAGTTAAGTTTTTTAGTATGAATTGTAGTTTGTTTTACATTTTTTGTAACACCACTAGTTAAGTATTCGCTAATAACAATTTGATCTAAGAGTTCTTTTTTTTCAGTTAAATTAATAGTAATACAATTCGGGTAAGTACAATCAGCGGCATTAAGAATACTATTTTTAATGCCAAAGGAACTAATTTCTATTATTGAGTTGTAAGGTATATTGTTTATTTTAAAAGAGCCTGTTTCGTCACTAGCGTAATATTTGTTGTTTACTTGTATAACGGCATTAGAAACTACTTCATTCTTACTTAATAATTGACCGCAAATAGCAATTAAATCAGTTTTATTATAGGATGAAATAACAACGTTGGTTTTATTAATAAGCTCAAACTTTAAGTTTGTTTGAGAAGAAAGTGTTAATAGTAATGACTTTAGATCAACTAAGTCATCAAGAATAATGGAGACTTTTTTAGTTTCAATAAGGGTGTCGGTATACGAAAAATTAACAGTGTAGTATTGTTCTATTTCTGGTAGGACTGTATGTAAAGAATCTTGCTCAAATACGGTTTGTTTTTGAGCAAAAATTGATATAGAAAATAGTAAAGCGAAAAACCCTAATAGGAATTGCTTCATAGCTGTTGTTTAGTCTTCTAAAATAATACTATTCCCTTGAGTAGTATACTTCAAATTTACTGACTTTAAAACAGTTTTTAATGCAATTTCTTTATTATTATTAGGAAACGATCCAGTGAATAATATAGAGTCGTCAAAACGATCGTATTCAAATTGTAACTCGTATTGTTTTTCTAAAGCATTAAGTACAAATTTTATAGGTGTACTTTTAAATACGGATTGATTGTCGATCCATTCAGGATGAGTATTATCGAAGTTTAGGGTAATTGGGTTATTGTTTTTTATGTTCTGGTATCCTAGTGAAGGAGTAAGTATGTGAGTGCTTGAATTTGAATTGTCAGACACTTTTACTTTTCCCTCGTAACAAGACACTTTAAAAAAATCAGTATTTGCATTTACATTAAATTCTGTTCCTAAAACACTTACGTTACCTTGTGATGTTTTTACAGTAAAAGTACTTCCTTTTTCAACATCAAAAAATGCTTCACCATTAAGTTCTAGTGTTCTATTGTTGTTCCAGTTTTGTTTATCAAATGTAATTGTAGATTTCGAGTTAAGTAGTACTTTAGATCCGTCAGGTAATTCAAAAGCTAATTGTTTTCCGTAATCACTTGAAAACTCTGTGGTATTGAAAAAATTAAAGTATGCAAAAAATCCGATTAATAATATTACAGAAGCTGCAACTCCCCATTGCCATCTGTTTTTAGAAGGTGTGCTTAGGTGAGTAATAGTTGTTGTATTCCTTTTTTCTTTAATATTAGAAAAAGCATTGTTTAAATTATAGCTTGGAGCTTGTAATTTATCTGTACCCTTAATAATATTGACATAGGTGTTATAGTGCTCTGAAGATTTAAATTCATTTAATTCACCTTCTGAAAGCTCATTATTAAGCCACCGTGATAAGAATATGTCGTCTAATTTATTCATTTTCATTTATTCGTTTCTAAATATAAAACGTTACAAAACCAAAATACCCTACCCCTTTAAGGGATATTGTCTATTTCAGTCCTAAGTTTAAGTAATGCTTTATGCATTAGTTTCTCAATAGCCTTTACTGAAACGTTAGATAATTCAGCAATTTCACGGTATGTTTTTTTCTCAATTCTATTTAATAAAAACACTTCTCGTTGTCTGTCAGGTAAAGAAGAAATGGCTTTTTCTAGTTTAGCCTGAAACTCCTTTTCTTCTAAAATGTATTCAGGAGATTCATGGTTAGTATTGTTATTAATTTGCTTAACTTCTTTTTGATGTTTTAGTTTAACCGTTTCATGACGAAGTAAACTATTACTTTGGTTGACGGCTATTCTAAACAAATAGCTTTTTGCCGTTTCCGTAGTAACTTTTGTACAGTTGTCCCATAATTTTATAAATGAGTCTTGCACTATGTCGTCAATATCTTCTAATCCTCCGAATTTGTAGTACAGATAATTTCTTAATAAAGTAGCGTTATTGTTGAAAAACGCCTGAAAGCTTTTTTCTTTACACAAGCCAATATCTTCATTTTCTGAATCGGACATAAATATTAAAAGGGTAAATGTTTTTAGAGTTGTTAAAGCTAATAGTTATTTTATAACTATCAAAAAATATTTTTAGGGGGGGTAGGGTAAAAGTCTGTTTAGGTGTTATATATGTATACAAACAAATTAGTTTTTTGTTTATATTAAGTTAATTTTTAAGTTGGTTTTAGGTAAAGAGGCTGGTTTAGTAATCAGTCTCTTTTTTAAAGAAAACGAGTTAGTCACAAAAAAAATACATTTACCCGAATGCTACCCCTTAATTTGAAAAGCAATATCCTACCCAGATGTTGCTTTTCTTTTTTAGAAACCTATTATTGCTCTAGCAATCATAAAGTAAATAAGAATCCCAAAAATATCATTACTTGTAGTAATAAATGGGCCAGTTGCAATTGCTGGGTCAATTCCTCTTTTGTCCAAGAATAATGGTATGAACGTACCTATTATTCCTGCCATAATAATTACACTGAATAAAGATATTGAAATAGCTAGAGATGTTCCTAACTCTGCATCAGTACTAAGTGTGTAAATAAATAAAAGTATAGATAAAATAATTCCGTTTACGATAGCTAAAAGGAGTTCTTTCCATAAACGATTTGCAATACTTCCTTTTACATCATTATTTGCTAAACCTTGTACAATAATAGCGCTTGATTGTACTCCTACATTTCCTGCCATTGCGGCAATTAGGGGAGTGAAAAAGAATAGTATAGCTTGAGTTTGAATAAACTCTTCATAAGTACCCATTATCATAGCGGCACCAATACCTCCAAACAACCCTAGTATAAGCCAAGGTAGACGAGCTTTGGTTAGTTGTGAAATTGTATCACCAGCTTCAACATCCTGAGTTAAACCGGCAGCCATTTGGTAATCTTTATCAGCTTCATCTTTAATAACATCTACAATGTCATCAATGGTGATTTGACCAACAAGTCTTCCCATTTCATCAACAACAGGTATTACTATTAAATCGTATTTCTGCATGATATTTGCAACCTCCTGATCGTCTTCTTCTGCCTCAACAAAAGTGATTTTAGGATCGTAAATATCTTTAATAGGTGTTTTGGTAGATGTAGTTAGAAGGCTTTTTAATGATAAGCGTCCTTTTAAAATATCGTCATTATCAACTACATAAATGGTATGTACTTTTTCAAAAGCTTCAGCTTGTTTGCGCATTTCCTTTACGCAATGCATAACTGTCCAGTTATCTTTTACGGCTATAAGTTCTTTACGCATTAAACCACCCGCAGTATCCTCATCATAACGTAAAAGATCAACAATATCTTTAGCGTGATCAACATCTTCAAGTTGAGAAATTACCTCTTCTTTTTTTTCTTTCGGAAGATCTGCAATAATATCTGCAGCATCATCAGTTTCTAGCTCATCAATTTCTTCTGCAATTTCTTTTGAAGAAAGTGCCTTAAGTATTTTATCACGTATATCATCATCTAACTCAGCAATAATCTCTGAAGTTAGTTCACTATCAAGTAATTTGATAATATAGATAGATTGATCAAAATCTAATTCCTCTAAAATTTCTGCAACATCAGCATGATGGAACTCACTTAATAGTTCAGTTAATTGCAGGTCATTATTTTCATGAATGAACCCTTTAATTTGACTAACTATTTTATGGTCTATGTGAAACTGCATGTTACAAAGATACTTTTTTAAACGAAAAAAGGAAAGCTAATCTATAGCGATGTCTTTCTCAATAATACAGGTTAAATCAATGAATTCTTGAACAGATAATTGTTCAGGCCTCATGTTAAATACATCTAATGCTCTTATTTCATCTGAAAGATTTAAACTCTTCAGGCTATTTCGTAAGGTTTTCCTGCGTTGCTGGAAACCAGTTTTTACAACTCTATAAAATAATCTTTCACCACAAGGCAAGCTATAATCTTCCTTACGAGTTAACCTCATTACTCCAGAATCTACTTTTGGAGGTGGGTTAAATACATTTGGAGGAACGGTGAATAAATATTCAGCATGATAAAACGCTTGAGCTAAAACAGATAGTATCCCGTATTTTTTGCTTCCGTGTTTTGAACAAATACGTTCTGCAACTTCTTTTTGAAACATACCAGAAAACTCAGGTATTTGAGCTTTCATTTCTAATGTTTTAAAAACAATTTGAGTTGAAATATTATATGGGAAGTTACCAATTATAGCAAAAGGTTCTTGGTTTAAGACTTCGTTTATATTGTATTTTAAAAAATCTTGTTC
>Ga0209291_1002889_pt1 | contig 13353 bp, 12 predicted proteins | sample GOMGulsemesocosm_FD_184633 | JGI IMG/M metagenome (GOLD analysis project Ga0209291, IMG submission 184633) | Methane-oxidizing microbial communities from mesocosms in the Gulf of Mexico - GOM9B Gulf of Mexico (SPAdes) (version 2) | ecosystem: Environmental > Aquatic > Marine > Cold seeps...
AGTATTGAGACTGTTGAGAGCAGGAAAAGACCGCTAATATTACCTAAACTTGAAAAAAACACATTTTTCAACGGACCAGTTAAGCCGTTGGCAATCGCCATGAAAATGGCAGGCCCAGGACTGATAATGTAGAAAAAAGAGATAAGAGTATAAAGAATCAAAATTTCTAAGCTCATAGCTGTTCAGCTCCTTTTGGTCTTGCTAAGTTCTAGAGGTCTCTAGTGAGTAACATATCTATATGGTCGATGCCGTCCTCGTCATACACTGGCGAGATGATGGCAAAACCAAAGTTTTTATAAAATGTCTGTAAATAGACCTGCGCTGAGATTTTAACATCATAGGTTGGGTATTGTGTGGCTAGTTTTTCCAGTGCTTTAGTCACTAAACTTAAACCAGCCCCTGTACCTCTTGTTTGCTCTGTGGTTAAAACTCGGCCGATAGAAGCCTGGGGGTATTGAATACCGGGAGGGACTATTCTTAAATACGCCACAATATTTAAGTTGTCATTTTCGGTAGTGGCAAATAGGTGTAAGCAATCTCTGTCATCACTATCCATATCAGCATAGACGCAGTTTTGCTCTACAACAAATACATCCTGACGCACTTTTAGAATATTGTAGAGTTGATCGGTGTTGAGTTCTTTAAACGATTTACATTGCCAATTTAACATTTTATTTGCCTTACTGTTTAAACCTTAACGGTGGAAGGAGTGTAGTTGTATTTTATGCTCTTTTAGCCAAGCTTTGGCTATTTTGAATTGCGGGTAACATTTTGCAACTAAAGCCCAAAATTGAGGGCTATGATTCATGTGTTTTAGGTGACACAATTCGTGAACAATAACATAGTCAATGACATATTCAGGCGTCATCATGAGTAGCGAATTTAAGTTGATGACGCCTTGTGTATTACAACTTCCCCAGCGCGCTTTATATTGTTTTATCTGTAATTTTTGCGGATGAAGGGCTGTTTTTTCTGATATTAACGCCAACCTTTTAGGCAGATATTCTTCAGCACGTTGCTTGTACCAGGTACTCAATTGTTTCTTTATATAAATCTCACGCGTATTAGCATTGACTCGCGAAGGTACTGCTATCTCTATCTGCTGTTGTGTTTCTGTTAAATTGAAGCGAGTACCGTCATAGGTGATAAGGCTTTTTAAAGTGCCAAAGGAAAAAATTAGCGAATCATTTTTGGCTTGGTCCAACTGCGCGCTTACGTTTTTCTGGTGCTTTAATTTGTCAATGATCCAAGGTTGTTTTTCGCTTAGGAACTCCAGTATTTGCGTGTTAGGGAGGTTCATTGGCGCCATCACTTTAATAGCGCCATGTTTTATTTGCACACACAGTGTTTTTCGCTCGCTACGCTTAATCGTGTAATCAAATTCAATTTGAGTGCTATTATTGATTGGGCTTTTTTCAAAAAAACCTTTGAGCGCAGTTTTAAACACCGTGAGTTCTTTTAGCCTCTACCAAGTTCCGCTGTTTTCCATTGAAGCCCAAGGCTCAGTTGAAGGTAGAGCTTCGCCTTTTTGCAGCAGTTCGATCGAGATATTATCAGGGGATCTAACAAATGCCATATGACCATCTCTGGGCGGGCGGTTAATAGTGACTCCACCGTCTTGTAATTTTTGACATAAAGTATAAATGTCATCAACTTCATAGGCTAAGTGGCCAAAGTTTCTGCCATCTTCATAATCGCTGCTGTCCCAGTTGTAAGTGAGTTCAAGCAGAGGGCTTTTTTGTGCTTGTGCATCTGTATTATCAGGTGCTGCTAAGAAGATCAGACTAAACTTTCCCTGCTCACTGTCGTGTTGATCAACTTTTTCTAAACCTAATAAGTCACAGTAGAAGTGTAAAGATTGGTCTAGGTCTTTAACTCTTACCATGGTGTGTAAGTATCGCATTTGTCAGCCTATCAATAATAATTTTCGAAAGTGTAACAATTGTTGGGAAAACTGTCTGGTTTAATTAAAAATGTTTTTCAAATATTCTTGATGAATTGATCGCCATAAAAATAGAGTGTTAGTATAAAAAAGTTAAAGTGATAATTAGTCAGCAAAAAAAATTCATTTTTAGTAGTAGATTCGTGTTGTGTTAATAGCCCAACGAAAGCCTATCCATTGAGTGATTAGAGAAAACCAATAACATGATGAGTACTGAAATATCGTCTTCACAGGCAAAAAAGCTGGTTTTACTGCAACAAAATTTCCGTACTACAACAAATGCCCGAAATAAGCCTGATTTATTGAGCTGCATAGAGCAAATGGGCTATGTGCAAATAGACTCTATCAGCGTTGTGGCGAGGGCGCATCATCACAGCTTATTCAACCGTGTAGAGAATTACAGTGAACAGAAATTAGCCGATTTGATAGCAGATGCTAAAGTGTTTGAATACTGGTCGCATGCTGCCGCCTATTTACCCTTGCGAGATTATCGCTACAGCTTAGTGCGTAAACAAGCCATTAAGAATGGTGAGATACACTGGTATAAACCCGATCACAAAGCGATGGCTGAAGTGTTGGCAAGGATAAAGACTGACGGCCCGTTAATGGCGAAAGACTTTAAGCAAATAGAGCATGCCAACAGCGGCTGGTGGGACTGGAAGCCAGCCAAAGTAGCGCTAGAGCAATTATTTATGCAAGGCGACTTAATGGTGACACAGCGTCGTGGCTTTCAAAAGGTTTATGATTTAACAGAGCGAGTGTTACCTAGCGATACGGACACGCGTATACCAAGTCAGAGTGAGCATTGCCGGTATTTGATTTTGCAGTATTTGAAAGGTAATGGGTTGGCGAAAATTGAACACATTAGTTATTTACGAAAAGGCGTAAAAAGTAATATTGCGCTGCAGCTGCAGCAACTGCTAGAAGAGGGGGTTATTTTACAAGTGCAGGTAAATAAGCATTTCTATTATGCGTTGTCAGGTATTGAAAATCAGCTTAAAGCTCGACTCTCGCGGGAGAATTTACGCATTCTTTCTCCCTTTGATAATTTATTAATACAACGAGCGCGAATGCGTGAGCTGTTTAAATTTGATTATCAAATAGAGTGTTATGTACCCGCTGCAAAAAGGGTCTATGGCTATTTTAGTTTGCCGCTTTTACAAGGGCTAAAATTTGTCGGGCGCATGGATGTTAAAATGCATAGAAAAGAGCTGCATATGTGCGTGCAGCATTTACATTTGGAAACTGAAAATTTAGAAAAGCTTTGTCAGCCATTTGTTCAAGCGTTGAAAGATTTCATGTTGTTTCAGCAGGCTAACAGTATCGCGATAAAGCGAATCTCGCATGCGAGTGAAAATTATAGCCCTGCTAGATTGCAGCAGTTTCAACAAAGTGTTCTATCAAGACTATAAATTTTACGTGTATGAATTAAAGCCTAATACCTTCAATAATCTCGGTCGCCGTGATGACTTTAACTGGCGTATTGGGGCATATCATATCTGCCCATAAATGATTAAAATAACTAATCACTTGCGGGGCGCTTATCTGTGCTCTGTTGCTGACAGTATGGCAATCACTGGCAACAACAATATCAAACTCGAGACTGATAGCGGCTTTAATACTGCTATCAACGCAATAGTCAGTGGCCCAGCCGCAAAAAATGAGTTCATTTATTTTATTGTCTCGCAGATATTGGAGTAGCCCAGTGCGATAAAAAGCGCTGTTGGTTGTTTTTCTAAATATATGATCCCTATTGTCCAAAAGTAAGTTGTTACATATCTCCCAGCCTGGGCTGTTGGGGACAAGTCCTTCTTCTTTGCTGCCATCGTGCTGAATAAAAATAATTTTCCCAGAATTATCTCGAATACTACTCGCCATTTTATTGATGCGATCTATAACAGCGATACGATCGTATTTGTCGTCTTGGCTCATCGGTGTATCTTGCATGTCGATAATGATCAAAGCTTGCATTATTTAACTGACTCCTTGGATGTGTAATAGCCTATAAGGACTACGATTGATCGATGATCTCATGCAGAGATTTTAATAGAATGTCTGTTTGTTCTTTCGTATTATAATAATGCAAAGAAGCTCTTACGAGGTTAGGTAGCGCTCGTACAGTTGCATCAATAAGGGTACTTGTCGGGCGTGAGACACTCACATTGATTTGATAATGCTGTAACTGCTCTGCGATATCAGCGGCTTCGATACCATCGACTGAAAAAGAGATAATGGCACATTGTTTAGATCCTATATCCCACACAGTGACATTGGTTATATCGTTTAGCCTTTGGCGAAGCTGTTTTGCTAATGGTGTGGTATAAGCTTCGATATTATTGATGCCAATGTCTAATGCGTAATCAATAGCGCAGCCCATACCAAGTAGCGCCGCATAGTTATTCTCCCAGTTCTCAAAGCGTTTGGCATCGCACTGCAGTTGGTAGTGTGTCGCATCTAGCCATGTCGCTGAACGCACATCCACTACCGGCGGGTTTAATTGTGCTATTTTGCTCTGTTTTACGTATAGAAAACCGGCTCCTCTGGGCCCGCGTAAATACTTTCTCGAAGTCGCTGAGAGAAAGTCGCAGTTGATGGCTTTTACATCTACGGGTATTTGGCCGACACTTTGGCAGGCATCAACTAAATATAAAATATTATGAGCTGTCGCTATTTTACCGACCTCTTCCACCGGGTTAACTAAGCCGCCGTTGGTAGGAATGTGAGTAATCGATATGAGTTTGACACGTTCATCTAACATATCTTGTAACGATTGAAGGCAGATCTCTCCTGCGCTAGTAGAGGGGATGACTTCAATAATAATGCCTTTCTCACGCGCTAGTTGTAAGTAACTTAAATAATTTGAGCCGTATTCACATTGCGCGGTTAAAATTTTATCTCCCGCTTGGAAGTCTATAGAGTAAAGCGCTGAAAACCAGCCGATGGTGGCATTTTCAACCAGCGCAATTTCATCGGTTTGGGCGTTGATTAATTTGGCGGCGCTTTTATAAACTGCAGATATTTCTTTGCTTCTTAGATTAGCGGCTTCATAGCCGCCAATCGTTGCCTCAAGTGTTAAGTGCTCGAACTGACAGTCTAATACTGCTTTGGGCATTAACGATGCCCCTGCATTGTTAAAATGAATAAGCTCATTGGCTGCGCAAAGGTCTTGCTGTACTTTGGGTAAATCAATCGACATGTCAGTTTCCTGGGTAAATTTTTGTCATTAACGACCCCTTGGTAATGGATGGGATCAGCGCTTAGGTAGTCAAGCATTGTCTAATTTTTGGCTAGTTCAATGAGTTAAACTGCGTTTAATTCAAGGCTATTAAATCACTTAAGGCTTTGTCTAACAAAAGATAATTTTTTTGTTATACTTGAGTTTTTGTAAAGTATTATTGCTATGAAATTACCTCCACTAACCGCTTTGCATTACTTTACTTGCGCGGCCAAAAATTTGAGCTTTTCTAAGGCTGCAAAAGAGTTGCATGTCACAGAGGGAGCGGTAAGTCGGCAAATGAAACTGTTAGCCGATTTTTACGCTAAAGCACTTTTTGAAAAGCATGGCCGCGGTATAGTGTTGACGGAACAGGGTAGGATACTACAAGCTGTCGCCTTACCTGCGCTTGAGGATATATCATCGGTGAGTGTCGCGCTTTTGGCGCAGGATACTAAGCTCACTATAGGCGTCACCACCAGCTTCGCAATACGTTGGTTGCTACCCAGGCTAGTGAAGTTTGAACAGCTGTATCCGCACTACGATGTTCAGTTACAAGCAAGTACCAGTGAAGAATCAGTGCGTGGCAAAGTTTTTGATGTGCAAATACACTATCAACTTCAAGAGAAGCGTAGCGCGAGTAGAGCGCAACGGAAATTTATGGATGAGAAACTCCTCGCTGTATGCGCGCCGGGTTATTTAGATAAAGGAAAGCAGCTAAGTCTCGATGAATTCACTCGTCAAAAACTCATACTCAATGAAATGACAGGCAGAGACTGGCGTCTGTGGGCAAAAATGCTGAATTTGCCAGCGCTTCCGATTGATTTTGCACTCAAATTTGAGCAGGATGATGTAGCCATTCAAGCAGCTGTCGCAGGCCATGGCATTGCGTTAGCAAATATCGCCTATATTGAACGGGAGTTGGATATGGGGTCATTGGTGCCTGCAACGCAGCAGTGTGCAATAGTAGTGGGAGCGCATTATTTAAGCATCAACCCACTACTTACTCGTTCAAAATCGGTTCAAGCATTTAATGAGTGGTTGTTAGCAGAGGTTATTTAAGCCTATCAATGAAAGTAACAGTGCTTTATGTATAATTAATACGCTAACGGAACTCAATAGCTGCTGAAATTCTCGCCGCTAAGGGCTAGTATAAGCGCAATTGAAATAAGACTTAAGGAGATCACAGTGCAAGGGTTAACGTTTGAAAGTCTAAAGGGAAAAGTCAGTGATGAAGAATGGCAACTTAGAGTTGATTTAGCGGCCTGTTATCGATTAATCGCCGATCTTGGTTGGGATGACCTTATCTATACCCATATTTCAGCCAGGCTTGAAGGAACAGATGAATATTTGGTCAATCCTTTTGGTTTAGCTTTTGATGAGGTATGCGCTTCTAACTTGGTAAAGGTCGATCTGCAGGGAAATATTCTCGATGATAGCGCTTATGTGATTAATCCTGCAGGCTTTACTATCCATAGTGCTATCCATGAAGTGCGCCCCGATGCGCACTGTGTCATTCATCTTCATACCAAAGAAACCACTGTTATTGCGACGCAAGAGCAGGGGCTATTGCCGTATAGTCAGTACTCGATGTTTTCACTGGCATCGCTTTCCTACCATGGCTATGAAGGTTTAGCGGTAAATGCTGATGAAAAAGCACGCCTGCAGGCTGATTTAGGTAACACTAACCATATGCTGTTAGTCAATCACGGTGGACTAACCGTTGGATCGACAGTAGGCGATGCCTTTATGCGTTTCTTTGATTTGCAACGTGCCTGTGAGATTCAAGTCATGCTGCAATCAACCGGTCAAAGCGCCACAAAAGTACCGCAGCCTATTCTTGATAATATTAAAAAGCAGCAAAATATCGTCAATATTGGTGAGAGTGGCGGGCAAAAAATATGGCCTGCAATGCTCAGAAAAGCCTATAAGTTAGATCCTGATTTTATGCTTTAATTATTATCCTAGATTCGGTGATTGAATCATGAAAGTAAGCACAAGTTCTTGATGCACCTAGAAAACCAGAAAAAATTTCCGTCACCAATGAGGAGAATGTTGATTTTCTGATTTCCTATGTACATCAATTGCTTGCGCTCCTTTTTCGTACTCAATCACTGAGTTTAGGATTATCATAGTTTAAAAGAAATTTATAAGATTTAGTGGAGTACAAAATGAAAGTAGTATCGGTTGAAGTTTTTGATATTCACTGCCCTGAGAGGCCTTCTTGGAATCCCGTATTTATCAGAGTGCATACTGATGAGGGCATCAATGGTGTCGGTGAAGCAGGTTTAGCCTACGATGTGGGGCACAGTGCAGCAGCAAGCATGATTAAAGAGATGGCAGAAGCTTTCTTGATTGGTCACGACCCGTTTCAAACTGAGAAGCTCTGGTCTCGTATGCTGCGTGAAAGCTTTTGGGGGTTAGGTGGTGGTCCTGTTGTCTATGCAGCGATGAGTGCCATTGATACCGCCCTATGGGATATCAAAGGTAAAGCCCTTAATTTACCGGTTTATCAATTACTCGGCGGTAAAGTTAATGAGTCACTGCGTACTTATGCATCGCAATTGCAGTTTGATTGGGACAGTGAATTTAAAGCACTATCGCAACCTGAGCAATACGCAGAAGCGGCACTTAAAGCGGTAGCGGAAGGTTATGATGCCGTGAAAGTTGATCCGATCATGTACGATAAAGACGGCAATACTTATTACGATAGAACCAAAATTATCTCACGTGGTGAAATGAAACTGTATCGCTCTCGTTTAGCGGCCATTCGCGACGCTGTTGGTGATGAAGTGGATATTATTTTTGAGTGTCACTCATTACCCGGTGTAACAACAGCCATCCAATTAGGCAAGTTAGCGGAAGAGTTTGATTGCATGTACTACGAGGAGCCGGTGAATTATTTAAACCATTCGCTGCATAAAAAAGTTGCTGATAAAGTAGACGTGCCTATTGCTGGTGGGGAGCGTTTATATAACCGGTGGCAAGTGCGCCCTTACTTTGAAGATCAAAGTATTGATGTATTACAGCCTGATATTGGGTTGTGCGGTGGTTTTACTGAAACAAAGAAAGTGTGTGACTATGCCGATGTTTTTGATATTCGCATTCAAGCACACGTTTGTGGAGGACCTGTTGCGACAGCTGCATCACTACACCTTGAGACAGCTATTCCGAACTTCTTGATTCATGAACACCATACTTATGCGATTAAAGCTTGGAATCGTGAGTTGTGTATTCAAGATCCGCAACCGGTTAATGGCCAGTTTGTCGTCTCTGAAGCGCCAGGTATTGGTATTGAGCTAAACGATGAGATTGTCATGCGCTCCCCGCGTGTAGTGGTTAAGTAATATTAAAAATGAGCGGTAATACTGGTTATCGAACAGTATCATCGCTCAATATTTTCTAGCTTCTAGCTTCTAGCGCTTGCCGCATATCAGCGATTAAGTCTTCCACTTGCTCAATACCAAATACCAATAGAAAGGCGAAGTAAATCTCTCGGACAAGGTGTATCTGGCCCTTCAACACTCGCACGATGTTCCACTAAACTCTCAACACCGCCTAAAGATGTTGCGCGCTTTATCAGCTTTAGATGCGCTGCTGCTTTAATGGCTGCCTGTTCGCCACCTTTGACTCTAATGCTTAGCATGCCACCGAAGCCTCCTGACATTTGAGACTTAGCGATGTCGTGATGCTTGAAGCTCTCAAGCCCCGGGTAAAGTACAGCTTCCACTAGAGGGTGATGCTCAAAGGCGCGCGCAAAGGTCATTGCATTATTTGAGGCTTGTTTGACACGTACTGCCAATGTGCGCATACCGCGCATTAATAACCAAGCCTCAAAAGGACCTAATACTGCGCCGCCAGAAGCGCGAATACTACGCATTTTTTGCCAGTGCTCATTGCTCTCTTTACAAATTAGCGCGCCAGCTAGAACATCTGAATGGCCATTGAGGTACTTAGTGGCTGAGTGCATGACAATATCTGCGCCAAGCGCTAAAGGGTTGCATAGTATAGGGGTGGCGATAGTGTTATCAACGGCTAAGCGTGCGCCTATTTGCTGAGCAATATCTGCCCAGGCACGAATGTCTTCTATGTCCCAAGTGGGGTTTGCGGGAGTTTCAAGCCAAAGCAGTTTTGTCTGTCCCGGCCTCACGGCATTTTTAAGCGCTTCTAAGCTGCCATTATCAATGAAGGTGGTCTCAATTCCCCAGTCTTTAGCAAAGGTTTGCAGCCAGTTCCTGAATGACCAGTAAATTATTTTAGGAACAACTACATGATCACCTGGCTTTAACGCCATGAAGACACAAGTCGCAGCTGACATGCCCGATGAAAAGAGCATCGCATCAGCACCTTTCTCCAATGTTGCTAATACTTGCTCTGGCTGCTCGTAATTAGGATTGTGATCACGGGTGTAGATTTTTCCATTTGGATAGCTGTTATCAGCACTGCGCTCATAAGTGGTACTTGGGAAAATGCCGGGTATGACGCCAAGGTGTTGCTCGTCTATATAGCCAAGCCCTTGGGCTAAAATGGTTTCATCGGCTAATTTGTGATCACTCAAAATGTTGCTCCATCAATATACTGGCTGTTAAGAATAACTTAACAGGATTTATTGAGATTACTAGCCCAGGTATTATCTGAAATACCTTATATGGGTAATTAGGGAGTGTTTTAACTAAAGTGATAACACTTTAATGCATTGGCAAAGGTAAGGGCGTGTATTTCGTCATCATTAAAATCCAATTGGCTATAACAGAGCCAAAGAGATTGATAGCTTTGATTAAACAGACACAGCGGGAAATTGCTGGCTAGCATGATTCTATCAATGCTAAATATCCGAATCAGCAGTTCTACCACTGTTTGTATCTGTTGAGCGTTATAAGATCTGTCGACCATTTCCCAACCCGATGCTTTAATCTTCACTTGGTTAAAAAGTGCTAGTTTTTGCATGTTGCAAAACCAAGAATCGGTATGTGACAGATCTTTTTTGGGGAAAGCGGCGTGATTAATCACCAGCTTTAAATTCACATTCTGTTCTAGAATGGTACTCAGTAAGTTGATCGCAGCGGTGTCTTCACCATTGAGTTGACATTCAAAAATAAGCCCTCTTTGCGCAATGATGCGTAAGTTGGTTCGTGCTTGCTGGGTATTTAGAAGTGTCAGTGCGTCTTCATCGAGAATATGGCGCACGCCGCAAAGGGTTTTATAGTTTGTTAGCCGGTCTAATAATGTTGAAAAATCCTGGCTATTTAAAGTTAAATCAACACAGGCAACCGTTCTGATATTGCTACCAACAAGAGATTCAATCCATTGAATTTCTCGCCATGGCTTAATGTTATCAAACCCCGCTTCTATATGTACAAACCCGCAGTGCTCAAAAGGATCATCAAGACATAAATCAGTAATATCAAAGTCTTTATTGATCAGGCTTTTATTATGCCAAAAGGGCGGGTTTTCTGCTTTTAGCCAGCGGTATTGCCCTTTTTTTCGGTCAAATAAATGGAGGTGCGGGTCAATTATTTTCATATTAAGCTGTCGTGTACCCGCCATCAATGCTGTGTAAGCTACCGGTGATGAAACGGGCTTTATCACCGGCTAAAAATAAGGCGAACTGAGCGACTTCATCAGGCTGTCCTAAACGACCTAAGGGTTGTAGCGCCTGCTCCTCTTTGTGTATATCTTCTTTATTAGCACCCGATTGCGCACAGTATTTATCGATGGCTTTGTGATAGAGAGGCGTTTCAATGGTGCCTGGACAGATAGCATTGACTCTAATATTAAAGGAGGCGTAATCAAGGGCGGTGGTTTTACAAATAGAAGCCAGAGCATGTTTAGATAAGTTATACGCAAAAGAGTTGTTTTTGCCGATGATCGCTTGATCCGAACTTATGATAACAATAGCAGCGCTTTGTTGCTGTTTCATCGTTGCAAGGCTTGCCTGAATGGCGGCATATGCACCTTTAACATTGATGGCGAACAGTTGATCAAACTGCGCCTCGCTGGTCTCCTCAATACTGCCTGAGAGGTGCACGCCTGCATTGCAGATGAGTGTATCAATTTGACCCTCTTTATCAATTACTTGATTAATAGCGGCTATGACATCTGCGAAATTACTCATATCGCAATAGATGAATTCACCCGTATTGCTTTTTAATATATCCAAATTATAGACGCGATAGCCCTCATTAATGAAGAGTTGGCTGATCGCTAACCCTATACCTTGTGATCCTCCTGTTACTATTGCTACTTGTTTCATATGCTCACATTTAAAGGAAAAAGGTCATTATATGCATATGTAAAGTGTAATTGAACTGATTGTTATGCACATTGGCGTCGTAACTTAATCATTACGTAGTTTAGCATTTGATTAAAGCGACATATGATAGCCAAAGAGAGACTTAAATGAATGATTAAAATGATAAAATATTTGTTTTCTGCCAGTGAATGCAATGAAAAAATCGGCGTCCATGCCCCCGTCGGTGGGGATAGTGCAAAGAGGTGTATTTGATTAATAACCCAGCATAACGTAGAGGGAACCCTGTTTTACGCGTTGGTTCGCCGATGAAATAAGGCCTGATTGATTGAAAGGCTTGATGCCAGGCCTAAGTACACTTGCTAGAGATCGCTTATTCATACCAGCCTTTATTTTAGTGTTGTATAAAATGCGAATGAGGATTTCGTCTAATCCGGTTAATAAATCATCGGTAGACTTGTCGTTAAAGATAGAGGGAATACCTTTTCTGAGCCCCTCGGTAGGCCAAGAACTTGAGTGAGTTCTTCAACAATGCAAGATATCAGTTTTCCTTCGTTATAAGCAAAATCCACAAGGATATATAACTGTGCCCTAGTTGCTTGAGCTGCTGTATTAAGCTCAATGTTGTGAAGGCAAGTGTTAGTCGTATTGACTTTCGCAACCGCCGCGCTGGAGTGTCGGGTTATGAGCTTTTTAAGTTTTGATTGACGGGTGAAAAATAGCTTTACGTTTGCTTCGTTATACTTTTTACGCGCTGTATTTTAAGTCCTGAAAGAGTACGTAAATGCGCAGTGTGGGCATTGAGTAGTGCTTTATTACCAGAGTTATGTTGTATATATGTTTAATGGTGTGACCCATTTTCTGATTTTTTTTATCCGAATGTCCAAACTCACTGTCTAAAGCGACTTCTTGGGAGCTTTGAGCAATAAAAGAGATGTTTTGCCAAGATTTGTTTGCAGCATTGCAATGCAGAGTAAACAGAGCGCTTAAAAATGAAAGTAGATTGTATTAGGTCTTCTCACGTGTAAGCCTTAAAAATATATGAACGTATTGTGAGCAAGTAATACGCCTAAGCTTAACGGTTAGCGAGCCGTGTTCGGTTTTTGTTAAGTTATAGTTGTTTTTCCTATCTGTATTGATTTTGAATGGAGCGCTTTAATATTAATGGGTATAAGCTTTTCTGTGTTTAATTTGAGTTGGAGTGAGGGTATGGACAGTGAATAGCCAGTCCTTTTCCAGCGCTGTGAAAAAGAAAATGCAGATGAAAAAAGTTTTATCGCTGATGACCTATTAGCTTTCGGGAGGGTTTGAGTACTCTAGAAGAGTGTCGCAGAACTACCGTGCTCAACAATTACGGCGTAAAAAGCTACTCATTTAATCCAATAAGACTCATTTATAGGGGCGTACTATACCCAAAAAGTGAGGCATACTAACTTCGCTATTACGCAGGTTTTCCTTGTCTTACTTGGGCTCGCCACATTTGGCGACGCTCTCCACGGAGTATAGAGTGTTCCCTGCTCATGGTTTATGCTTGTCGCAGAGCTGTCAGTCAGCCTGTCATAGTGCCCTTTAGGTAATACATTAACTAGATCACGATAAATACTGTTTGTCAGGGGCGTCTAAGAATTGTTCGCAACTGTCTTAATTAAAAGTACAACTGGATGTTTTATATATAGCTTTGAATTACCGATAACCTCGGCGATGTAAATTTAAGGGGGGTGTTGTTCCAATGGCTGTTAGCTGTACGACTAAAGTAGTAGGTGAATGCATCCGTTCGCTATGAATATAAAGGAATTTATTTACAGGATAGGGTAGACTGCTGGCTCAAATTGAAAGTTTAGGTTGGTTACTGAACAATTATAAAAAACACTTGGTAGTGTATTTAAAAAACTAATTTACTCTGTCAGGTAATTCTGATGTACTTGAGTTGTTTGAAAAAGGTGTTTG
>Ga0209291_1002890_pt1 | contig 13352 bp, 9 predicted proteins | sample GOMGulsemesocosm_FD_184633 | JGI IMG/M metagenome (GOLD analysis project Ga0209291, IMG submission 184633) | Methane-oxidizing microbial communities from mesocosms in the Gulf of Mexico - GOM9B Gulf of Mexico (SPAdes) (version 2) | ecosystem: Environmental > Aquatic > Marine > Cold seeps | place...
GAACTAAAAAGTTTTCTTGTTATTTTATAACTATTAAAATCAAATAAATTCTCATTTGCCAAATTTTGCATTTCTCTTTGCAAACATTCAAGAGTTAAAAAATCTGCGCTCTCTACCACATATGGTACGCCATTTATATATATTTCTTTATTCATTAATTTATTAAAAGTCAGTAGTAAAAAAAAAGGCCAACACCCCTGCTGGCCTATCAACCCAAAATCACATATTAATTTACCCGAAAAACATGTAATACTTTAAATATTATTTACTCCTTTGTAAGTTTTTCAACCAATCTAGTTAACTCTTCATTTTTTTTGTTTTGAGCCTCAATTAACTCTTGTTCTCTTAAATTGATTTAATAACAACTGGAACTATATCACTTCAACGAATAATTAAAAAGCAAAAGACTAGCAAACCCGATTACGGCTCTATTTTCATCCGAATTAACAAACAGCCCATTAAAATATTAGGCTGTTTTTCTTAAAACACTCAACTAATTCAATACGTTGTTTAAATAATCTATACCTATTTTTGAAGCTTCTTAATAGCCTTCCTAATTTGAGTATTTAATTTTTCTATATCTTCTATCTTTTGTTGCTGTTCCTGAATTGCTTTTATTGCTACAGGAATTAAATCGCTATAACGCACACCTAGGAAATCATTCTCTTCTTTAACTAATACACCAGGGTTTTCTTCATACTCTTTCCACTCATGAGTAACAACCACCTCAGGTATAACCTTTTGAAGTTCTTGTGCTATAAAACCAAGTCTTCTTTCTTTATCAGCTTCAGGAATACTAAAATCTGCTATTTTATCTTCTTTCCATTTATAAGAAACCGGCACTAATTTTAAAACCTCTTCCAAACCATATTTTAATGGCTTAATAGCTGTTTTTAAATTACGGTCTGAAGAATTTAATACACCTCCACCCGTAAAAACATCTTTCCATCTTCTAGCTGGTGAACCCAAACTATACGCATCTGAATTTACCGGTAATATATTATCAATACCACCATCGAAGGTAAAATGCCCAGGGTTAGGAGCCAATGGAGCTTGGTCTTGAATTTCAAGTTTACCTATATTAATATCTGATTCTCCATTAGAACCTGCCCAAGAATACATCGTATCTTCTTCCCAAACATGTAAGGTATTAGTGGTAACCATATTATACCCCACCATTACAGACCCCACATGATAAATAGGATCTGCATATGTACTACCACTGGCAAAAAGCCAATCAGTATCGCCACTACCAGCTGGTGTTACCACTTGCCAGTTTGCCACCCCGTTTGCATCTGAAACTAACATTTTATTCGCTCCTTCTGATCCATCTACTATCTGTAATACTGGTGGTGTAGCCGGTACTGGCTCAGTTATTTTTATATCATCAATATAAGCCTCATCATTAGCACTGGACACCGAACTGTCTTTAGTGTACTCCCACCTGAAGGTATGCGCTCCAGCTGTTACCGGATAAGAAACTGTTGTCCATGACCCAGAACCACTCCAGTTGGCTTGAGAAGTACCATCAATCTTAAAAAACAACTTATCATAATTGGTCTCTGAAGACGTTTTATAAGCAAATTCTATCGTTGCTCCTCCAGCAGGTATTGTTGTTGAATATTCAATCCAAGAAGATTGACTATCACTTATGTTACCACTTTTAACTCCAACAACACTACCACTAGCGGCATTAAACTCACCAGCAGTTGTTGTAATACCCCAATTGACACTCCCTCCAGTTGTAAAGGGAGCCAATGTACTGTCTTCAAAACTATCATCAAACAGCGTTGGAACAGCAAAAACCGGATCTACTAAGTGAAATTTTGCTGTAGGTGTTGTAGTATTTACTCCAACATTACCTGCAGTAGTTACTCTAATTACCTCTTCATTATTTGTCGCTATAACAAAATCTTGTGCATCTGTAGTTCCTAATTTATCCACTAGATCATTAGTTCCTGCATTACCTGAAAAAGACCATCCAGAACCTGCACCAAATGTTGTCCAAATGACACCATCAAAATAATAAAAACCTGAAACCCCATCCGTTTGGTAAATCAATAACCCTGTTGCAGGAGTAGCAATAGCATCTCTTTGTACTAGTGTCATCCTAGGTATCAGTACTCCTTGAGATGTACTTTCTACATGCAAAGCAGCACTGTTGTCAGGAGTATTTGTACCTATTCCTATTTGAGCTACATTAGGTAAGCTCAAAAGCATAAAAAATAATAATATAATATGTTTCATCTTAGCTATATTTTATAACAGAAATTATTACTGATTAACCGCTTCTAGCAATTGTATCATTTCTTGTTGTTGATTATTAATTTGCCCTATAATACCCTCATGTTCTTGGGTAGCTTTAACAACCACTGGTAATAGTTCTATATACCTCATTCCCATAATTCTTGTTTCTTTTTTCACAGGCACATCAGGTTCAGCTTCGCTTTTAGCAGTCCATTCTTCATCAACTATAACTTCAGGAATTACGGTATTAACTTCTTGAGTAATAAACCCTATTTTTGTTCTCTTATCTCTTTCCTTAATATTTAATTTTCCGTAGACTTTATCTTTCCATTTATACGAAACTGGCCTAATATTCATAATACTTTCTATACCATAGTTTAATGGCTGAATATCACTTTTCTTTCTAATATCAGATGTTTGTATAGTGGTATTGGTTGCGTAAATATTTGTCCAAGTATAAAAACTCGTACCTAAATCTAAATTTCCATCGGTTACCGGAACTATTGCATGACTAAACTCAGCATCAGTAAAGTTTATAGATCTAATATATTCATCAGACCCGACTCCCATTGAAGCTCCATCGTTACTTCCCGCATTATTAACATCTAGAGTACCGCTAATAGATGTAGTACTAGCACCTACATTTGTACGAGCAAGCCTATAAATAGGATCAGTAACCGTAGGATCCCCTACTCCCCCAGCTAAAGCCCAATCAACATCGGCACCTCCGCCTCCAAATGAATTAGGATCTACCCAAGTTCCATTACCATTCACATCAGAAGTTAATACATAACCTGCCACTTCAGTACCATCTTGAATTCTTATCGCTGGTGTTTGAGCTGCTATATTAGGCCCTACAACATCAATAGTTGCAGAAGGTGTAGACGTATTAACCCCTATTTTTTTATCAGAAGTTATACGTACAACTTCTGAATTATTAGCTACAATACTCAAATCCTGAACATCTGTTGTCCCTAACATATTGGTTGCCGGCGTTGTTCCTGAATTACCAGACAAATCCCAACCTGAACCTCCTCCAAAAGTCACCCATGCACTTCCGTTATAATAGTAAAATTCAGAAGTGTCGGTCTGAAAGATTAATAATCCTGTCAGAGGTGTAGCAATGGCATTTTTTTGTGCTTGAGTCATTCTGGGTACTAAAACCCCTCTACTAGTGTTGTCTATTTGTAATATTGCACTAGCATCAGGCGATGTAGTTCCTATACCCACTTGTGCTAAAAGAGAAGTGCTTACAAATATTATAGCTATAAAATTTAATATCTTTTTCATCTTATTTCTTTTTAGCATTTAATTCTAACAACTGCTTGTACAACACTTTTGTTTCTTCTTGCAAAGCTACCAATCGTTGATGCTGTTCTTGTTTAGCTTTAATAATTACAGGAAGTAACTCACTATAATTCATAGCCAATCTTTCATATTCCTTCTTTTCATAAGCGCCATTTTTATCATTTTCTATTGGTAATAGTGCTTCATGATAAACTACTTCTGGAATTACTTTTTCAACCTCTTGAGCTATTAAACCCAATATTTCTCTTTTGTCAGCTTCAGCAAGAAAAAGCTTACCAACTTTTTCTTGCTTCCACTTATAGCTTACAGGGGCTAATTGTAATATCTCTTTTAATCCATATTTTAAAGTAGTAATATTTTCCTTTAGCCTCCTATCTGAAGTCTGAACCACTCCATTAGTTGCCCAAACATCTTTCCATAATTTAGTTGTAGAACCAAGTCTAGTAGACCATTTATCTTGGGGATACAAACGGTGACTAAACCTGGTTTCATTATTACCATCTTCAATATACTCTACATCTCCAAATCCAATAGTAGTACCCGTTGTAGCACCATTATCTACATCTAAATTAAGAAAGGCAGGTGTGACGGTTCCGGTTCTACCAATAACAACAGAACCTGATCTATAAACCCTATCTCCTAAATTACTTCCACAACATCCGAAATCCCAATCTTGATCTCCGGCATTACTTAAACCTGAAGAATCCCCCCAAGAAGCATTACCAGTAGCATCAGAAGTCAACACTTTATTTAAGCCCTCACTTCCGTCTTGCATTCTAAATGCAGGGGATGCACCTACAATATGTAAATTGTGCGTTGGATTTGTAACACCTATTCCAAGCCTACCATTTACATTAGCTCTCATAACCTCATTATTATTAGCTACAACTACCAAATCTTGTACGTCTAAGGTTCCTACTTTATCAGTTACTACAGTTGTTCCAGCATCACCTAATAAACCCCAACCGGAACCTCCTCCAAAGGTTTTCCATATTATTCCATCAAAATAGTAAAAACCAGCTGAACCATCGATTTGATAAATTAACAAACCTGTAGATGGACTCACTATGGCATCTCGTTGAACTTGGGTCATTTTAGAAATCATTAGTCCCGAAGATGTACTAGTAATATCCAAAGCAGCACTTGAATCTGGACTTGTAGTGCCAATACCAACTTGCGCATTTAAGGAGAGAATACTCCCAAGCAGAATAACATAAAAAAAGTGTATTTGTTTCATGGGTATAAATATTTGTTACAAAAGTATCTTTCATCTGAGATTATTTAACATTTTAACACTCCTATTATACTCCTAAAACACATAAACAACACTCCTAATTGATTCCTAATCACTACATTTGACTCAGAAAAACAGATATTTACAAACATGAGCCTAAAAAAGACTTTCCTATTATTTAGTTTAATATCATTTATACAAATCACAAATGCATTACCTGTAAATGATAGCATTAAAAAGCTAATTCAAAAAGAGAAAATTGAAACTAAAAAAGTTGATTTAATGGTGCAACTTGCCATTTCGTATAACCGAAAGAATACTGATTCTGCGATTTATTACACGAATCAAGCTTTAAACAAAGCATTAGGAATAAATTACAATTTAGGTATTGCTGATTCTTACAATTCACTTGCATGGGCCAATTTCAGACAGAGCAACTACGAGAAAGCTGATAACTTATGTTTAAAAGCCATTGAATATTATCAAAAAACTAAAGGTACAGACAAGAAAAAAAGCAATAGTTATAGGTTACTTGCTGCAATAAATATTGAAGAAAAAAGGTTTGATGAAGCTTTAAAACATCTTTTAAAGGTTAAAGATATATATGAAGCCCCTAAGTTTGAAAATAAGGAATCAAAAATATATATCTTAAAAGATATTGCATATTTATATTTAGAAATGGACAACTATATAATGTCCATGAAATATCTTAATCAATCTATCGCCTCAGCAAAAGCAAAGGATAAATCAACCATAATAGCAGATTGTTATTTAATCCTTGGAACCATAAGCAGCAGGCAAAAAAACTACACCAAAGCAATTGAATATTTAAACCTATCAAAAGACATTTATATAGAAAAAAACGATATGCTGAGTTTAGCTGGATGCAATTCTAAAATTGGAATTAATCATTACAACAATAAATCTTACCCCACAGCTATTGAATTTTTAGAAATAGCAAAAGATCAGTCTGCCAATATTAGTTATAATTATGGCCTGATGGAAAACCTCATATACTTAGGTAGATCACATACTAAACTTAACAATATCAAAATAGCGCATTCTTTCTTAGAAAAAGCTAAAAAAATAGCAGAAAAACACAACATAGGAACATTAGAAATCATCATAGCCGAGTCTGACCTTGCTATAAACAAAGGAGGCTATTCAAATGCGATAAGTCTATTAGAGGATTTCCTAAACACAAAAAGTCAAGCTATAAATCCTAAAGCCAAAATTGACTTATATTATAATTTATCGGAAGCCTATAGAAGCAACCGAAATTTCGAAAAATCTTTAAAAGCCAAAGATAGACTTCTTCAAATTCAAGATAGCATCAATAATACTCAGAAAATTGTGCAATTGAATGTTTTGCAAGCAGAATTTGATTACAAGAAAATGAAAAATGATTTAAAAAACAAAGATGCAGAATTACAAATTTCAGAGGAAAAATCACGCTCTTCACGCCTCACATATATGTTATTGGCTATTGCTGCAGCTTCATTATTCATCATCTCTACATTAATATATATCCGCAGGAAAGAAACTTGGAAAACAAAGCAAGAACTAGATGCTACTAAACAACAACAATTAGACAATGAAATTAATTTTAAAAACAAACAAATCACTGACTTTGCTTTGCATATATCAGAAAAAAACGACCTACTAACAAGTATCAAAGAAAAAATAAAACTAATAAGCCTTACAGAGAAAACAAAAAATAAAAATCTTAACGACCTTATTCTTTTTCTCAATAACAACTTAGAACAAAACAAAGAAAAAGTAGCCATCTATTCAATTGCCGACAATACGAAAGATGCATTTTACCATAAACTCAGTGAATTATACCCTCAATTATCTGTTAAGGAAAAAAGGGTAGCGGCTTTTGTTCGTTTAAATCTTACTTCAAAACAAATAGCAATCCAACAAAACATTAGCATTTCAAGTATTGATAACTACAGATATAATCTTAGAAAAAAAATGAATGTATTGAAAGAGGTTAGCCTAAGTGATTTTTTAAAGAATATTTAACCCACCAGTGGGTTTATTAATTCTCTCCTGATGGTTTTCGGGTATTTTGACAGTGTAATTCATTACTAAATTACTTATACCGAAGTTAGGGCTACTTAAACCTACCATAAAAACCCCTAACGATTTCTTCAGCAGGTTTATTTTGCGGCGTGAATCTTGGGTTATTCTTTCCCCCTGCTTTATCATGATGTATAAACCATTTCCATACAAAACCACCTGCAAACCACTCTTCATCCCATAATTCCTCAAATAAAACCTGAGTCGTATTTACTTGCCCTTGTAGATTTACAGAAGTTTTACTATAATCGACTTCCCATGGTTTGTGTGCCGAATAGTCAACACTTCTATACCCAAACTCAGTAAAAAGCACTTTCTTTTGTAAAGAATCAGCATGCCTTTTCATTATTATTTTATGCTTTTGCCAACCCTTTTTAAGTTCTTGTATTTGTGGTGTTTTATTTTTTGACAACGGAAAATAACCATCGATACCCATATAGTCTAATGCTTCCCAGAAATGAGTTTTTGTATATTCATCCCAATTTGCGGCATAAGTAAGCTCCCCCTTATAAATCGCTTTTACTTTTTCAATTAATCTTTTCCAATAATCAGGGCGAAACTTCACAAATTGTTCTAATTCTGTTCCTACACAGTATACTGATACTTTTTTTTCCTGAGCCACCTTAGCATAATCCAAAATGAATGACTCATATGTACGCTCCAATATTTTCCAATCTTCCTCAGATTTCATATTAATATTCCCCGTAAACTCTCCTCTCCACACCCATAATTGCGGTTTGAGCATCACTTCAATATTATTTTTATGCAATTCAGTAATGTATTGTTTAGCTCCTTCTACAGATTCCCCAAACCATTGGTCTTTGGAATTGTATTTTACTTCAGGACTATTCAGACTCTTAATAAACCCAAAAGGCATTATTGCCGCATAGTTAGCGTTTAATTTTATTACAGGGTTAATATGTTTCTGAGTTACTTTATTAGGTGAGGCAACAAATGAAACTCCATTAATTTTTTTTTCTGATTGCCCTTTACAAGAAAAATGAATCACTGTTATTAGTAATAAAACAAAAACCACAAACCTTCTCATACTGCTTTTTTTATCAAATGCCCATTATGGGCTAATTTAAATTAATTCTAAATGGTGATTTAAAAATAAGGTATTAACTTTAATCTCGACTCATTTTAAAATTAATATCCTTGACACAAGTCAATTAGGCATTATTTGCCCTTATTCTTTTGCAGTCAGGTAAACCTTATAAAATTAACTCCACTAGTGGGTCAATTTATTTTCTATGGAAGAACATATTGTAATTATAGGTAACGGAATTTCAGGAATTACCTGCGCTCGTCACATTAGAAAAAATAGCAACAAACATATTACAGTTGTTTCCGGAGAAACTGATCATTTCTTTTCACGAACCGCATTAATGTATGTGTATATGGGACATATGAAGTTTGAACATACCCAACCTTATGAAAATTGGTTTTGGAAGAAAAATCGAATTGATTTGGTGAACAAATATGTATCTAAAATAAATACGGAAGCTAATGAAATTGTTTTTGAAGATGAATCTACATTATCTTATGACAAACTAGTAATAGCCGTAGGTTCTAAACCAAACAAATTTGGGTGGCCTGGACAAAATTTAAATGGCGTTACTGGAATGTACCATAAACAAGATTTAGAAAAAATTGAACAATACGCTCCTGACAATACAACTTGTAAACGCGCCGTAATAGTTGGTGGTGGATTAATAGGAATTGAGTTAGCAGAAATGTTACATAGCAGAAACATTCCTACAACTTTTTTAGTAAGAGAAGATAGTTTTTGGGATATAGTTTTACCAGAAGGAGAATCAGCAATGATAAACCGGGAAATCACCGACAATCATATTGATTTACGTTTGGGTGTTAACTTAAAAGAAATAAAGTCCGATGAAAATGGTAATGCAAAATCTGTTGTAATAGCTGAAACCGGTGAAGAAATTGAATGTAATCTAGTTGGACTAACAGCTGGAGTATCTCCTAATATAAATTTTATAAAAGGCTCTGGGATTGAAACAGGAAGAGGAGTAAAAGTAAACAGATACTTAGAAACTAATATACCTAACATTTATGCTATTGGTGATTGTGCCGAACAACATGAAGCTATTGATGAACGAAGACCTATAGAGGCCGTTTGGTACACCGGAAGAATGATGGGTGAAACTTTAGCGCAAACTATTTGTGGAAACCATTTGGAATATAAACCAAGTCACTGGTTTAATTCCGCTAAGTTTTTTGACATAGAGTACCAAACATACGGATGGGTTTGGGCACAAACAAAAGAACAGGAAGCCCGCTTCTACTGGGAGCATTCCGATGGTAAAAAGTGTATTCATATTAATTATGATAAAAACACGCACAAATTTATTGGAATAAACACGTTGGGAATACGCATGCGTCATGAGTTTTTTGACAAAGCACTAACCGAAAAAAAATCAATAGAACATGTTTTAGAACACTTAACCGATGCTAACTTTGATCCTGAATTTTATAAACTCTATGAAAAAGAGATTATTGAAAAGTTTAATTCCGAAAACGGAACTACGCTTCAATTAAAAAAGAAAAGCTGGAAACGAATCTTCTCTAAAGCATAAACATGAAAAACATTCAAAATACAGGACTCGGTTTATTCCTAATAGGATTAACACTATTTATATCACTTATCTTTTTAGGTAAATATGAAGTCACCCCTGAATTATTTGATCAAATAATAAAAGACAAAGAAATTAAAAGTGAGTTGTTTATTAACGACATGAAGACTAATGTAGTTGGAAAAGAATTCACTAATCCGTTTGGTATTTCTTTAGAAATAAGAAGTGCATTAAACAATGCTAACACTTCACATATTAAGAATAAAGAATATGAAAAAAAGATATGGAGTAAACCTCATGTCTTGGCTTATGACATCGCTAAAAAATCAGGTGCTGGTCTGATTAAAGAAAACAAAGGGCTGTTTTGGTGGTTAACTTTTGGCTTAGCGATTATTGGTGCATTACTTTACATTATTCCTAATGTAATTACTTTGGGACCTAAAGGAATAAAAAATAATGGCATCTATTTAAACAGTGCAACTAATAGAGGTTGGATAGGCTGGTTGGTTTTTATATTCCTAGTTAGTTTTTATTTACTACTCTATTTTGCTCCAGACTATATTGTTAACTGGACTTATATTATTGACCCAATAAGCGAGGCTTTGAGTGGGAATCCTGCTGGACAATGGTTTTTATATGGGTTTTTATATTGTGTTGTAATGATCGTTATGGCTGCTAGAATGTATATTAAATACCGTCATAACAAATACCAAATTTTACGAACTACATCGGTATTATTTTTCCAAATTGTATTTGCTTTTTTAATCCCAGAAATTATGGTACGTTTTCAGATGCCATGGTATGATTTTAAAAATGCTTTCCCTTTGGATTATGATTTCTTCTTCAAATGGAACTTGAAAGAACTTACAAATAGCGACGGAATTGGCTTATTCATTTTAGTCTGGGGAATTGTATTAACACTTGTAATCGTTCCTTTAATGGTATATTTCTTTGGGAAAAGATGGTACTGTTCATGGGTATGTGGTTGTGGTGGATTAGCGGAAACTTTAGGTGATCCATATAGACAGCTATCTGATAAATCACTTAAAGCGTGGAAATTTGAACGATGGATAGTTCATGCTGTATTAGTGTTTGCAATAGTAATGACAGGGGTTACTTTATATACCTTTTTTACAGAAACCGGAAGTGTTTTAGGTATTAAAACAAGTAAAATTCAAGATATATATGGCTTGTTAATCGGTTCTGTTTTTGCTGGAGTTATTGGTACTGGGTTCTATCCTATCTTCGGAAATCGAGTTTGGTGTAGGTTTGGATGTCCTCTTGCTGCATATTTAGGGATTGTACAACGTTTTAAATCACGTTTTAGAATTACCACGAACGGCGGGCAATGCATATCATGCGGTAACTGTTCTACCTATTGTGAACAAGGCATTGATGTAAGGGCTTACGCTCAAAAAGGAGAAAATATAGTTCGTGCCAGTTGTGTTGGTTGTGGTATTTGCGCTGCCGTTTGTCCTCGTGGTGTTTTAAAACTAGAGAATGGACCTGAGGATGGGCGCATAAACCCAACGGACATATTATTAGGAAATGATGTAGATTTGATGAAGTATCTGAAATAGTTTTGTTATAGACATAAATACTAATTAGTAATTTTTATGTATATTGCTGATTATCAATAAAATATACTAGATTAAAATGAAAAAAACATATATTAGCGTTTGCTCTATTGTTATCCTACTACTAATATCTTCATGCAGACCTAGTTATATGCGTTGTCCGAAAAATAGACGATGCGTAGCTACATCCATACAAAACAATAATACTTTTGTAGCACAAATAAATATCTCACAAAACAAGCAGGAAGCTTTGTGATTTTTATATTTTTGTTGAAAATACTCCCCTCATAAATGTCAATAATAAAGGTAATTATCCCTGCTCATAATGAGCAGGATTCTATTGCAAGTGTACTCGCTGAAATTCCTTCAGTAGTTTCTGAAATACTAGTTATTAATAATAATTCTACTGACAATACTGCTACGGTTGCTGAAAAAGCTGGAGCAACAGTTTTAACAGAAAATAGTAAAGGATACGGTTACGCTTGTTTAAAAGGAATGGAATATATTGCTTCTCAAAATGAGAAACCCGATATTTTAGTTTTTTTAGATGGTGATTATAGCGATTATCCTGAAGAGCTGACTAAAATTATTGCGCCTATTCTTCATGAAAATATCGATTTTGTTGTTGGAGCGAGGGTGCCTGATCTTAGAGAAAAAGACTCCGTTACCCCACAACAAATTTTTGGTAACTGGTTGGCTTGTTCTTTAATGAAACTGTTTTTTAAAGCGACATTTACTGATCTTGGTCCGTTTAGAGCAATTAAGTATGATAAACTATTAGCACTCAACATGGTTGACAAAACTTATGGTTGGACTGTGGAAATGCAACTTAAAGCATTGAAGACCAATTTGTCCTATATAGAAATAAAAGGTTCTATATTTGCTGGCATTAAAATTTTAACTTGGATTTTTAAATACAGCCTCAAATAACAGTGGATAAAGCAATATTATACGGTTCATATTTCATTATGGCGATATACTCAGTATCGTTAATAATCATACTTTTTTACGCATTAGCACAGTTAAACCTGCTTGTTAATTACCTAAAAGCACAGAAAAAAAAGGACGATGGGCCTCAATTTGACTTAGATAATCCTGATGAGGTTCCTTATATTACAATACAATTACCACTATACAATGAACTATATGTCGTTGAGCGATTATTGAATAATATTTCTGAAATCGACTATCCTAGAGAAAAATTAGAAATTCAGGTTTTAGACGACTCTACTGATGAATCCGTTGTAAGTAATGCTGCTCATATAAAAGCATTACAAGAAACTGGTTTAGACATTGCTCATATTAGAAGAGAGAATAGAGAAGGTTTTAAGGCTGGTGCTTTAAAAGAAGGACTGAAAATCGCAAAAGGAGAATTCATTGCTATTTTTGACTCTGATTTTCTGCCTCAAAAAAACTGGTTAAAATTAACTGTCCCTCATTTTAAAGATGAAAAAATTGGTGTTGTTCAAACACGTTGGGGACATATCAACAGAAACTATTCATTACTTACTAAAATACAAGCTTTTGCTTTAGACGCTCATTTCACTTTAGAGCAAGTAGGAAGAAATAGTAAAGGGCACTTTATCAACTTTAATGGTACAGCTGGTTTATGGCGTAAAGAATGTATTTACGATGCTGGAAACTGGGAAGGTGATACATTAACTGAAGATTTAGATTTAAGTTATAGAGCACAATTAAAAAACTGGGGATTTAAATATCTTGTTGATGTTGAAACACCAGCAGAATTACCTGTAGTAATAAGCGCTGCACGATCACAACAATTTAGATGGAATAAAGGTGGTGCTGAAAACTTTCAAAAAATGTTTAAGCGTGTAGTAAGCTCTAAAGAGCTTTCGTTTAAAACTAAGTTTCACGGAGTTATGCATTTATTAAACAGCACCATGTTTTTAAATGTATTTGTAGTTGCTGTATTAAGTATTCCTATGTTATACATTAAAAACTACTACGGTCACTTCCGTTCTTATTTTATTGTAATGAGTTTCTTCGTTATGAGTACTTTAATATTCTTTGTGTGTTACTGGTTTATGTACAGAAACCTCAACGGTAAAGGATTTAAAAACTTCTTTAATTACATAGGTCATTTCTTTTCTTTTTTCTCTATTGCAATGGGATTCTCTTTACACAATTCGCTTGCAGTATTAGAAGGACACAGAGGGAAGAAAAGTGAATTTGTTCGTACTCCAAAGTTCAATATTAGTACGTTAAAAGACTCTTGGAAAGACAATAAATACTTGAGTAAAAACATCTCTAAAAATATCGTTATTGAAGGTATATTGTTATTAT
>Ga0209291_1002892_pt1 | contig 13345 bp, 8 predicted proteins | sample GOMGulsemesocosm_FD_184633 | JGI IMG/M metagenome (GOLD analysis project Ga0209291, IMG submission 184633) | Methane-oxidizing microbial communities from mesocosms in the Gulf of Mexico - GOM9B Gulf of Mexico (SPAdes) (version 2) | ecosystem: Environmental > Aquatic > Marine > Cold seeps | place...
GTCTTCCATTTCTTGCTTATAATAAACGAAATTTTCGTGATTACTTTTCTTTGCTAAGTTTAGCGCGATATTAATTTGATTGAGAATTTGTACACCTTGAGAACCTGCGCTGCTTTTCGAGCATAACCCAAAGCAAGCAGTAACAGGAAGGTGTTGCTCGCCAGCAGTAAATGAGCGATAAAACAAGGATGTTAATCGTTCAGGGTTTACACAGTCGGCCGGCCCAATAACACCGAAAACATCAGCACCTACACGTGCAAATTGACAAGTTGTGCCCAACTCTTTCAAGCGTTCAGTAACAGCTAGCAGTAGTTTATTACCAAGGTCTTGCCCTAAGCCGTCATTTATATCACTAAAATGGTTTAAATCGATTAATGCTGCAACTAAATCAGGTTCTTCACGGTCACTAAACTGTTCAAGTAAATTAACAAACTCTAAACGATTTGGTAGCTCTGTTAACCAATCGCGGTAAGCAGCATTACGCAGTTTTTGAAATAAGTGAACATTTTCGTATCCAATAGATACATTTGCTAAAAACACTTCAATTAGCTGAATTTCTATATCGGTTAATACTTGTGCTAAATCTAGATATATAACCGCACGATATCCACCACTAGCTAGATACAGCACAGCATAATCATCGCCGTAGTCATTTTTCTTTTGAGTAAAAGAACTGGTAATACGATCTTGAATAATTGTACGGCCAATACATGAAATTTTTTGCTCAATCAATTCATCACTATGCCCTAACTGACCTAAAATATGTAAACTTAAATCATCAGTTCCTTCGATAATTCCTTGACCTCTAGCACAGAAAATACTGCCATGACTCTCACTTAATTGTTTTAACTCTGTAAGCACGCCTTCGGCATATTCATGGATGCTGTGTAGTTCAAGTAATTCCGCAGCTGCCGCTAAAATTTTCTCTAAACCGAGGCGGTTCTGATTAACAGAATGAATTTGTTGATATGAACGAATAGCTGCATAAACGGTAGTTACCAGTTTACGGCGAGTTAATTCTGTTTTTGTTTTGTAGTCATTAATATCATAATCTTTAATGACACTTTCTTCTGGGGCGTATCCCGGTTGGCCGGTTCTTAATACGATACGAATATCTTGGCGAGATAAAGTTTCACGGATATGTTTAACAACATTTAATCCTGCGTCATCCGTTTCCATAACAACATCAAGTAATACTAAAACAATGTCGTCATTATCTTCTATCAGTTGGCACGCATCACGCCCTGAATATGCATGAATATATTCTAAATTTTTACCTAAAACGACTAAATCAGATAGCGCTAACTGAGTAACTGAATGAATTTCAGGGTCATCATCAACAATCAATACCTTCCACGTTTCGCCATTGCCATCATGGAGAATTTCGTCTTCATCGCTATCATCGATAAATAAAAAGTCGTCATTAGTATTCTCGGAAGCCTGCATATCGCCCTCAATTAATCAGTAAACTACAACTGATTAAACGCTGTTCATAAATTATTAGGATTTTACTTTCCATTACTCTACATAGTAAAAGTCATCTTCATAATATTCAACCTAGTTTTACAATTAAATACATTATTTCAAGCTGTTGTTTATTTTATGTTAAGTTTAGATGATTAAAGGGAATATTGCTGATTTTAATTTTCAGGCGTATGCTAATAAAAAACAGTAATAAAAATAATATTTTAGTGCCGGTATTTTACCTATGACAGAAATTACAAAAACGACATCATCCGCTATTTCCACTTCAAAGAAAGGCAATAAGAAATCAAATATTGTTGTTGATGAGTCTACGGGGGCACATGGCAATAAAAGACACTCTGGCGCATCTTCTCAAATGCAACTTTTAGGCTTAGCAAAGAAGTTTGTTTTAGACGGTGGCTTAGTCTCAGCCGAGAAGCAAGTACCTATAGAAGAGCGTACCCAAAAAAGAGCACGTATAAGTGCGTTAAGAAAACAACAAAATCTTGAAGTAATTATACAAAAATCACTAAGTTATTGCTCAAATGATGAAATCACCGACAAAGCAGACCCTGACTGGTTTACTACATTTACCCAGCTCGCGGAAGATATTAGTAATAAGTCGATGCAGGATTTATGGGCAAAAATATTAGCTGGTGAAATAATTCAACCAGGCTCCTTTTCCACAAAAACCCTAAAAATATTCCGTGAAATGAGTATTACTGATGCCAAATTGTTAGCAAAAGCCTGTAGCTTAGCCGTTTCTGATCATGCAAAACGCAATATTCGAATAATTTCAGGGGCTTATCAAATGCCGAGTTTATTTAACTTTTTCAATAAGCGACGCGCTCAGAATATCCCGTTAAGCCAGTTTTCACTGAGTTATGCTGACCTATTAGTATTAGCTGACAATCATTTACTATTTGTTCAAGAAACAGAATCTAGCCCAATGGAGAAACTTGAGTCGATTAATTTTAGCTTTAACGGTTCACCATTAACCTTATCGGCCAAAAAAGCAAATTGTGTATTACAGTTTTATAAATTTACCCCGATCGGTAGTGAGTTAGCTCGGTTGATAACCGACAGTGGTGATAGTGATTATTTACAGCACATAAAAAGTGCCTTAAGTGAAAATTTTTCGATTGTAGATGGTTAACCTTACATTACGAACATAGTCACTTCTTCGCATCCATCTGAACGTGACATTATCTATTTGGGTGTAGGTAGTTATGATTTTTCAGGAACAAAAATGACGTGCAGGATGCACTAATGCCTTGAAAGGCAGGATGTCTGAGAAAGGCTATCCTGAACATTCGTCACTCCTTCACACCCATGTGATTGTGACATACCGTGCATCCTGAACATTCGTCACTCCTTCACATCCATGTGATCGTGACATACCGTGCATCCTGAACATAAAAAGGGCGAACACATAAATGTTCACCCTCTTGATTATTCTTTAAAAAACTTTATTTAAATGCCGTCGCCGTCAGTATGTAAGCCACACTCTCGAGCCATACCACTAAAGCGGGTATCACTTTCATCCATACCTAGAGTTAGTGGGCGTGTGCTATGTGTATCACCAACAGAAACATACCCTTGCTCCCACAATGGATGGTAAGGTAAATTATGCTTAGTGAGATATTCATGCACGTCTTTATTGCTCCAATCAATAATCGGGTGCACTTTAAATCGGCCACGTAAAATACTAACTACAGGCAAACCTTGGCGATGTTCAGACTGCTGACGACGTACACCTGAAAACCATGTGGCCGCATTAAGTTCATTTAATCCACGCTCTAATGGCTCAACTTTGTTACGGCGATTATAGGATTTTAAAGACGTTTCGTCTTTTGCCCACTCTTTGCCATATTTTGCTTGTTGCCACGCAGCGCTTTCTTCAGCGCTGTACACTTGTAAATTCAAATTCAAGCGTTCAGTAAGTTGCTCTATAAACTGATAAGTTTCAGGAAATAAATGCCCTGTATCGGTGATCAGCACAGGGATATTTGAATCAACTTGCGTCAACATATGTAACATCACCGCGGATTGAATACCAAAACTTGATGACAACACAAATTGCGATGGTAAATTTTCCATTGACCATTTAACGCGTTCGGTAGCAGTTTGTTTCTCTAATAACTCATTCCATTGATTTAACCATGGTTTAGGTAAAGAAGCAGGGAACCGATTATTAATTGGTGTCTGTACTTCTTCGAAACTTGCACTACTGCCTATAATTTTAGTCATGAAAATCTCGCTTACTGTTTTTCACTTCTGCGATAATACCTGCGCGGATAGTGAAGTCGCCAAACGCTTCGTTGCTTGTTCGCTCTGTTGACCAACGAGCCACTAGCGCATCCATTTCATCAAGAATATTTTGTTCGCTTAGGTTTTCTTTATACATTTTTGGAACACGTGTTCCAGCTAAGTTACCACCTAAATGCATATTGTATTTACCTGGCCCTTTACCAACTAAGCCAATTTCTGCCAACATTGCACGGCCACAGCCATTTGGACAACCAGTAACACGTAAAATAATACTTTCGTCGCTAACATTATGCTTAGCTAAAATACCTTCAACGTCAGTTACAAAACCTGGTAAATAGCGCTCGGCCTCAGCCATAGCTAATGGACATGTAGGAAATGCTACACAAGCCATTGAATCTTTACGTTGCTTTGAAATACTGTCATTAATCAAACCATATTCACGAGCAATTGCTTCGATCTGTGCTTTATCTTCGCTTGCTACACCCGCCACAATTAGGTTTTGGTTTGCTGTCATGCGGAAATCACCTTGGTGAATTTTTGCTATTTCAGCTACACCTGACTTAAGTGGTTTTCCTGGAGTATCTAACAAACGACCATTTTCAATAAATAATGCTAAATGATGTTTACCGTCAAAGCCTTCAACCCAACCGATGCGATCGCCACGCTCAGTAAATTCATATGGTCTTGATGTTTCAAAAGTAATTCCTGCACGTTTTTCAACTTCCGACTTAAAGGTTTCTGAACCCACTCGGTCTAGCGTGTACTTAGTTTTTGCATTTTTACGATTTACTCGGTTTCCCCAATCGCGCTGTGTGGTAACTACGGCAGCAGCAACATCTAAGGTATTGGCCAAAGGCACAAAGCCAAAGTCGTCAGCCTTACGAGGATACGTTGACTTATCGCCATGAGTCATCGCTAACCCACCACCAACAAGTACGTTAAAACCAACTAATTTCCCATCTTTAGCAATCGCGATAAAATTCAGGTCATTAGCATGAACATCAATGTCATTTTGCGGAGGAATAACTACCGTAGTTTTAAATTTACGAGGTAAATAATTACTGCCTAAAATTGGCTCTACTGTTTCTTTGCCTTCAGGGCCTTCAAGTTTTTCACCGTCTAACCAAATTTCTGCATAAGCACGTGTATTTGGTAATAAATGCTCACTTATTTTAATTGCCCATTCATAAGCTTCTTGATGAAGTTCAGACTCAATAGGGTTAGATGTACATAAAACATTACGATTTACATCGCCAGCAGTAGCAATTGAATCGATACCAATGCTGTTTAATGTTTGGTGCATTAATTTAATATTTGGCTTCAATACGCCATGAAACTGAAACGTTTGACGCGTTGTTAAACGAATACTGCCATAAGAAGTACTTTCTTGAGCAAACTTGTCGATAGCTAACCATTGGTCTGGCTTGATAATACCGCCAGGCATACGAGCGCGTAACATAACATTATGCAAAGGCTCTAACTTTTGCTTACTACGTTCTGCTCTAATATCACGATCATCTTGCTGATACATACCATGAGTTCGAATGATCTGATAGTTGTCTGCAGTAAAACCACCTGTTACTTGATCTTGTAAATCTTCAACGATAGTGCCACGTAAAAAATTACTATCAGCTTTTAGGCGTTCGTTATCAGCTTGCTTACCTTCAACAATTAGCGGTCCAGGACCTGTTAATACGGTTTCTTTATTTGTTGTAGTCATTAGTAAACATCCTTCTGGAAACGCTTAGCGTTACGTAATTCTTTTAAATAATCTTGTGCTTGTTCAGTACTTAATTTGCCATGCTCAGAGATAATATCTACTAAGGCAAGTTCAACATCTTTTGCCATTCGGCTCATATCGCCACAAATATACAAATGAGCACCACGTTCTAACCAAGCAAAAATTTCGCTGGCTTTTTCACGTAAGCGGTCTTGAACATATATTTTGTCAGCTTGGTCACGAGAAAAGGCTAAATCAATATTCGTTAACAAACCTGATTTTAAGTAACCTTGCCATTCCACTTGGTATAAGAAGTCTTGTGTGAACGTTTGATCACCAAAAAACAACCAATTATCACCACTTGCTTCTGTAGCTTCACGTTCTTGCATGAATGATCTAAAAGGAGCAATACCTGTGCCTGGACCAATCATGATAACCGGTGTGTCGCCATTTTCAGGTAAACGAAAGTTATCATTGTGCTCAATGAAAACCTTAACAGTACCGCCTTCTTCTAAGCGCTTGCCTAAAAAGCTTGAAGCGCCGCCACTTCTTAATTTACCGTCTTCATTGTATTCAACTAATCCAACCGTTAAGTGTACTTCTTCTTCCACTTCCGCCTGACTTGATGCTATTGAATATAAACGAGGGGTAATTTTTCGAAGTGCATCAGCAAAATTTTGCGCTGTTACTGTAGCCGGAGCAACTTTAACCACATCTACAATTTGATGATTGCCCGCATACTCACGTGCTGCGTTTTTGTCTTCGCTTAATGCTAATAAGCTTTTATCTTGAGACTGTTCGGCCCAAAAACTGATAAAATTAACGGCTGTTTGGGTAATTTCTAATTTTGAGGTTAAAGCCTCTGCTAAAGATAAGCTTTCACCAGCAACCTCAATTTTTTCATCAGCTGACAAGTTTACTGCGGCAATAACTTCTGCCACTAATGCAGTATCGTTTTCAAACCATACCCCTAAAGCGTCACCCGCTTGATAAGTAATACCAGACTCAGCTAAGTCAATTTCGATATGGCGAACATCTTTTGCAGAGTCTCGGCCAGTAATTTTCTGACTTAAGCTTAACTCTGCTGCATAAGGTGCTTGTTTCGTGTATTCACTAACCGCGCCAGCTGTTGGCATAGCAACAACATTAGTAGCAGTAGACTCACTACCTAATAATGCTTTTGCTTTACTGATAATGCTGTCTGACCATGCTTTTGCATCCGCGTCATAATCAACGTCGCAATCTACACGTGGCGTAATTTGCTTAGCACCCAACTTGCTTAAATACTCGTCAAAGTCTTTACCTGTTTGACAGAAAAACTCATAACTTGTGTCACCTAAAGCTAAAACACTATAATGTAAGTTTTCTAATTTAGGCGCTTTTTTCGAAGCTAAAAACTCATGTAAAGTAATAGCATCATCAGGCGCTTCACCTTCACCATTAGTGCTAGCAACAATTAATAAGTGAGTAATGTTTTTTATACTTTTAGGCTTAAAATCGCTCATGCTCTTTAAGTCAACAGTAAGACCTTGTTCTTGCGCCTGCGCAGCTAATGCTTTAGCAACACCTTTAGCATTTCCTGTTTGAGAACCAAATAAAATCGTCAAGGTTGCTGCAGGAACAGCTGCGACTGAAGGGCTTATGCTTGGCAATGCTCCTTCAGACTTAGCTGCTAAATAGCCACTCGCCCATGCAAGCTGCAACGGAGAGTAACTACCAATAGTGTGTTGTAGTGATGCTAGTTGATCGGCATCTAACATAGTTTTTTGTAAGTTTTGCTGGTTTGGCAACATAAGGTCAATTCGCCTATTTCATAATAATTGATTCATAATAGACCTAGTTACCCTATATGAAAAAGAATAGAAATGGCTTTTTTATTCCAAAAAGGAATATACAAATAAAATAATTATTTCTCATGCCTTTAATGTTATTTTTCTAAGTAAAGTGATGATGAAAAGAATTTTTCAAAGTTATTCAAAATAAAACATAGTGCATTTGCTAACAAATAGAATCACTTAAAAGTTAGATAAATACAAAGGTAGAACCTAATAGTGAATCAATTTAAATAGTACCGTTATAACAAGTACTAGATATCCTTCTAAAGTGAGTTAAATCATTTTACTTTTCAATAAGGAAAATATTAACAATGAAAACAGTTATTTTTGAAAATCAAAACCTAGTCCCGTCAAAGATTATTTGTATCGGCCGAAACTACGTTGAACATATTGCAGAGCTTGGCAATGAACTATCAGACGAAATGGTAGTGTTTAACAAGCCTAACTCGGCAATTACAACAACGTTGAGCTCATATCATCAAGAACCTCTGCACTATGAAGCCGAATTATGTTTTTTAATAGAAGCAGGAGAGTTTTCAGCCGTAGCTTTTGGTTTAGATCTCACGAAAAGAGACTTACAAAGTAAACTAAAGGCAAAAGGCTTACCTTGGGAACGTGCTAAAGCTTTTAATGGTGCGGCTTTATTTAGTGAGTTTGTAAAAATTGAAAACTGTGAAATTAACGACAGCCTTTGTCTAGAGTTAACCATTGATGAACAAGTCACGCAAAGTGGTAGCGTAAAATTAATGCTCTACAAACCAGCAGAAATACTAGCTGAGTTAAAGACCTATACCGAATTAAACGATGGAGATATAGTCATGACTGGTACGCCAAAAGGTGTCGGCGTGATATCTAAAGGCGCACACTTTAAGGGCAGAGTATTTAACGATAATAATGAGTTAATTTCTGAAGCCTGGCTTGCTTCGTAATAATATAGACTGCACAAGGGGAAAATTAGTGACTTATGAATAATAACTGAGACTTAGTGATGTTATTGTTCAGCGTTTCCCCTTAATGGCTTTATCTATATCATAGGTCAATTGAAGGAAGTTAATCCCCCAAAAAAATCAAAAGTATTATTGTTTTCGTTTCACAGTAAAAGATAAGGGTTATTGGAATCGAGAGTACTTGATAAAGAAATTCCTCCCCTTAACTACTGGTGTAATCGACTAATGAAATAATGAGCAAAGCCCAAAGTCGGCCTTACTCATTATGAATATTACAAGCTAAGTTAATTATCACTCCTTTTAGTCAAGCTGAATATGAACTATTGCTCTTAATTAACGATGAACTTTATTTCTCCCTCAACATCGCTATTATTCTCCCATATTTCATACCTTGGATTTTTTGTGTCATCTAAATACCAGATTGCCATAACTAAACGATTTTTGTCGTTTGCAACAGTTAAATTACCTTCGTAAGAGCTATCAATAGAAGTCCGTAATAAACAAGTATTATAATTGACCTTAATACCATATTTTCCTTCCGTAAACTCAGTACATAACGATATATAGGCATTTCTATTATCTGTATTTATATAACTCACTGTTAATTCATATTCTTGCTTAAGAAGAAATGACTTAGTGGCTTTAAGCTCTGCAGTTGTCGAATAAATTGCATCAACATCAATCACATCTTCATCACCACCATCTGTATCTTCATCACCACCATCATCACCCCCTCCATCTATTACTATAGGGTCTTTAACTACAGGAGCAACTGGCTCAGATCCCGATGAACCACCACCACATGCTGCGATGAATAAACTCATTATTAGTATCACTACAATATTAGTAAGTTTCATGGTCTTCTCCTTATTGTTTAAATACATTGTTAGTGTCGCTTTTTTCTGTTGTATACCAATCGACATTTAGTCCACCAGAAGAAGTCACGAAGCTATGAAAGTCTGGGTATGCATATTTAATATCCATATATTCTACGGGGTGTTCCCACTCGTAAGGAATGTTTAGAGCCCATGGCATATTGTTAGCATTAATAAAGTACAAGCCATTATCTGCATCTGATGCATCATCACCACGACCTAGAAATCCAAGTTTAAAAGCCTCTGTTGGTGACTGATTCTTAAGGTGTATCTCAAACCTTCTTCCTGGAGCTTCACCAAAAACATAGTTTCTTTCGTGTCCTTCAGCCGCGAATATAAAGGGGTCATAAGGAAAATTAGCAATATCAGCTTTATTTATGTTGGCTTCCATAGGGATTTCTAATGAAAATGTCATTTGAATGTTAGAACCACAACCGGTCTCTGTTCGATAATACTTACAGCTTTCCCCTTCTCCCTTCGTAACAAAGTCCCAAAGGTCGCCTGCTATTATAAAAATAGCTTCATCTCTACCTGCTTCTAGCGGACTAACACTTTGTTCAACATTATTAACTTTAAAAATTAAGCGACCAGTGTCTACCTCACTACGAAGTAACCCAGGTAATCTAAAGGCAAAGCCGTTATGATAGGATGCTCCCATAGCAACAACCTCTCCTTCGATTTTAACGCGCATTAAAGTCCCTTCTACATCGTAAGATGATAAACGGTAGTGCACGACCAAATCATTCATATCGTAATCACCTACAAGAGGCCAATTGTCTTCAAATGCTAGGGTAGCCCAGGTATCTGAAGATGGGTAATGCAGAGCTGTTACGTTTTGCTCAGCAATGTCAACTTCGTAATCTTCGACTTCACCATCTGATACACCACCAACAGGAGACAGGGTTTCTTCTGTACTTAATCTAAACCTTGTCCAAGTTGATCCTGCTTCAGCCCAAGTTGGCACATCGTAGGCGACAATATTGCTGCCAGAAGTCACAGCCTCAGCAGTTATTATTTGCTCATCGGCATCAAATTCTCCGTCTTTATCAGAATCCAGCCAAGCGTTTACGTAACCATCAGTGGAAGACGTGATATCAACAATCGCGGTTGTCCCTGCCTCAATACCGGTAACAAAAGCAATGCCGTCATTATCGTCGACTTCAGAACCATTATCGGCATAGGCATTAGGTTCTGGCTCTACTATTGCACCTAAGAATAAAGTGCCTATTTCTACATCATGGCGAGCGCCATTGTTATTTATGCTAGAACCGTACGTATCAGGTGCATCACCAAAGTCAGTTGTTGGTGAGTCTAAAGAAATGATAGGAGCAAGTGCGCAGCGTGCGCCATCGTTATTGCTAGAAGAAGGACCATATGCAAAAAATTCAGCAACAGGATAATCCCAATTGGTATTTATTCTGAATATATAACCATCGCTATTGCGGCTGATGTATAAGTTACCCGTAATGTCAAAATATACCGCGCCGAATGTGCCCCCTTGCCCTACGTTACTTATTTGTGTTGAAGTGCCTGCTTGAACATCAATTTTCCAAAGGTTGCCCCAGCGGTCTACTGAATATGCAAAACCATTATCTGGATGAAAGGCTAAATCATAAATAACTAAATCGAGGTCGTTACCATTAGCGACATTTATCAGATCTAAATAGTCGTCACTAGCTTCATCTAATGAAACTCGAAACAAACCATAGTTACCACCCGGTCGATATAAGTAATAGGTGTTATCTGATAATGAGATATCTCCAACATAAAAGCCTTTATTAGGGAGGTTAGTTAACGGTATTGGTTCTACTTGAAAGTCTGCACCAACGCGTACTATAGTGCCGTAGTAGTAATTGTAAGCATATAAATAACGATCATGTACATTGAATGCCAATGCATTCATCTTTTGTTGATTCCAATCTTCAGGGGAGGACTTTTCGTAAAACCCTGTTGCGAGCTGTACGGTATATAAATTCGCTATTTTGTCCTGCACCAAAAAAGCTTCTGCGGGGCACTCGGTAAAAGACTCTGCGTGAAGATTTGTACTGCTTATACAAAGTCCAAAAAGAATGCTCTTAACTGTGTTTATTTTGACTGAATTTTCCATAGTGAATTTATCCTTTACATAAACTAATCGTTAGTATGTAAGGAGCAAAAAGCACGCCAAGAACGTTAACACCTACTTATCAGTCACTTACGGATTTAATGCACTTTTAAAACTGAAAGGTTCAAAGGATTTCGCGATCTAGAAATGCAAAATGCAAAATCATTTCACCCTTCACAGGTTTAATATCAGTACGCGCATACTTATAGGCGCTTCCCGAAGACTTTCAAAGCCAACCAAAGTATCAAGATAGAAGCTATAAAACATAGCCACCAAGGAATCCCAAATCCGGCAGGTAAGGTGCCGAATAACACCCCTACACTACCAACAAGTATTGCATAAGGCATTTGGGTTCTTACATGATCAACATGCTCACATTGTGAAGCTAAAGAAGACAATATGGTAGTATCAGAAATTGGTGAACAATGATCTCCCCATACTGCGCCAGCTAATACAGCGGCAATAGATGCATATAAAATATGGATATCTATAGATTCAATATTAACGCCAGAAACACTGATTAAGCTCCATGATAAAGGAATAACCAATGGCATTAGAATTGCCATTGCCCCCCAAGAAGTACCAGTGCCTAATGCAATTATCCCAGATAAAATAAAAACAATACTAGGTAAAATTACGGGAGAAAAGCTATCACCAAGAATGCTAATCAAATACTGGGCTGAGCCCATTTCAGTAGTAACTGCAGCTAATGACCAGCTAAGTACTAAAACAATCACAGCGCCTGTTACCGTATTTACTCCTGACACCCAAGATTCTATGACTTGGCTGATCGTTAACGTTTTACCTAATAACGTAAGAGAAATGGCGATAATTGAGGAAAAAAAACCGCCAAGAGTTAGCGCAGCAAGAGAGTTTGAACTACCAATAATTTCTTGTAATGAATCCCCGCTACCCGTTAATAAAATACCTAATATAACAGTTGAGATTAAAACAACTATAGGAAAAATCGCCATAAACGCAGGTGCCTGAACGAGATTTTTATCGATAACGAAATCTTTGTAAGGTGCGTTTCCCTTAACATCACCTGCCGCAGCCCTTCTTTCAGCTTCAAGCATGGGTCCAAAATCTCTAGCTGAAATTATAACCATAACAACAAAAATAACAGCTAAAAATGGATAAAAACTATAAGCTAACGATTCAATAAAAATTGCGTAAGGCTGAGTTAAAGCATCTATTGATATTATCGACGATTCAATCAAACTGACTAAATACCCTATCCAAAGAGAAATAACAGCAACAGATGCGATAGGCGCTGCCGTTGAGTCAACAATATAAGCTAACTTCTCTCTTGAAACCTTCATTCTATCAGTTACAGGCCTCATCGCGTTTCCTGTAATTAAGCTGTTTGCGTAATCATCAAAAAAAATAATCACTCCCATGCCTACTGTTGCCAATTGCACTTGTTTTACATTTTTAGTTTTATTTAGAATTAAATTTACGACACTTTGCATGCTGCCATTTGCCGTTATTACCCCCATTAAACCACCGATAAAAAGCGATGCCATAATAATTAACATGTGATCAACATTCACTAAAGCATTGACCGCATATTTGTTAGATACATCGACTAAACCATATAAAATGGCAGAAAAGTCACCACCATTAAGAGCCCAAGCACCAAACCAAATCCCCATAAATAAGGCAATAATGACTTGGCGCAAAATAAAGGCTGCAGCGATAGATATAAGAGGTGGTAAAATTGAAATTATTGATGAGATATAAGGAGCAGATGAAAATAACGTAATAACAATGGCTAATAAAACAATAACGCTAATGCCCATCACCTGAAAGGTTCGCATAGATATTTCCTAAATTCATATAAATTACCGTTTAACACTAGTTTAGCTTACAAAAAACTTATTGAAAGTTGGAGCGAGAATTACTGCAAACTCAGCAAAATATATTACTGGCCTTTCAACTATTATATCTATTTGTTGATATGAATATAAAATTTGAAATCTTCATTCTTTTTAAGAAACAGATGGCTAGGTTGACTTAAAATATGATTGCCATTAGAATCAATTTTAGGTTGCAGAGACGCCTTTTCCGCCAAAGATGAATTCACTCTGATATCCAATATTAACGGTTCAATACGAACTAAGTAGGCT
>Ga0209291_1002895_pt1 | contig 13334 bp, 12 predicted proteins | sample GOMGulsemesocosm_FD_184633 | JGI IMG/M metagenome (GOLD analysis project Ga0209291, IMG submission 184633) | Methane-oxidizing microbial communities from mesocosms in the Gulf of Mexico - GOM9B Gulf of Mexico (SPAdes) (version 2) | ecosystem: Environmental > Aquatic > Marine > Cold seeps...
ATAGTACCTCAAATCAGTTAAGTAATGAATTTGTTGAGCAATATATTAGTAAACATAGCGGCGGCGAACTTGAAGTATTAGATTTTGAAACTACGACAATTCCCCATGTTGATGGCCAATTGCTTGGCGCATTAGCCGCGAGTGAGTCAGAGCGTAGCACTGAACAAGCACAGCAGGTTGCTTTTGCGGATAATTTAATTGCCCAGTTAATGCAAAGTGATGTGGTGGTGCTTGGTTTACCAATGTACAACTTTAACGTGCCGTCAATGTTAAGTTCGTACTTTGACCATGTTGCGCGTGCCGGTGTCACATTTAACTATACCGCGACTGGACCTGTTGGTTTATTAGCAAATAAAAAGGTGTATGTTGTTGCTACCCGTGGTGGTGTTCACCGTGACTTACCGTCAGACACTCAAACGGGTTACATTACGCAAATGTTTGGCTTTTTAGGCATCACTGACGTTGAATTTATTTATGCTGAAGGACTTAACATGGGTGACGACGCCAAAGATCAAGCGTTAAGTGATGCTCGCGCGGCGATAACTGCGTCGGTTGCCGCTTAATTCGCTTAAAAATTGGAGGTGCAGCCTAGCGCTGGTTGCACCTTATCGCTCGCCCTGCCAATTTTATCTGTGATTTAGATCACAACTACTGCTATCTGAACTGAGATCTGATATTATCGCCCGCAACAGTTTCAGGGCATAATATGTCATTGATACTAATTTTTGATCCTCACACAGGGCAACACGCAATGAGTCTTGCAAATAAAGTATTGGCAGTTAATAACGACCTACCTATTCGTACCGGTGCACCAGTGCACAGCGGTAAAGTCCGTTCAGTTTATTGGTTAACGGCAGATGATAGTCGTCGTCTTATCAAAGAAAAGGGCTACAATGTCGCAGCCGATGCTCCTTTAGCTATTATGGTTATTAGTGACCGTATTTCAGCGTTTGATTGTATTTGGCGTGGCGAAGGCGGCATGAACGGCGTTCCTGGTAAAGGCGCGGCACTAAATGCTATTTCAAATCATTGGTTTAAATTATTTAAAGACAATGGTTTGGCCGACAGCCATATTCTTGATATTCCACATCCTTTTGTTTGGATCGTGCAAAAAGCGCGTCCAGTGATGATCGAAGCAATTTGTCGTCAATACATTACGGGTTCAATGTGGCGTTCTTATAGCAAAGGCGAGCGTGAGTTCTGTGGTATTAATTTGACCGATGGTTTAACCAAAGATCAAAAACTACCGTCATTGCTAATGACCCCATCAACCAAAGGTATTTTGACGGGGATCCCCGGTGTACCAGCAGTTGATGATGTAAATATTACTCGCAGCGACATTGAAAATAACTTTGCAGCGTTTAATTTTACCAAACTTGAAGACATTAGCTATTATGAAAAACTACTGCAAGATGGTTTTGACTTAATCAGTGGTGAGCTTGAGAAAATTGATCAAGTATTTGTCGACACCAAATTTGAATTTGGTTATGTCAACGACGCCAGTGGCCAAGAAAAATTGATCTATATGGATGAGGTAGGTACGCCTGACTCTTCTCGTATTTGGGATGGTGCTAGTTTCCGTGATGGTAAAGTGGTTGAGAATTCTAAAGAAGGTTTCCGTCAGCTGTTGCTTAAGCATTTCCCTGATCCTGATATTTTGTTAAATAAAGATCGGATGGACGAACGTAATGCGTTGGCCCAAGACAACGAGCTACCAGCGCAGGTATTAATGGATGTGTCGGCGACTTACATCGGCATAGCAGAAAAAATTACCGGCCAGCCAATTGTGTTATCAGACAATCCTAAAGCTGAAATTATCGAAATTTTACGCCGAGATTATAACTTAATTGATTAATCTCAATTGAATGTAGCGTTGATTTCTATCTTAAAAAACAGCCATTAATTTGGCTGTTTTTTTTGTGAATTTGGCAAGTTTTTATCTATTTGAGAATTTGTTAGCTATATTAATTAGCAAGAGAACACGTTACTCTTACTTAAATTATTTAACTATTTAATCTCAAAAGGATACACCATGGAATTGGTCTTTGAATACCTATTGCGCATAGAAGTGTTTGCGTTAGTATTGGTGGTGATTATTTTAAAATCATCAATTATTTTTGTCCCGCAAAATCGCGCATATATTATTGAACGATTCGGCAAGTATCAATCAACCCGAGTGGCCGGATTAAACTTTTTAGTACCATTTATCGACCATATCGGCGCCAACCGTTCGCTAAAAGAGCAAACGGTCGATGTGCCAAGCCAAGGCGCGATCACCCGAGATAATATTTCGTTAAGCGTTGATGGTGTGCTTTATTTTCGAGTACTAGATCCGTATAAAGCGACTTATGGGGTTGACGATTATGTGTTTGCGGTTACTCAATTAGCCCAAACGACTATGCGTTCAGAATTAGGTAAAATGGAGCTCGATAAAACCTTTGAAGAGCGAGATTTACTCAATGTAAACATTGTTACTTCAATTAACGAAGCCGCTTCACCTTGGGGTGTTCAGGTATTGCGTTATGAAATTAAAGATATTGTGCCGCCAAGCACTGTCATGGAAGCGATGGAAGCTCAAATGAAAGCCGAGCGAGTTAAGCGCGCACAAATTCTTGAGTCAGAAGGTGATCGCCAATCGGCGATTAATGTCGCCGAAGGCGCTAAGCGTTCAGTGGTATTACAAGCCGAAGCTGAAAAAGAAGAGCAAGTTTTGCGCGCGCAAGGTGAAGCGCAAGCGATTTTAGCCGTAGCAGAAGCGCAAGCGGAAGCTATCCGTAAGGTCGGTGAAGCGGCGAATACTGAATCTGGCCAAAAAGCGATTCAGCTTGATCTTGCGACCAAAGCGATTGAAGCAAAAGCGGCGATTGCAAAAGAGTCATCGGTAATTCTATTACCCGATGGTGGTACCGATGCTGCGGCAATGGTGGCACAGGCAACGAGTATCATTAACACCCTGAATAAGAGTTAACAATGGCATATATTTTAGATAACTTGGCCCAAAGTTATATTGTATTAGGGCTAATATTGCTCACTATTGAAGTGACAGTGTTTGGCTTTTCGACCTTTGTGTTATTTTTTGTTGGCATTGCGACGATTATTACCGGTGGTTTGATCGCCGCAGATCTCGTGCCTGCCACGGTATTAGCATCGTTATTAACAACCGCTGTCGTTTCATTGCTGGTGGCTCTTGTAAGCTGGCGACCGCTGAAAAGTTTTCAAAACGATGTTGAAGTGACCAAAGTTGATAATGACATGGTCGGCCACCGCTTTTTTCTGAGTGAAGACTTGTCTGTTGGGCAAACTGTTAGTCACCGTTATTCAGGTATTGATTGGCAGTTGCAAGCGAAACAAAACTTGGCGCAGGGCACTGAGGTGAATATTGTTGAGGTTAAAGTTGGAATTTTAGTGATTGCAAAGGTTGCAGACGAAAGTTAGTTAACTTATACCAATTCCGTTAAGAATGATTAGTTAATTATCGGAATTGGTATTATTAGCGCTTTAATAATCTAATTTTAATAAAAATCCCCGAACTAATATCAGTGGTATTAGTCTCGGGGATTTTTGTTTTAAGAACCGAAATATGATTTTTGCTAGCTGCTCTATTTAATAGAGCGAGGCATCGCTTTTATTTGGACGGGTCTTAAAGCGGCGATGCAGCCACATGTATTGGCCTGGCGCGTTCATTATGCTTTGTTCAATAATGCGATTGCCAAAGGTCGCGTCTTTAATGTCATCACCCGTCGGGAAATCTTGCAATGGCGCTTTTAATTCAATGTGATAACCAGAGCGATCTTGTTTACGTTTAATTAAATAGGGTAATACCGCCGAACCTGACAATTTAGTCAGCACGCTCGCCCCCGTTATTGTCGCGGCTTGCGGTACCGCAAAAAATGGTACAAACACCGCGCTGTTACGGCCAAAGTCTTGGTCAACGGTATACCATACTGATTTACCATTTTTAAGCGCTTTTACCATGCCTCTAAGGTCGCGCTTTTTAAGCACACCAGCCGAGCGCATGCGACCGCGCACTTGAATGTATTCCATCAGTGGGTTGTTATGCGGGCGATAAACGCCAATCGATTCAATTTGCGCGGCGAACAACTGCGCGCCAATTTCGAGGCAAAAACTATGGGTCGCAAACAACAGTACCCCTTTGCCTTGCTGATTGGCTTGTTCGATATGCTCGATGCCAGAAAAGGTCACTAATTTGTTTAGGCGCCAGTGCGGCCACCACCAAGCTATGCCCGTTTCGAAAATAGCCATGCCAACGGATTGATGATGTTCGAGCAACATGGCGTCACGCTGTGGCTGCGCCATGTCGGGAAAACACAGCTCGATATTACGTTTGGCCGTCGTGGCGCGCTTTTTGACTAACATCATTAACAGGCGGCCTAAATTGGCGCCAAGAAACATTTGGACTCGATAAGGAAGCAGGGTAACTAGCAGCCATAAAGAGCCGAAAGCTAGCCATAACAGCCAAAAACGCGGATGAAGAAAACGAAGTTCGAACGAAGGCTTTTGCAAAACGCGGTACCAATAATCTAAAATAAGCCGGATATTGTAAACTATCACCTTGACCATGTCTCGGTTTTGGCATAATCACATGATACAATTGCACTATATCTAGCGCTAGGAAATACACATGACAATCAGTTTGCCCCAATTTAATCAAGCTAAGGTTTTAGTTTTAGGCGATTTAATGCTTGATCGCTATTGGCATGGGCCCACTCAACGAATATCTCCCGAGGCCCCAGTGCCAGTGGTTAAAGTTGAGCAAATCGAAGATCGCCCCGGCGGCGCTGCCAACGTGGCGTTAAACATTGTGGCGCTAGGCAGTCACTGCGACATTATTGGCATTACTGGCGATGATGAAGCGGGACGCATTTTAAAACAGCAAATGCTGGCACTTAATGTAACGCCTGATTTTTACCAGCAGTCGGACATTCCAACCATCACTAAATTACGGGTAATTAGCCGTAATCAGCAACTTATTCGACTTGATTTTGAAGAGCACGCCAGCAAATTACCGGCGGCGCCGTTACTTGAAAAATTGCAACAACGCTTAGACCAAGCCAACGTGGTTATTTTGTCTGACTATGCCAAAGGCACTTTAGATCAAGTAGAAAAAATGATCGCCTTATGCCGCGCGGCCAATAAACCGGTAATGATTGATCCCAAAGGACATGACTTTGAACGTTATCGCGGGGCAACCTTGTTAACGCCAAATATGAGTGAATTTGAAGCGGTAGTGGGTCATTGCATTGACGAAAATGACATTGTCGCCAAGGGCCAAACCTTAATGGTTGAGTTAGATCTGCAAGCGTTACTGGTGACTCGTTCTGAGCATGGCATGACCTTATTGCGCCGCGATCAGCAAGAATTACATTTTCCGGCGATGGCACGAGAAGTTTATGACGTAACCGGTGCCGGTGATACGGTCATTTCAGTGTTAGCGGCTTCGTTTGCCGCGGGTGCTGATTTAGAGCAAGCTTGTGCGTTGGCCAATATTGGCGCTGGCGTAGTGGTCGGTAAATTGGGCACTTCAACGGTCAGCATTGTTGAGCTCGCTGGTGAAATTGCTAAAGCTCACCCTGAAGCAGGTTTTGGCGTAGTGACCGAGCAACAGCTGAAAATTTGTATTGCCGCGGCTAAAGCGCGTGGTGAAAAGGTTGTATTAACCAATGGCTGTTTTGATATTTTACACGCCGGTCATGTGTCTTACCTCGGTCAAGCCGCTAAGCTTGGCGAGCGTTTAATTGTTGCTGTGAACGACGACGCCTCGGTAAAACGTTTAAAAGGCGAAGCGCGGCCAATTAACCCAACCGATCGCCGCATGGCAGTGTTGGCTGGCTTAGGCGCAGTGGACTGGGTAGTGAGCTTTACTGAAGACACGCCTGCGCGCTTAATCGGTGAGTTATTGCCTGACTTGTTGGTAAAGGGCGGAGACTACAAGCCTGAACAGATTGCTGGTGGCGCCGAAGTAATAGCTAATGGTGGGCAAGTCAAAGTATTAAATTTTGAAGACGGTTGTTCAACCTCAAAAATTATTGACGCTATTCGTAATAAATAACTGCTTTACTAACCAGCAGTGTTAAATAAAAAGCCCCCAATAGTTGGATAACCAATTACTGGGGGCTTTTTTTATGTCTTATGTTTGAGACCAATTCCAAGTGCATTTATTTCTACGTGCAGTGTCATGGGCTTAATGCCCCAGTTCTAATACCACAGTTAATACCACAGTTCTCATGCCACGTTGGCTATAGGTGGCAAAGAGAGACTATATAGGCAAACTTAATCTTGCTTTAAACTGGTGCTTATTTGTTGCAAGTCACGTTCGGTCAACGTACCAGCCGTTTGTTTTAAGCTTAAAATCGACAAAATGTAGCTATAACGAGCAGACGAAAGTTGTTGTTTAGCGTTATAGACCTGGCGGGTACTATTTAACACATCAACAATGGTACGCGTGCCAACCTGAAACCCAGCATCGGTAGCCTTTAATGCACTGTCTGCCGACTTAGCCGCTTGAGTTAAAGCATTAATTGAACTAATCGACGCGCGAACATTGTTGTAGTTGCTGCGAATATGGCGCACAACCGCGCGATGGTTCTGTTCAAGCGCCTGAGCACTGGCCACATAACCAAAGGTGGCTTGTTTGGTTTTCGAGGTGGTGCTACCGCCGCTATAAATAGGCACATTAAGCACTAAACCTAGCGCCGCTGCTTCGTAATTGTTCGGGGTAGTGCTGCTTTGATTATAATGATGGCCAAGGCTAGCTGAGGCGCTAAGGGTTGGTAAATGTCCTGACTTGGCAAGATTAATTTGTTGCTTAGCAATGTCGACCGCTAAACGTTGATTAAGTAATTCAAGGTTATTGTCTTGTGCTAGCTTAATCCAGTCGCTAGATTTGCTTGGCGAGGGCATTGACGGTGAAAATAACTCAGTGTTTAACGCGTCTAAACTGTCATGTTGTTGGCCGGTGATTTCACGCAACACTTCAACACTATTTTCAACCGTATTATTAGCAGCAATTTCGTTGGCCAAAGACAAATCAAGTTGGGCTTTGGCTTCGTGTAAATCGGTAATATTCGTTAAGCCAACTTCAAAACGTTGTTTTGTTTGCTCGTGCTGACGCTCAATGGCACGCTTTTCAGCTTGAACAAATGACAATTGATCTTGCGCTTGCAAGATATCAAAGTAGGCGTTAGCCACCCTTAAAATTAACTCTTGCTGGGCGCGTGCTAATTGCGCATCACTTTGGGTCGCAAGTTTTTCACTAATACTTAAGCTTAACCACGAGCCTTGTGCGTAAATTTGTTGGGTTAGGCTGATGGTGGCATCGCCACCCCAATTAGCGGTTTGCCAGCCTTTGTTATCGTTGCTAAAAGAGCTGGCACTATTACCGAGCGAAATAGCGCCGCTTACTTGTGGTAATAAAACCGCGCGCGATTGATTAATCGCTTCAAATTGGGCATCACGGTTGGCTTTAGCTTGCTTTATTAACGGATCGCCTTGTAATGCTTGCTGATAGACCTGATGCAGGCTTTGTGCGCTGGTACCATATGAAAGTAGGCCCAGACTGACGGAGATGATTAGCTTATGTAGTTTCATGCTGATATCTTATGTCCTTTTAATTATATTAAAACGAAGTTTAACAGCTTCATTGTCCTACAAGATAATAAAGTTAAATTTAGTGTTAGTTAATATAAATTTAACCTTAACTGAATATTTTTATTGGGATTATGATGTTTTACCCGAGTAGGGCTTGTTAAACTAACAGCTTGTTTATGATGAGCCTTTAAATTCTTATGTCAAAATTAACCACCTTCGAGTCAACAGACTTACAAATTTTAAGCCGCGAGCTGGTGTGGCAGGGTTACTTTAACATGGTAAAGTTTACTTTCCGGCATAAGCTATTTGCAGGTGGCATCAGTGAGCCGGTGACGCGTGAGTTATTTGAACGTGGCAATGCGGTGGTGGTGATCCCTTATGATCCACACACCGACCAGTTAATTTTAATTGAACAGATCCGAGTTGGCGCTTTTGACCACAACATTAATCCGTGGTTGATTGAGCTGGTGGCCGGCATTATTGAAGTGGGCGAGCGCCCAATTGAGGTCGCGCGTCGTGAAACGTTAGAAGAAACCGGACTTGAAACCCAGCGCTGTCAAAAAATTATGAGTTATTTGTCCAGTCCTGGCGGCATGTCTGAACGGATCGATTTATATATTGCGCAAGTTAAGGCCAGTGAAATTAAAGAAATTGCCGGACTTGAAGCCGAGGGGGAAGATATTAGGGTTTTTGCGATGGATCGTCAGCAAGCTTATGACGCAATAGCGCAAGGAAAGATAACAAACGCCTCGTCGATCATCGGCATTCAGTGGCTAGCCTTAAATCATCAGCGGATCAAACAAGAGTGGTTATCTAATGCGTAACAAGTTGTATATTAAACCGAAGTATCAGCCAGATTTAGTCGGATTGCACCGTTGTTGCAGTTTAAATTACAGCTTATTGCTCAAGCTGGTGCCGCAACTTAACGCCGGCAGCTATTTTTTCTATCACTTAGACAGTGCGTGTTATCAGCTGGAAGTGATTGAACAAACAAAATATACTTGTGTGGTGTCAATAGAAACTATTGCCAGTAACGTAGCGCTTGGCGAAAATGCCAGCTCACTCACACCTCAAATAAAAGTTCGCTTATATCACGATGCCGAAATGGCAGAAGTGTTAGCTAGTCGACAGATCCGGTTTTTCAAATCGAGTTATGATTATCCCAATCGTTTAATGCAGCAGCCAGATGAAAAGCATCAAATTAACAAGTTTTTAAGCCAATGGCTTAAACATTGTTGTGTTGATGGGCGTGTTTTACCTCAAAGCCAAGGGATTTTATGAACCAAAAGATGTTAAAACTAGCCAATAGTAATCCGCAAATATTGCAGTTTAGTGATTTACATTTATCAGACGGTGATGAACTAATGGGCATAAATTGCGACGAGAGTTTTGCCGCAGTTAAAGCGTTAGCATCGCATTTTCATGCGATTGATTTAACCTTGCTGACCGGCGATATTTCGCAAGACGACTCCGCCGTTTCTTATCAAAAGTGTGCTGAAATTTTCCGTGGGTCTAATCACCCCGTCGCATGGATATCGGGTAATCACGACGATGTCGCGCTGCAACACCAATACTTGTCTGGTGGCGCGATAACGCCCGTTAAGCGGATCTTATTTAAACATTGGCAGTTAGTGCTATTAAATTCGAAAATTGAAGGCAAGGTCTGTGGTGAAATTTGTCAGGATCAGCTTGGCCAAATTAAACAAGCAGCCGAGCAATACCCTGATCACCACCTGATGTTGGTGATGCACCATCATCCTATTGCGATGGGCAGCGAGTGGATTGACTGCCATCGCTTAATCAATCACGAGCAACTGTGGCAAGTGGTTAATTCGATTAAGCAGGTTAAGTCGATAATATTCGGCCACGTTCATCAAGCGGTTGACGCAGTAAAAGACGGCGTGCGGCTGCTTGGCGTGCCATCGACCAGTGTGCAATTTACCCCAGGTGTCGACGAGTTTGATGTTGACGTGCTACAACCGGGCTTTCGACATTTGGATCTGCTGGCCAATGGTCAGATCAAAACTAAAGTACATCGGGTGACACCGGGTAAGTTTGTCGCCCAATTTGACGCCGCAGGCTATTGATTTACTGATTCTTTAGGTAGACTGGTTGCTTGATTTTTCAATGGAGTTAACATGAAATCGAACGTCTTAATCTACCTGCATGGTTTTAATAGTTCACCGCAGTCGCAAAAAGCGATAAAAATGCGCGATTTTATCGCGCGACAATATCCAGACACCATTCTAGAAATGCCGCAAATCGCCTTAACGCCACAGGCTGCGTGGCAGCAAATATGTCAAATTAGTGCGCAATACCCCGATCAAAAAATTGGTTTTGTTGGCAGCTCTTTGGGCGGTTTTTTTGCGACCCTATTAGCCAATAAGTTTGACGCAAAAGCCGTGTTGATTAATCCGGCGGTTAAGCCACATTTAATTGGCGATGTTATTCTTGGCCAGCATACACACCCAGTAAGCGGTGAGGTTTATCGGGTTGGTCAAAGCGACCTTGATGAGCTTGCGAATCTTGATTGGACTCGCGTGCAACAACCCAGCAATTTTTGGGTCTTGTTACAACAAGGCGACGAGACGCTTGATTATCAATTGGCGAACAACGCTTACCAAGGGGCCAGAATTACCCTTGAACCGGGCGGCGATCATGGATTTTGCGGTTTTGAGCGTTATTTAAATGCAATTGTTGAGTTTTTGTTTGAAAACTAGGGCTAAAGACTTAAATCAACGGCTTAATTTCGCTACACTGGGCACCATAGCACCAACTCATTAAAAACAGGGCCAATACGTGACTGACCAACAATATAATTCGGATGCGATCGAAGTACTTAAAGGCTTAGATCCGGTTAAGCATCGCCCCGGTATGTACACCGATACCACCAGACCAAATCATTTGGCACAAGAAATTATCGATAACAGTGTCGATGAAGCATTGGCTGGATTTGCCAGTTATATTCAAGTGACCCTTCATGAAGATCAATCAATCGAAGTGACCGATGATGGTCGAGGCATGCCCGTTGATATTCACCCTGAAGAAGGGGTGAGCGGGGTTGAACTTATTTTATGTAAGCTGCATGCTGGTGGTAAATTCTCGGGCAAAAATTATCAATTTTCGGGTGGTTTACACGGCGTAGGCATCTCGGTTGTTAATGCCTTATCAACGCGGGTCGAAGTTAGCATTCGCCGTAATGCACAAGTTTATCAAATCGCCTTTGAAAACGGCTTTAAAGTTGAAGAACTTGAGATCACAGGTACTTGCGGGAAACGCAATACGGGTACTCAAGTACGGTTCTGGCCAGATCCGAAATATTTTGATTCGTTTAAATTTTCGGTCTCACGCTTATTTCATTTACTGCGCTCAAAAGCGGTATTAAGTCCTGGGCTTAAAATTCGTTTTACCAATAAAATCACCAAAGAAGTGCAAGAATGGTGTTATGAAGCCGGGCTTAAAGACTATTTGCTCGATACCGTAAAACAATGGCCATGTTTACCCGATGACCCTTTTACAGGCAGCATGAGCAGCCAATCAGAAGCCGTTGAATGGGCAGTCGTATGGCAACCTGAAGGCGGCGATGGCCTGCATGAAAGTTATGTTAACCTTATTCCTACCATCGCTGGTGGTACCCACGTCAATGGTTTACGTACTGGTTTACTTGACGCAATGCGAGAGTTTTGTGAATTTAGAAGCCTTATCCCACGCGGCATTAAACTGACCCCAGATGATATTTGGGACAAGTGTAGTTATGTCTTGTCGGTAAAAATGGCCGAGCCTCAATTTGCCGGTCAAACCAAAGAGCGTTTGTCATCACGCCAGTGCGCCGCTTTTGTTAGTGGTGTGGTTAAAGACGCTTTTAGCCTGTGGTTAAATCAACATACCGATGTTGCTGAATTACTGGCAGAGCTATGTATTAGCAATGCTCAGCGTCGTTTAAAAGCCAGTAAAAAGATTGCCCGTAAAAAGGTCACATCAGGACCTGCCTTACCCGGTAAATTAACCGATTGTACGGGGCAAGATCCCTCACGCGCCGAACTATTTTTGGTGGAAGGTGACTCGGCGGGCGGCTCGGCCAAACAAGCGAGAGATCGCGAATTTCAGGCGGTAATGCCACTGCGAGGTAAAATCCTCAATACCTGGGAAGTCGAATCAACGCAGGTATTAGCGTCACAAGAAGTCCATGATATTTCAGTGGCAATTGGCCTTGATCCCGACTCGAGTGATTTGTCTCAACTGCGTTATGACAAAGTGTGTATCCTGGCCGATGCCGATTCCGATGGTCTGCATATTGCGACCTTACTCTGTGCTTTATTTATGATGCACTTTAGAGAATTAGTCCATCAGGGCCATGTCTATGTCGCGATGCCGCCGCTTTATCGAATTGATATCGGAAAAGAGGTTTTTTACGCGCTAGACGAGGGCGAAAAAGAAGGTATTTTAGACCGGATCGAAGCGGAGAAAAAACGCGGTAAAGTTAACGTGCAACGCTTTAAAGGCTTGGGCGAAATGAACCCACTGCAACTGCGCGAAACGACGATGGATCCCAATACCCGTCGCTTGGTTCAGCTAACCTTAGACAATGTTGAAGAAACGGTTGAAACCATGGACATGTTACTGGCTAAAAAGCGTTCACCAGATCGTCGTCATTGGTTAGAAACTAAGGGTAATTTAGCGCAAGTAACCGATGTTGTTGAAGATTAGTTTGTCGGCGACGAACATGTAGGTCCCCTCAATAAAGGTATAATCATTTTGATGCTATCAAATTGATTGTACCTTCGGCCTTTATTTAGTATGGTGCAACTTAATCCTATAATAAATAAGAGTCGATAATGCCTTTAGAAAAATTGAGTCATGCCCAACGTGAAAGGTTGGCATTTATAGATTTTAGCTTGCAATTTTTCGGACAAATAGCGCGTGCCGATCTGGTTGCGCATTTTAAAACAGGCTTAGCGTCATGCTCTCGTGATTTAACATTGTATCGTGAGCTTGCACCCAATAATTTAACCCTAAAACATACCACCAAGCTGTACTACCGAACCAACCAGTTTATTCCTGTTTTCGACCATAAACCCCAAGCTATCCTTGATAGTTTGTGCCGAGGTTTTGGTGACGGTTTTTCACAATACATCACGCCATCGCAAGTTTGTCTTGATGCTACTCGTTTAATCCAGCCCGACACCGATGTTATCGCCACTATCATGCGAGCGATTAACCGTGGCAGTGCCATATCATGTGACTATACCTCGCTAAGCTCGGGCACGACCACAAGAATGTTAGTGCCGCATGCACTGGCCAATAACGGTCAACGTTGGCATATGCGAGCGTTCGATAGAAAATCGAACGAGTTTCGAGACTTTGCCTGTACTCGCTTGCAAAACGTAGCAGAATCATCGACAAATATCGTGGACAAAGAAGTACCAGCGCAAGATAGCGCATGGAATACATTTCATCGCATTACCCTAGTTCCTCACCCAACAATTGAGCACGGCAAAGCGATTGAATTGGATTATTCTATGGTGGATGGCAAACTCGAATTAAACGTGCGAGAAGCGCTAATAGGTTACTTAATGCGGCAATGGAATGTTGATTGCACATTAGAAAGCACATTAGTTGGTGGCCAGTATCAACTTAGGCTCGACAACATTGACCAATTTCAGCGCATTGATAGTTTGTCGATTGCGCCGGGTTACAAGACTTAAAAGAAGTTAGTTTTGAATAAA